>ERZ1048686.1952-NODE-1952-length-14900-cov-5.944763_pt1 | contig 14900 bp, 9 predicted proteins | sample MGYA00383099_ERZ1048686 | MGnify/ENA primary metagenome ERZ1048686 (study PRJEB29581, sample SAMEA5548369) | metagenome | biome: marine; feature: coastal; material: water | depth 25 m | study: Short-term variability in the microbial, nano- and picoplankton... | reverse complement strand
GCTGAGACGTTAGGCATGACCGTCACATGCTGAGATCCTTCAAGATGGTGTTGAGCAATAATCCGAGTCATGCGATCACCCTCTGCCTAGATACAAACGAAGGACCTGCGGCATTTGGCAACCCACCACTCAGAATACACAAAACAACACTCGCTCCGAGTATCATCATTCCAAGGACAACATGACCTGTCACGACAAGTGACGACAGGCTGCTTCTAGCTATAACTACGATCGATGTCTCAGGAACCCTATTGGCAATAGAGTCTGGCAGTAAACCAAGGGGCAAGCCCCAGCTCACAACCCACGCGGCGAACCCGAGAAGCACTTGCATGCACACAAAAAAGAGTATTGATGATGAGAGAAACCGCTGCCCAGAAGTACGAGCGTGGACAGAAGTCAGAAAACCAAATGATTCGGCGACTGCCGCCAGGCTTAACGCCGCAACCGTAGCAGCGCCTACGAGATGAAATGCAACCAGCCAACGAAATGCGGCGGGACCAATTGCTGGGTCTAAATGCCTCAATTGCGCTCCCGCCACCAACTGCATATAAGAAGCAAACATAAGACCACTGGCAAGCCAACTGCCAAGGGCTAGCCCTTTTTGAACTTTAGCTTCCTTGCATGACTTTGCTTGAAACCGACGTGATGTCAGAGTGGCTGTAGCCACCGCAACTGAAAAAAACAACGGCCCCGTACATGCATGAATCTTTGCAACAGTTTTATCGTCGAGCAAAACGCGCAGCCCACCGAGTAATCCTTGAAGTACCACAAGAAAAACTGCCGCCACGACCAACCAGCGAACCGCCGGAGTCTGCCCAGTTTTCCAAACAACAACTGCAAGAACAAGCGAAATCACACCAACAGAAGCACCAAGAAGCCGATGACCATGCTCTAAAAAAAGGTCCCACGGCCCGTAGAACCATTCTGCAAAAGGAAATAGAAACATATTGTGTCCGTAAGTCCCCGGCCAATCAGGCACAGCCATCGCTGCCTCGTATGTCGTAACAAGTGCACCAAAAGTCAAAAGAACACCGGTTACAGCAACAAGACAACAAGCAATCCAATGAGCCACGTTAGGGCTCCTGACTGCGATGGATTGCGAACTCGTTTTTTCTTGCATGACAAACAAATGGGCGAAGGGACAACTGCTTAGTGGGCAGCAGCTGCTGCTGCCGTTGCCGCTGAATTAGGAGGATCTGTCTGCATGAGATGATCCGATTCGATTCCCGGAACAGAGTACTCGTACGGACCACGATGAACAATCGGCTGGAAGTCAAAGTTGCCGTGGCCAGGTGGGCTTGGCGCCGTCCATTCAAGCGTGTTTGAATTCCAAGGATTTCGACCGGCTATTGGGCCATAGAACATGCTCCAGAAAAAATTCACTGCAAAAATAATCTGGGTCGCAACCATGCCAATGGCACAATATGTCATGAAAGCATTGAGCGGTTGCAAATGATGAAAGGTTTCGTAGTGATACGCATCAGCAAGTCTTCGAGGAAAACCAACCGCTCCAAGAATGTGCATCGTAAAAAATGTGCCATTCAGGAAAATAAACGTGAGGAAGAAATGCACCTTCCCCCAAAACTCATTCATTGTTCGCCCAAACATTTTTGGAAACCAAAAATAGATTGCAGCCCAAACACCCATCGCAGTCCCTGCGAAAAGGACATAATGAAAATGGGCCACGATAAAGTATGTATCGTGAATGAAAATATCAACTGGGGTGGCGGCCATAAAAATACCTGACAAACCACCGATGATGAACATTGAAACAAACGACAACGCAAATAGCATTGATGTCGTAAACTGAATCTTTCCACCCCAGATTGTCCCGAGCCAATTAAATGTTTTCACGGCACTCGGCAAAGCAATCATCATTGTGGAGACCATAAAAGTAACCCCAAGAGCCGGATTCATACCCGACATAAACATATGGTGCCCCCAGACTATAAACCCTAGGCCTGCTATGCCTGCAACCGAATAGACCATTGGGCGGTAGCCAAATAATGGCTTTCTAGCAAAGCACGTCAGGATGTCTGAAACCATGCCCATCGCCGGCAAGATCATGATGTACACCGCCGGGTGGCTGTAAAACCAGAACAGATGCTGCCACAAAAGCGGTTGTCCACCTCCTGCTGTTGCAACGGCGTTATTTACAATGTTTCCCTCAGGGGTAAAAAACCCTGTTCCAATGGTTCGGTCAGCTAACTGCATAAACCCGGCAGCTGTAAGGACAGGCAGTGCGAACGCCTGCAATACGGCTGTAATAAACATTGCCCAAATAGTCATTGGCAAGCGAAACATCGTCATGCCGGGTGCCCGCATCAGAATTATTGTGGTCATGTAATTCACACTCCCAAGCATCGAGGACACACCAACGAAGGTAAGCCCAATAAGCCAAAGTGTTTGACCCCATCCAGCACCCGGCGACGAATTCACGTTCGTTGCGAGTGTAGGATAACTTGTCCAGCCACTCGAAGCCGCCCCTCCTTCAACAAAGAAACTGGCTCCGAACGCGATAAATGCTGGCCACATGAACCAATAGCTCAGCATATTGAGCGTAGGGAACGCCATATCGTCCGCACCAATCATAAGTGGGATGAGGAAGTTACCGAACGCTCCAGCAAGTATCGGAATGATGACAAGAAAAATCATGACCGTCGCGTGCATGGTAAAGAGCATCGTATAGAACTCTGGCGACATCTGGCCTCCTTGTTGGGCAAAAAGTTTGCCGACAACAGGGACATCAGACCAGGGCCAAGCCACCTGCCAACGAACAGCAAGGGCAAGCAATCCACCAATCAGAAACCACAAGAGTGTTGAAAAAAGAAACTGTAGCCCAATCACTTTGTGATCTTTCGAAAACACATAAGTCGAAAGGAAAGTTGACAGTTTGCTAGCCGTAGACGGCTGGGCATGAACTAGCGGCTCTTGCTTTTGTGGTGAATCTTGGACGCTTGTTGGTTTTGTATCGGCGGTACTCACAGCTGACCTCGTTTGTGAAGCGATTTTCTATGTACTTTTTTCGATGCGAAATTCTTAACCCATGACCGAACTAGATCTTCTTGCCACTCTCTTGAGTAGCCTCCTGCTCCTGATATTTAACTTCAAGCCATTCTTCGAAAAGTTCTCGTGACTCAAACGTCACCCTACCCTTCATCTTATAATGCCCCCAACCACAGAGTTCCGCGCAAACGATGTCAAACACACCTGTCTCACGCGCCTTAAACCATACTGGGATTTTCATGCCTGGGACCGCATCCTGCTTGATACGTACGTTTGGAAGAAAAAAACTGTGAAGTACGTCCATGCTCTTCAATTGGATCAAGATATCTTCATCGATAGGCAAATGCAGATCATTTACGAGGTGCAGATCGTCCGGAGTCCCAAGAACTCCGTCTCGGCCCGGATATCGAAGCCTCCACTCAAATTGTCGGCCAATGACTTCAACTGTGGGGGCCATGTTAGGCCTACGCATTTTTACGTCCGCCCATGTATTCATTTGATAGATAGCAAGGAACAACAAAACTCCAGCAGGAATAATCGTCCACACCACTTCAAGCGCATGACTTCCGTGACGATATTTAACATCCGTTTTTGTATTATTCGCATCGTACTTCCACATGAACCAAAACAGCACGATTTCGGTCACTATGAACACAACACCGGTAAGCCAAAGAATGAAGTAAAACAAACCATCTACAGCAGCACCGTGTTCTGAAACATCTTTTGGAAGCCAGATGTCATAAGCGGGCGCAACAGCAAAGGTAATGACTCCCAGAACAGGTACAGCCAGAAAAAGCAGACTCCAAAAAAGACCTGCGACACGCTTCATTCCATAGCCTCCAACGTTACGAACATCACTTCTCTTGGGGATTCCTCAAACTCACATGCGATCCCGAGCCATCATCGGACGATCCGCTCCGAGCGTTCCGTTAAAGTCGTACGGGAGCGACCGAATATAGTTAACAATGTGCCAAATTTCTTCGGGCGGAACTGTACCTTTTGCAGCCGGCATTGGAGCCCCGTTTATCCCTGCGTGAATTCTGTAATACAAATCAAGCGGACGCATTCCTCCGCGATAAACACCCTGTCGCAGATTTCTTGGACGAATTGTCCGAGGCCGCAACGCATTCCCATCAAGCACTGTTTCAAAGCGATCCAACCATGCAAGTTCTACCCGGTACTCATCTCGCTCTTCAGCGGACATCTCCCAAGTCGATTCTTTCCCTGCCTGTTCGACTGCACCGTCTACTGTCTTATGAGCCTGAACAACAACTTTATTCCAATCGTCGTAATCATTTGCCTGACCATCACCGAGACCGCTAACACCATGGCACTTCACACAATTTGCTTTGTTCCCGTAGAACAACTCTTTGCCTTTCGCAATCGATGCAACCATATCGAGATCAGACGGCATTTCAGGCACATCGATGATCGCATCATCTGCAACAGCCCACATTTCTGTAACTGGGTCAATTATTTCTTCAAACAGAAATTCCCGAGACTGTGGCAAAACACCCTGATCTTCATCATCAAGCTCGAAATAAGCTCGCATCAACGCTAGCTCAACTTCACCTCGAATACTTAAATACTTCACATACTCTGCAAGTGCATCAATCTTGGCATCGCTTAGCAAAGCAAAAGACGGCATAGAGCTTCCTGCCAGTCCATTTCGCAGCACCATAACAAGATCATCGTGGGTAGGCTTATCAGCACGCTCTGTACTCTTGAATTTAAAAACACCTGGACGGTAATCCCTTGGATATGGATTAAGGAAAGCTGCGGTTGGTCCCATGCCATCACCAGTGACACCATGGCAATGGGAACAATGCTCTCTGTACAAACCATTTTTTCGACCAACGATATCGCTTCGAACGGGACCGGCAGCAAGTTTTAGCTTTGAACTATCAAGGCCGATTTCAGCCGGAGCAAGAGGCTCATCTGGAGTTCCAAACAACGCCGTAAGAATCGTCGCGACCTGCTGCTCCTGAGAGGACGTAAGCCGTTGCTTGGACGATTCAACAAGATTCAAACGAAACGAAGCAGCTGGCGTTTGACCACAGCCTACAGCCATGAGAGGAATGAAAATACCGCATGCGACAGCCAGCAAGTTTTTAGTTCTTGCCTTAAAAAATGAGAATGTCACATTACGCCATGCGATCACGTTGTTCACAACGACTGACTCCATTTTTGAATTACTTCTCTTTCCTACTCTAATATAAGGATAGACCTTCACCAGACTCCTGGAACCCACCACCCTTCCAGCGAGGGGACCATCAGCGTAGGCTGCCGACTTACCCGCTAATTGCATCTGCTGGTATTTCAAGAGTTCCAAGATCCCGCTCCTCATTTTCCTTGAGCGTAATTTTGAACCGCCCTTTTGAATTCCACTGCAACGTTGGCTGATCAAGACTTAACGCCCCACTTCGTCCAGTAGCACGTTCGTGCCACACTTGAAACTCAAGTGGTTCTCCGGCAGGAAGATCTGGAATTTCAAACGTTCCATTGCCAGATGAAACAGCTACATAGCCGTCCTCACGAAAAACCGCATATGCCTTCATCCACGGATGAATATTGCAGGTCACTGAAACAGGTAGACCAGTTTCCCGGCCGGGCGTAAATACAGTCGAATCGCCTGCAGGAATGAGTTGGTTAAAACTGCTTCCTGAGATATTTGTGTTGTGGCCAATTGGATCACTGTTTTTCACGCTGACATCTTGGCCAACTCGGGCTGCAAAAACAGGTGTCATAAATTCGCAATTCTTCTGATCAAAGACAAGCTTTTCTGCTGACTTATCATTTTTCACACGGCTCGACTTTCTCAGGAAAATCACGACATTTGCCAGACCTTTGCTTGACTCATCAACGACCAGGCTCTGCTCGAAAAGCTTCATGCCATCCTTTGAACACACTGCCATATCTTTATCGACGACAAGCGCCTTCGGAGTACCGACAGTTCCAGTGAAAACAAATTGCCCTTTAAGAGATGCCCACCCGGTCCCAACTGCCTTTTCCTCAACCTTCTCGTCAGAATCCGACTCTTTCCCAAGAGCTTCTCGTAGCTCGAGGACAGCTGTCATATCTGCCTCAGGGCTTGTAGCTCGCTCCCTACCGCAGCCGGGAAACAAGACTACTGACCCCAATAAAAAAAATATTTTGGAATAGCGTTTCAGCATCTCAATCGATTCTCATCCTATAAAAAACAGCACTATCAATCAGGATTGATTATTAAACTAGTCAAACACCTTGCCATCTACAACGATGTCACCAAGGTCAGTCCCACCCTCTTCGACAGTGAAATCTATTCTGCCTCTCTTCGCGGAAGTCTTCTTACCATCAAGGGTGAACTCGTCGAGATAACCACCCTTTTCGTGCCACAGTTGAAATTCAAGTTCTTCTCCCACTGGCAGATTTTCGATTTCAAAACTTCCGTCGGCACCGGTAACAACGCCATAGGGATTCGGACGTATCACTAAATACGCCTTCATCCACGGATGAATATTACAGGTTACTGATGCTGGAATCGCTTCATCACGACTGAACGTTACATCTGATGAACCATTGCTCGGAACAAGACTATTGCTCGGCGAATTCTTCATTGTCGCAATATTGCTATTATGCCCGACGGGGTCAGAATTTTTAATGGTCAGTGTTTGTCCTGTCTGCACAAACCCTACGTGGGGCTCAAAGCGACAGTCTTTATTGTCAAGAACCAGCGGATCTGATTTTGAGCCATCCTCAAGGTCTGGGTGAACAGTCACTCCCTTTGAGCGGACAAATAACACCACATTTGCAATCCCCTTATCGTCGGAGACAACAAGTTCCTCATTTACGAGCTTGTGCTTGCCGCATACTTCCACATCCTTGTCCGCAGTAATTGATACCGGAGCAGGCGGCTCACCATCGAACACAAACCTGCCTTTCAGACTTGCCCATTCAGCAGCCTGCGTCAGCCCTCCGAATGATCCGAGGAACAAGCCGACGAAAGCAATCTTGATTGCAGGACTCAAAAATCGTTTGATAGTTACGGAAATGTTGCTGCACGCCATGCTGGGACCCTTTCAGAGAGAAGATTGTACCTGAAGAACGCTCCCGTCAGCTCGTGAGCCCCGAGGAGGCTCCAGCACAACGTTCGCTTGTTTTACATACACTGCACCTGTGCCAGTCGGCACGCCACGACTTACTTTCGTAACGTCGTTCGAGTCCGGCCTTACTATTTTCACTTGCTCGCCGGAGGCCTCCGAGCCATCTGCTTTGGAAGGAACTGCCTCATCAATCGCCTGCCCATCGACAGGCTGGGATACCGCCTGAGGAAGGTATGGCTCCAGTGAAAATTGGCGTTTCGTAAATTCATCGTAGTGCATAAGCAAATCCGTGAGTGCACCGACCTGCTGCTCGCTATCACCAACATAAAGGTCCTGGCTTACGGGCTTATCGTGCGGGATGTTCACAGGCATACCCGTGTACGGAAGAAGCCTTTTCGGATTCGCTATCCAGTCATGCACATAATCCGGACGCAACCTCTCATGAACACGTTCAAGTTGAGGGGCAAGGGCTTTGAGACTCCCGGGCGGTGAGTAATCGCCAACAAGATGGCATTTCACGCAATAATTATTATTGGTCACAATCCGCATGGCCCCATCAAGATGCCCCGGGTGCTGCTGCTCAGCAATATCAACCGACGATTCATCAAGACGAGAATCGTAGACATACGGATACTCGGCTCCATCTACAGCGGAGAAGTAGTCCACAAGCGCCGCTGCCTGACTCGACTGAAGATTAAATTTCGGCATTCTCAGCACCGCAGAGGGCCGAATTGGGTGAGGATTCAGGAAAAACTTGTGGAGCCATGGAGACTGCACTTTTCTGCCTTCACCTACAAGCGGCGGCGGGAGCCACCCCCAGGCGTCACTCGGCTTCACATTTGGATTAACTTCTTTTTCATCTTCGATAACAACTGGAAATAGAAGTCTCGCAAGATCTCCACCCTTCGCTGGGTAGTGTTTTCCTGACTGAATAGCATCCTCAGGAACAAAGACATTTGGTCCACCAACAAGCCTCGCTTCACCATCAATAAGAGCATCTTCCCAAAGCATTACAGGCCGATGAAAAATGACATCCTCTTCGTCTGGCTCAACTGGTATCCCATCTTCATCAACAAGTTGTGGATTGCCGGTTTCAGGGTCAAGAATAGGCATACCAATGAGCGACGTATGCCTTCTCCCAACAGCATCGATGTCGAGTGACTTCTGAACTTGATCCGGAGTGAAGTGACCCTTGAAGAACGGGTAATCACGAAAAGCAGGTGGCTCACCCATCGTCTCCGGCTCATAGGCAAGGTCCCAACGATCCATTTGCAGAGCGTGGCACCCAGAGCAGTTGAATCGCTCTGCAACCACAAGACCATCAAGCCTTGCCTTCTCGCGCGGCGTTGCATGGTACACAAATTCGTTTGCCGGAGGCTCTGCAACAAGCCCAAGAACAAACGTCATCACCTCTTCCCGCTCTTTCGCATCAAACGGGAATTGCGGCATTCGGTAACGCTCGTTGTACGTTTTGTTTTCAACTTTTTTATAATCGTAGCTTCGCGGGCGTCTCAACTTCTGCCAAAGAAAACCTTCTCGCTCGTGCGCGAGCAACTTCTCAAGAAAGTAGCCGGTGTCCGAATCAACGCTCTCCGGTGAAACATGATCGTGCTCTTCCTCCACGCCATAGGCGAGATCGGTTGCAAACGTATCGTCTTCTTCAAAGGCAACATCGCTACTCGCGTGCTCTTTTTCACCGTGAACTGCATCACCATGACCAGTGTCGCCGTGATCATCCCCAGTAGCAGTCGGATTGCCATGCGAAGACAACATTCCCTTGTGCGGATCATCATGATGACCACCATGGGAAAGATCTTTCATGACAAACTGGACAACCTGCTCGAAAGCAATCCTCGACGGGTCTTTCCTACCCCAATCCGCGAGGGCTGCACCAGCAGGCTTTGCGTCCTCAAAGCCAGGAATATCATGACACGAGTAGCAAGCAAGTTTCCCTATGGTTTTTTTGCCGACATAATTCAGGAGCACCTCGTCCCGCTCGGCAGCTGCCAGCCCGACAAACACATTCTCATCGCCTCGAATAACAGTGCCATCAGGAAGCCCGTCACGAAGAACATTTGCTGCTTTTTGTGACGGGAAACGACTTTCTAAGTACAGCGTCGCAAGCTCTTCGAGTGCCGTCCTCTCTTCACCAGACATCGATGCCGAGGGGATATCTTTTGGACTCCAGCCTTCAGTCGATTGCAGGAGATAGGCAACAGCATCCGCCGCCGGGTCACTAACCGACCCGTCATCATGCGTGACCGGCTCGAGCAACACGTTTGGCATTATTGTTCGAGGGTGATAAGCAGCTGGATTACGGAGCCAACTGTAGAGCCAACGAACACCGTTGGGCTGACTGGCCACCTTCGCTCCAATCCGTGATAGATCTGGGCCGTGATTGCTCTGTGCCGCAGGAAAATCTTCATGCTGGTGGCACGCAAGACACCCTCGCACCTCAACAACCTTCTTCCCTCGAACAGGGTCGGCTGTTGCTGTAATACCATCGTACGGCGCTACGTATGCAAATGGTTGACTACTCGAGGTGAGGTAAGCGATCATCGAGCGTATTTCAAGAGGCTCATATCGCTCAGATTCCGCAAGCCCTGCCCCCTCAAGGTGCTCCCAAAGCCCAAAGAACCGCGGCATCTTGGTTGATGGACGAAAGTCCTGAGGATTACGAAGCCATGCATACAGCCAATCAAAGCCAACTTTTGATGCTACGTGCCGAAGGCTTGGCCCTACCTTTGGAAACGTGCCCGGAGTTTCCGGCGTTTTAAGAAGAGCCGAAAGGACATGCGTTCGATCAGCAAGCTTCGCATCATCACCGAGCGATGCATCAGCGTCTATTGCTTCACGAAGTCGCTGCCTGGCGTCATTGCCGTCTGGACTTGAGACAACGTCTTGAACCCAGCCATTAAAAGTTTTACCCATCTCCTGAGTACCAGGATCGACTGATACGGCTTGGGCAACTTCATGATAATTCGGCTCGAGACGCAGATCAGGACCAACCCGCTTATCAGGCCCCGACCAGCCCTTGATTTCATGGCATCCGTAACATCCGTACTGCCGAATCAGATGATAGCCAGCAACGACTTTGGGCGCAGGAGGCTCTGGAAATCTATCACTTGGCTCCAAATCAACAACCTGGTGGTGGCACTTCAGGCAACTCGATTCCTCAAATCGCTCCGGCAGCATCGGGTAAATCCAATGGTGATTGTTGAACCAACCGTAATCATCATGCCAGACATGAGACTGCTTTGGAGTGTTTGGCGAATGAGAGGACCATTTAAAACTGGTAGCACTACCCTGCCCCTGGTGGCAAATCGTGCAACCAAAAGTTTTCATCGAATGGGGGCTTGAATCACTCACGAAAAGATCGAGCCGCGGGTGTGTCGCATAAGGCTGCGGAACGCCACGCTGCACATCCAACCTCAAGGGCGAGCCCCACGATACATTCTCCAACAATGCAGCGACGGCTAAGGCACGAACCGAAGTGCGTCCGCCACCCACTGCCGTGATGACGTCACCACTCTGTAGACCTGCAATCGCAGCAGGAGATTCGGGTAAAACCACACTGACAGTCGGCGATTCTTCGCGAAAAAGACCTTTTGCTGCAAGCTGGAAGCCAAAAACATCTTCCATTTGCTGGTGCTCGCTTTCCCCCTCCTCGAAAACTGGTGGCTTCTTAGGCGTCGGTATAACAACCTCAACGCTTGCAACTTCCGGATACGCTGGCTCCGATGGCGATCCCGCCGCCGATTTATCCATGCCCTGATGACACGTGGTACATCTGTCAAACCGAGCGACGTCACGAAAATTATTATTTAGCGTCAACTTTGGAAGCCAAATCTGATCGACCCGCAGCGGACCATTGAAAGCATCCAACACGGGCAATTCAAGAACTGTCTTGCCGAGATTAGGCGCCCGATCCGTCAGCGTCTTCTTCAGCAGAACCAATGACTGTCGGTGACTCGAAAGATTTTTCGAGGCAGCATCTTCCGTGGCGGTAATCTGCCGAAGCGTATCTACAAGTTGTTTTCGATGCGTATTTGCTTCCTGAAAAACAAGCGTCGCATCTGTAACCTTTTTTCTTTGCTGATCAGCAAGCACCAAGAGTTCTTTTTGCTTTGTAGGATCGGCTTCACCAGAAACCGCCAACTCATAATCTGCACGTCGTTTGTCGAGATTCGCCTTTCGCAATTTCAAGCTGCCAGCACTGTTGTCCTCACGAAACCTGGATCTATCGACAATGTCCTGAAACCGCTGCAACAAGTCGCCTCTCAACTGAAACCGCTCATCTGGATCCGTAACGTTTTTCAGCCGAGCAACATCTTCTCTCGCGAACACCGCTGCCTCGGCGTCTTCTTTAACTGTTTCAGCTTGGTCGAGAAACTTCATAACAAGCGGCGGATCTAAGTCGGCCCGTCGCACTTCTGCCAAGGATGCCTCGAGTTCACTCGTCTTGGCAGCGAAAGCCCGAGAGTCCTCTGCGGACACGCTCGCTGATGCTGACCATGTCTCAAGAGCCCGAAACGTTCGTTGGTACTTTTTCCATGGACGATTGTGATCTACCGTCAGCATCACAACGGTCGCGATCAAGAGAACAACAGCAACCACACAAAATGAAATGTGCAGCACCTTCATGTTCCACCAAGTTTGTTCAGTTGCAGGCATCGACTAACTCATACGGGTCGGGTTTACAAAAACAACTCATACAGAAACAGGAGACTCAAAAATTCAAGGAAAACTCGGGAATACTGATGATGTATTTTAGGTTCAACGTCCAACGCAGGGCCATTTTCAAAGGAAGCGTCAACATCAAGAGCATCAGATTCGACATCACCATGTAACGAATAAAGCCCATTTTCGCGTAGAATCCACGAAAAATCGTAACCGCCATAAGAGGTGGCAGTGCAACGAGATACACACCCATCACAAGCAGCCCTGGTGACTCTCGCATCAAAATGTACCCAATCTGGGAAAGCAGTCCGGCGTCTTGAGGCGCTCGCGGAAGCGGTTGATTCAACCATTGAACCCAAAACATTTGCGGAAGATCGACATTGTTGAGCACTTCAACCTTGTAGGGCGTCCAATATTCGAATGGGCCAAAGAAATTCCAGTTTGGTCCTCTAAGAAACGTACCGAGAATAATCAGCGTGATCCACAATTCAAAAAAACCAAACTGCCACACCAAATAGCTGAACTTCCGTTCTTCGATCGAATAGTAACCATTCCCTTTTTTATTGAAATCAAGGTACGGCATTGCCATCAGGCCAAACACAACCAAACTTGGCAGAACAACACCCGCATACCAGGGATCGAAATAGACCAACATCTCTTGAAGGCCGAGAAAATACCACGGTGCTTTCGAAGGATTTGGAGTTTTTACGCTGGACGCTGGCTCTTCGAGAGGTGCAGGAAGGAAAATTGCCCAAACAAGCAAAAGCGCAGAGACCGCAATCATGCAGATAAGTTCTGTGTAAACAAGATCTGGCCAGACAAGCACTTTCTCATCGTTTACTTTTTCAATGACGGGCAAACCCTGCTTAATTCGCTCATCATTCACAACTGCCTGCTTTGTCGCAACCCACGTGAAAAATGCCAAAAGGTACACAAGCCCGACAATAGGGACATTGTCCGGCTTCATGACGATAGCTGCAAAATTCTCATCAGCCATCGAAAGCCCAAGCAACAGCAGAGAAGCATTCAGCACAGACCAGGCAACCATTGGCTGGACAAAAAACTTTCTGAAGACGTACAGAATTACGAGAATTGCCGTTGTGCCAAGTGTGTACAAAACCGGGCCCGAAAGATTATTCACAAGCCCGCGTATTCCCTCAGGCAGAATGGGAACCATTGATTTCGAACCGGACAACGCAAGGCTGGCAAAAATCATCATGATGCCAGCGAATACAGACCACACCAAAGCCCATGCAGTTGCGTCTTTTTTTCGCCACAAAACAAGAGCGGCAATGCCATTCATTATTGCAATGAAGGCATAGTATCCACCTAGAAAACCGGCGACGTCGGTAAGAAAAAAGCCGTTAGAATGCATTGTGAACGATTACTTTCGATCGTGAATCTTTAACTACTAATAAACCCAAGCACGCCATACAAAACAACTCATTACCTCATCACAATGGACCACTAATACCACCGTCTTTGCGAACCCGCCAAAAATGAATAGCCAACAAGAGTGCTGTAGCGAGCGGGATGGCGATACAGTGCAACACATAAAATCTATTCAGCGTTTCTTCACCAACAAACCTCGCTCCGAGCAGACCAAATCGAGCATCCGATCCGTCCGTGATCATGTCGATGCCACCAATCGTTAACAACTGAGAACCAGGCCCCTCGTATCCAAGAATCGGTGTCGCACGTGCCATGTTTGACCCAACGGTGATCGCCCAGATAGCCAGCTGATCCCATGGAAGCAGATACCCGGTAAAAGAAAGCAGCAGAGTGAGCAAGAGCAGGATGACTCCGATCACCCAATTAAATTCTCGGGGAGGCTTGTAACTACCAGTGAGAAACACTCGGTACATGTGGAGCCATGTTGTAATGACCATTGCGTGGGCACCCCACCGGTGCAACTCACGAAGAATGCCAAGACTTGTGACATCACGTAATGCAAGAATGTCATTGTACGCCCACTCAAGCGTTGGGCGGTAATAGAACATCAAAAGCACACCTGTCACCGTTTCAACGAGAAACAGAAAAAAGGTAACTCCGCCCATACACCAAGTAAACGAGAGCGCGATACCCTGTTTTTTAATCGAAACAGGGTGAAGGTGAAGGAAAAAATTCGTCAGCATGACGACAATACGATTACGACGATCTAACGGCATCGGATGCCGAAAGATACTCTTCCAAATCTGTGAGTTTCGGATTGTTTCGCCAATAGCCATTGCTTTAAGCCTAGTTAAAAAGATTACACCGATCGCGTGTCTGAATTGTTCCTCAGGCGGTAACGTACGAAGCCGGATCACTCCACTGCCCAAGTTCCTCCTGAAATGATTTACTCTTGTCGACTTCGAGTTGACCGTCACCGGCGATACTTATCGCGTATCGCTCAAGTGGCCGGGGAGCAGGTCCCTCAAAATTTATTCCGTCTTTATAAAAACCACTTCCGTGGCACGGGCACTTAAATTTTTGCTCCGCCTCGAGCCAATTCGGCGTGCAGCCTAAGTGAGTGCAAACCGTCTTAAGGGCGTAAATCTGCTGAACTCCCTCGAAGTCAGCATTCACAACCCACACGCCATATTGGGCGACAAACTTAGTTTCAACGACCCCAGACGGAAAACCTTCTTTGCTACCAACCTTAAATCGACTTGGCGGCTCTGCGAGCACATTCGGGAAAAAGAATCTCGCGAGTCCAAGACTGAACAGTCCTGTCGTAGCTGAGAGCGCAGTAAACCCGACCGCCATAAATGAACCGACTGTATACGACAAAAATCCGCGCCTGTCGTCGGCAGCGGTGGCTTTCTTGGCTTTCTCTTGTTTTGGGCGTACAGGCCGAGGCGGTACCAGCCGAGACGGGGCTTTGGCGACCTTCTTTGCGGCGGGTTTTGCAGTTGGCTTCGAAAAGTCCGGGGCCTCAGCTTTGCTGACCGGGCCAGGTTTCGCACCACCCCTCGCTGCTGCCAAAATACTTGCTGTGTCTCGCTGCACGTTCTTCTTGGCACCATCCACCGGAGACGGCTTGGCAGTCGCTGTTTTTTTTGCAGCTGGCTGCTTGGCTGCAGGCTTCGGCGTCGCCTTCGGTTCGGCAGAAGGCCCTGCCTTGTTCGCCCTCGCCATGGCAAGCATTTC
>ERZ1048686.1921-NODE-1921-length-15081-cov-5.897844_pt1 | contig 15081 bp, 10 predicted proteins | sample MGYA00383099_ERZ1048686 | MGnify/ENA primary metagenome ERZ1048686 (study PRJEB29581, sample SAMEA5548369) | metagenome | biome: marine; feature: coastal; material: water | depth 25 m | study: Short-term variability in the microbial, nano- and picoplankton... | reverse complement strand
ATGAGTACAGAAAGAGGTGAAGAAGGACAGGCTTCAGAAAATGCTATGGTAATTTTTGAGGAATCTCGCCACCCACAAAATGCAATTCTTGCGGATTCATATAACACAGTCTATTTCTTGTTAGTATATTTTACTGGAGAAGGATTGGCTATGCTAATACTATTCCTTCTTCTGTTTGTTACATTTGAAGCAGTACTTATTAAAAAGCGTGACCCAGAGCCTTGGAGACATGTTTTCAGTATTATTTACTACGGATTTGGCGATGCTAACCGCTATATCTATTATTCCAAAGTGGAAAAAATACATCAAGTCTTCTTATCAAAAATCCGTAATCAAAATGGATTGACGCGTGAGGAATTCCATGCCATGCCTGCAAGAGAACTAGTGGCACTAATCAATGACCCAGTTCTTGCAAAATTTGCAGTAGATTCGAATAGTAAATATTCATTAGAACAAACCGTTGCTTTGGTAAAGAGAATCAAAGCATGGGGGCAGAAGTGAGGTGAGATGAATGTGGACACGTAAAGCATCATTCACATTTACGGGGGGAATATCCCTTATTCTAATCGGTATGATGATTTCAAATCATCAAATGATGATTTTAGGATTTGCATTCGTTGCATTCATTGTTGTAAATTCATGGATTTCTGGACATGGGGATGTAGAAGTACAAAGAAAACTAAGTGCTGATAATTTGTACAAAGGAGACGATCTCTATGTTGAACTCCTAATTACCAACCGTAGTAATCGGAAGACACAATTGCTTGAAGTATACGACAATATTCCTCACGAAATGAAATTGCGAAGTGGATTAAATCAGATGCAATTGAATTTGCGTCCAGGTGAAAGTGCTCGTATTCGTTATGTTCTGAGATGTCCACTACGTGGCCACTATTCAATCGGTCCTGTTTCACTACGTGCCCGAAATACATTCAATCTAGGCGTTGAAGAGATGTATGTTGATCATCACTCCGACATTGTTATTTTCCCACAAATCAAGGATATCGAAGAAGCATTCCTTCGTTCTAGAACCCCTAAAATGTACACTGGTGCAACAACATTGAGAACACCGGGTCAAGGTTCAGAATTTTATTCATTGCGAGAATATGTGCCAGGTGACCCTTTCAAAAACATCAATTGGAAAGCATATGCACGTACTGGCGAATTGATGGTAAATGAAAAGTGTAGAGATGCTGTTACAGACCTATACATTTTACTTGACAGCAGAGATGTAGCGAGAATTGGAACAGTTCTAAAGAATCCTCTAGAGATGAGTTGTGTTTCATCTGCTAGCCTTGCAGCATTCTTCATACAGCGCAGAGATTCTGTCGCATTAGCAATATATGGTGATGGATTATCATATCTGCCTCCAGATACTGGTGACAAACAATACTTCAAGCTCTTGAGTGCACTTGCAGGGGTTACTCCAAAAGGAAATATGCCGCTACAAGCGGTTACTAATTCATTGAGTGGAAGATTTAGTCGAGGCTCTCCTGTTTTCATTATTTCTAGTTGTGAAGGTGATGGAACAGTTCCAGCAGCAGTTCGTGACTTAGTTGGTCGCGGCCATGAAGTGACCGTTCTCAGCCCATCTAGTATTGACTTTGAAAGATTGGTCTCACGAATCCCAAGAATGTCATATGAGGTTCTAAAATTAGAAAGACAAAATCGTTTGACTACATTGGCAGGTTCCGGCGCACAGGTCATTGATTGGATGCCAGACATGGACTTGTCTCAAGCATTAATGCAGGTAAGGGGGTACTGAAATGGCAAGTGAAGTCGGTGTTCAGTCAGATGTTACAATGACGGGAGGAGTCGGTGCCCGTACTCTGCATCTAAAATTACTGAGAAAGCAATGGCAAATTCTTGCATTGCAAATAGTGGCTACTGTTGCTTTGATAGCGATGTATCTTGAGGTAGTCTCAACATATGTCGTTGGCTCAATTGACCATACCATGCTATTTGACTCAATTGAATTAATAATTGGTGACCAACTGCCTTTAGGTGATTGGTTAACAGGCGAAGGAAGAGAGGGATTAGGTCGCTTTTTCGTTCCTCTTGTATTGGGACTGACCATTGGTGGTGGAATGGCTTTCCTTGCATTCCAATCACCACAGACTCAACAGAGAATAAAACTTGGATTTATTATTACAATGATTGTAATGCTAGTAGGTCGTTTGATAATTTCATGGTTAACCGGAATGTTGTTTTCTTTTGATTTGCGTTTGCCATCAGATTCTGAACTCCAAACATTACAATGGCCATTGTTGATGATAATGTCACTAGTTATACTCTTCATCTATCTACTTCCTGTGATAATGGGTACAAGAGGGATATGGGGATTAAGTCGTCGTTCAATTGCGTGGGCAATAGGATTTACTTTGATATTCTTGGGAATTCATGCCATCTTGACCTTCCCACTAATCAAAGGACAACTCGGTTCATATGGGGCACAATTTGCAACTCTTGAAAGTCAAGTTAGCAATCCCACTATTGGATTATTTGGATTCAAATTAGTAACTCAAGAACAATTTAACTTGATCGCAATCGCAATTCTGATTATGGTGTTCCAAGAATCATCCTATGGTGTAATCCGCTATCTTGAATATGCTTACCGACTACCTGAATCCTGTAAGAGAGACCCAGAATATGTACGTCAGATGGACAATTTACTAAACGGTCATCTACGACATACTATTGGATTCTTAGGTTTGACAGCGATTGCAACTATGGTTGCATTAGGATTCCATAGTGTATTGTTAGAACTTGTCAGTAATACAACAGGTTCGCAATGGGCCGGGCAAGTAAGTGAATCAATTGAATTGACATTGACTTACGGCTTGGTAATTTCTGCATTGATGTTCTTATCTCTAATGGCCGTAATGCGTTTCTTTATCCCATGGCAGAGAGTTTGGGGTCTAATTCAATCTCGTTTACCGAGTAACGAAACTGCACAAGATAACGGCAAAGAGTTCGCACAAATTGATATTTGAATTCAATCGCTGTGAATTGATTGAATTAATCGACTAATTATTTCAGATAGCATTAGCAATGCCATTGGCAATAAGCACCATTCTGCAATAAGGGTTAACCATTGAGGAGAACCTTGTGATTGAAAATAGGTTGCAATATCTGAGTGAAAGAAATAGAGTGTGGCAATAACAGAAACAAGGAGAATACGTTCCAACCACATTGGAAAATGGCGACCTTGTTTTTCATTGCGTCCTGCAAGCGTCACACTCAAAACAAATCCTCCAATATCTTGCTAATACTCAGCTCACATATCCAATCCGCTAAGCTTTGCTTCTAATGCGGATAATGCTGGGTCCATCGCGATATCCTTCGGTTCATTTCTATGATCCCATGCGGCATCCAAACGTGCTAATTCCGCTTCCAACATCGCTCTTTCATCTTCCTCATTCAAACTTCCTTGCTCTATGAGTGCAGGTGTTGTTGGAGGTGCAACATATGTTGCAGTAGTGCTTTCAGCATTATCTTCGGGTGTTGGCATTTGTTGCCACCCATCTTCATCGTGTTCTAAAGAACTATCAGGTTCGATTTCATCATTAACTACCTTATCCAAAGATACAGGAACATCTCCTGCCAATGTAGGTTCCATATGTTCAATCATTTCTTGGTTGACATCAATTCGTTGATCGGTTGGTAAATTGTCTCTTTCATATGGCAATAATCCATCTCTTTGGAATTCCCACATAATACCGCTAGGTGTTCCGTCGGCTAAGCCACTTGCATCGAGTTGAGTAATCAATTCTTCAAGAACTCGCGCAGTTTCTTCGAGTGAAATAGATTCACCAGCATCTCTCTGGTCAGCCTCTAGATAAATATCATCCAGCGCAACACGAATTAACTTGTGAGTTGCCTTTGCAATACTTGGAAGAGATTCAGGGCGGTTACAATTTGCTAATAGAGCTTCTATTTCATCCACAGGTGCGCCAAGTTTGGCTAATTGTTCAAGGACATTTCGCAGACGACGTAGCATTGTAATAGAACGGTCGAAATCTTCGAGCAAATTCTCCAAATCAACAATTAAATGTCCAACAGTATCACCCAGTTGATGTTCTAATCTCTGTTGTACAGACCAACGTGCCAAACCTCTTACAGCGCCAGCAGTTTGGGGTACTTGTCTTTCAAGCAACGACATGACTTCATTGGAAAGTAGATGTCTTGGAGTAGTGGCTACATGGTCAACGGTTGATTGAATCACTTGTAGTGCTCGTTCAACTGCTCTATCTAACAATGTAACAGAATAACCTAATCCACGAGCAGTTTCAAGACGAGAAAGTACAGGTCCTAGACCTTCAAAGGTCGTAGCATCGTCCAATAGTGCTTGAGCCAATGGTTCTTCAGCAAGGCGGGCACGAATCCTTTCAGCTTCTTGGATATCTAACAATGCTTCTTCATGTGCTTGACTCAAATCTTCAGCCTTATCTATCAATGACAATAATTCAGCCTCACTTTGCCCTTTACGAGCCCCAAGGTCACCTAATTCCCGTAACACTTGGCGTCTCTCATCCATTAATTCACGCAACTCAGCTTGCACTTGACTATGTCTTGCTTCATCTTGAGCAAGACGATTACGATTTTCTTCTGCTCTACGCCTACTCGCCTTACTTTCAGCATCAATTTCTACCAAGGTTGTATTGGCAACATGAATTCTTTCTTCTAACTGAATCAATTCAGCCTGAGCCCTTGCATGTCGTTCACGAGTTGTTTCAACTTGTTCTTGTAATACACGAAGGCGACGTTCATCATCATCAGATTGTTGCCGGATAGTGGATAATCTTTCACTTCCTTCATCAAGGGATGAATTTAATTGCGCCTCTTTAAGCGCCATTTCTTGTATTGCATCTCTGAGTGCCTCACTTGACTCTGAATCTCCCAATGCCTTGGCTAATTGACTTGCCCTTTCACTTACTTGGTGTTCCAATTCATTTACTCTCTTCACCAATCGTAGCGCTCTTGAATCTGCATCTTCACTCTTAGAAACCGCTTGAGATAATTCAACCTGCATAGAATTTAGCGATGCATTTGCTGATTCTAGTGCAGTCATTCTCTCGTCACTACTTTCATTCACTTGACGAGCAATACTTTGTGCAGTAGTTTTTGCGGTAACTGCATCATTTAACTTTACTTTTAGTGAGGCATTACTCTTGGAAAGTTCATCGATTTGGATTTCAGCAGACTCTAACCTTCTTCTCAATCCTGCATCAACAGCCGGAGCAGTTTCAGCCTTTACCTCGGATAGTCCTTGGGAAACAACATCTCTTGTCGTCTTGAATTTTGCAGAATTCCTTGCTTTACGCAAAGCCTCAACACCAATTTCAAAACCCATAATGAGGTTAATTTTTTGCATTAAGGTGTCTCTACGAGATTCGGAACGGGTTCGGATTGTAGAGATCAAGTCCCTCAAATCTGCAAGAGTAAAATCATCAACATTTCCGCTTTCACTCGATACGATTGTACCAGTAGGCAATCTGTGTAGTTTGAGAACTCTCTTTGAGTCGGTTAACCTCAATACCGCCTCTTCAAATGAAACATTACTTGGAGCAGAAATCGCTACCGGTATTCCCTTGCTCAATACAAGAGAAACAGCAGTATTTTCAGTAATTCCTGATTTTATGTGCCCAGTAACTTGTTCACTAACGGCTGCTTCAAGCATTGAAATAATGGCACCTGGTCCACCTTTGCCTTCACGCATTACGAATCCATCAGGGATTTCAGAGCCCAAAGCGCCAGTGCTTCCAATCTCTCCATCAAGGGCGATGGATGCTGCATTAACAATTCTTGAATGGTCTGAATTAGCTTCGGTCCATACAGCAATAGCGATTTCACCTGCCTGTGCAAGTAATAACGCGCCATCAGCAGTGTGAAGTGTCCAATGACCTTCATTGGTTAAGCCAAGATTTTTTGATAATGTGCTTCTGCTAGCGATTGTAGTGCCAACTTGTGCAGCAAGTTCCTCCGCATCACCTGGCAATTCGCCAAGATTGTCAATTAGCATTCCAGCATCAACAGCAATCGCTCCTCGAACTGTAATGTTTTCACAAATAGTCCGTAGAACTGATGAAAGGTCACGTGATAATAGGCGCTCAACAACATCTCCACGAGGAAGTAATCCTTGGCGATCTGCATTGAATTCAAAGGCTTCGGGGATAATGTCAGCAACGCTGCCCAAACCTGCCATAGAATATTGGCTAGCCTCTAATCTAGCGCCAGCACCTTCAATCTCTTTGAGTCTGTTTTTCGCCTCATCTCCTGCCAGTAAATACTTACCAGTGCCACTTTCACATATCCAAGCAACGATTCTTCCAGCGCGAACTAATCGATGACCTGAAGGAGTTTTTCTACGGCCAAGCCATGTAGTAATGATTCCATGGTCAAATGGTTGAATTGAACCATCCTCGACGGATATTTTTTCTTTGATAGGCTTTCCAATTGGTAGGTTAAACATGGGTATCAACTCATTTGTGTAGTCGCAATAATACGACGGTCTCGGTCCAAAGCATGGCGCCATCTGGCAAGACGGCCACCTTTTCCACTTAGCACGACGATTCTATTTGGGGAGGCGATGTCTATCATCATTCTCTCTTGACCCTCGCACCAAATTTCAAACACATCGCCAATTTTGCTGGCATATGCGCATTCTAGTGCTGCAGTAGTTATCTTAATCGCCTTCTCCAAAGGCGGTAAAATGCCTTCATCTCCAACGCTTGCAAGCAGATGTCCATTATCATCTATTAGCATAGCCTGATCAACCCCTTCAATTCGAAGTAATCCGGCTAGAACTCGTTGCAACATGGATGCTCAATTTCGTTGTCAGCGTTGTAGCCTTCAAGAACCTTTGTGTTTCTATCCCCCTAAAGGGGGATTTAGCGACCCAAATTAATTTTCCAACTGTAAAACAAGCGAAATTCAATCGCGGAACACTCAAAACACCCTATTTTCCGCGAAATTTGCAAACTATCTTGAGCTTTATTCAGTCGCCAGAATCATGAAAATAAAACCTCGGCAATAATGCATTTATTGAATATTATTGAAATGAAAATAGCAATTGAAAAATTAATTTTGCAATTGAAAAATAATGCATTATTTATTCGAATAATTAAACAGAATTAACATTTAAGTAATGTCGCTTGCTATGTATTGTCATGGCCGCTAATTCACCTTGCCACCGTTGTGATAGAACTCCGATTGAAATGAATGTAAGTGCTAGATTTTTGGAATGTTTTTGCGGACCTTGTTGTCCAACCCATGGATTTAGATGTAAACATGATTTTGAATGGGTATGCATCGATTGTCAGAACGATTGTACAGGCAGACATCCAAAATGTAAAGATTGATAGAAACCAATCGGAAGGGATTGCTTGAAAAAAGGCGAAGTATCGCCTTGTGACATGACAGGAGGGAGTTCAGCCTTTAGCGTGCCACAGTGCGATGCGTGTGAACACCCAGCGGTTGTCGAGCAGGCTTATTCAGGCAGAATCCTTTGTAGCAAGCATCTGGCAAAGTCGGTGCGGAAAAAAATCAGTAAGGAATTACGACAACAATTGACTTTAGCTAAAGGTAAAACAACCACAATTTTTGTAGCCATTTCAGGCGGTAAAGATTCAGCGGTCTTATTGGATTCATTAGTTGATTTACTTGGGAAAAATCCAGATGTTAGAATCGTAGCAGGAACAGTTGATGAGGGAATAGAAGGTTATCGTCCACCATCACTCATTTGCGCACAGGAATTATGCGATAGGCTTGGAATTGAATTCATCACAGTCTCATATCCAGAATTATCATTCCATGAAATGGACGAGGTCGTTCGTCGTTTGCCAATGGTAACTGCAAAACATAGAGATGCTCCAAGATTAGCATGTTCATATTGCGGAGTATTTCGACGACAGGGAATTAATCACTTAGCCGCAAGTATTGATGCGGATGTTATCGCATTGGGTCATAATTTAGATGATATGGCACAAACGGTGATGATGAATATGTCCAATGGCGATTTGGAAAGAACTCTCCGTCTTGCACCTCATGCAGCATCATTAGTTGAAGGATTAGCACCACGAATAGTTCCACTTAGATGGGTTCCTGAACAAGAAGTGCATCTCTATGCGCTTCATCGTGATTTACCTCTTCACCATGAAGAATGTCCAAATGCACAGGGTGCATTGAGATGGCGTCATAGAGACTTAGTAGCACAAATGGAAGCAGATACTCCGGGGACACGTCATTCATTATTGCATATGGCAGACCAAATCAAAGGCCTACGTGATCAAGTTGAGCAATTGGGTGGCAGAAACAATGCGCCAGGTCAGGCAAAACCTTGCAAGATATGTGGTAATGTCACTTCAGGAGAGCAATGCAAAGCCTGTGACATGAGGGATTTGCTAGCGAATGATGAGGAATAGTCCTCAGATTCTTCGGCGTAATTTTTCCATAGCCGAATCTGCCTTTGACAATAATTCCAAACATTCGGTAATCTTACCGATTCCAAGTGCTTCTTCAGCTAGAGCAATTGATTGTTCACAATCCCTTCGGTCATCATCAGTTACTTTGATGAATGCCGCCTCACATTGATTGCGCAGTATTCTCCATTCATCCATTACGAAATCATACAATTCCAAAGCATCATCGCTAGCACGTCCTTCTTTATCGAGTTCTTTGGTCATCCTTTCGAGCAGAGTTGCAGCATGAGTCCACTGTTTTTCATCAGCAGCAGCATCAATTTCATCAAGTTTTGACTGCCAAACCTTTACATCATCTCTTGATTCAAATTGCTGCTTTAATTTCTTGCGCTGGCGTAAGGCTTTGCGAACCTCATCCATTGCAGCACGTTCAGCAATAATTGTCCTAACTACTCCGTCTGCCAAACCCATTGCTTGACTTGCATTACCCTTTTCCAACTCATCTTGCGCATTAGATAATCGCTTTTTCATGTCTGATGTGTCAAGACCATCGGTTTGCTTGAGTTGCCGATTTGCTTCACTAACAGATTCCTCTGCTTTGGCTTGAGCATCTCCATCCGCAGCCAATTGCTGGGGAATTACTACAGCGTATTCAAAAGCATCCTTCGGTTTTTCAGATGATAATTTTTCCTTGGCATCATTTAACATTTCAACTAAGTGTCCAACCCCTTCTCCAGTTTTTCCACTTAGTTGCCGTGAAGCCTCTGTTATTGCATTTTCAGCAACACGCCACCATTCAATAATTTCATTAGCACTCTTTTTGGCTTGTCTAAACAGCAATTCACCATCTCGTAATGAGCCTAATTCTACTTCTCTAACCCCTGCAGCAAAAGCCTTTCTTGGACGCTTGGCAATAGGTGCGATTTCCTCTGCTGCTTCAACAGCATCAAGTGCATCTTGCATAATAATTTCAACATCACCAGCAAGTGAAATTGAGCGTTCAATATTTTCCTCAGCATCATCTAATAATCTCATACCAAATTCAGGGTCAATATGCCCTTCCTCTTGAGCAGTAGTAACCAAACTACTGGCTTGATCAACAGCAGCACCTTGTGCCTTCAATTCCAATAATTGGTTTTCAATTCGGTCCAATCTTTTTCTAAATTTCTTTCGAATCTCTTTTTTGTCATCGCCCTTTACCCAAGTATAGGAGACTTCCGCGAAGCATAACATGAGAATTGAAACTGTAACAATCCAATGCAGTGTCATTTGTTCGGGCATATTTCCGATAAATAATGAAAACGAAGTGAGACAGCCTACGCCTGACATCAAAGAGCGAAAGCGAAGAACTCCGAGGTTGCCCTGCAGAGTTTTTGTAGAAGAATTATAGCAACTTAGTGCAATAATTACCACCAATGCACTTCCTAATGTCTCTGCAGATAGTGTGAAATCAAAATTTAATGCTCCAACCATCAACAAGATTGGCCAAACGATACTCGCTCCGCCACCAACTCTTGAACGCGCCTTTGCATCATCGACAACTATGTCTTGAACAACCACTCCCCAAATTAGGATGATAATAGGTAATCCTAATCCCGAAATAATTCCACTTTTTCCCTCTATTGCAGAATTGAGTGCTGGCCAGGCCAACCATATTGCAGCGCCTAGTAATGTAAATGCACTGAAATTTACCAGATTATTCATCTTTTGATGACGCATTAATTTCTCGGCTTGAATCGCTTTTTCAACATCAGCCCATGCTTCCATAATTAGCCCTCGTAAGCAATCAGCCATAACAATCACTCAACATTGTTTAGTGGCAATGTTCAATACCGACTCGCGCTGGCTTGTTGAGAAGAGGGAATAATATGGCGGGACTCATCACGATGGACGACCTAACAAATGAGCAAATCATCAATATTTTAGATGATGCAACAAGACTATTGCCAGTGGCCAAAGGAGAACTGTATTTGCCACTATTACAAGGACGGATTTTAGGTAATCTATTTTTCGAACCAAGCACGAGGACTCGGATGTCATTTGAGACCGCAATGAAGCGTTTAGGTGGAAATGTTGTGAACTTGGGAGATGTAAAAAACTCCTCTGTTGTCAAAGGAGAAACTCTCTTTGATACCATTCAAATGGTCGATGGATATACCGATATTATTGCAATGCGCCATCCAAGACAGGGTGCCGCACAATACGCACAAGATTCAGCAAGAGTGCCAATAATGAATGGTGGAGATGGCGCTGGGCATCATCCAACCCAAACAATGCTAGATTTATTCACGATTCGACAGGCACATGGAACTCTTGAAGGCTTGAAGGTAGTACTAGCTGGCGATTTGAGATATGGAAGAACAGTACATTCTCTTTCTCACGCATTAACTAGATTTGGAAGTGAATTAGTTTTTGCAAGTCCAAAATTGTTGAAGATGCCAGAAGAGATTGTTTCTGATCTTAGAGAGCATGGTGCGAGTGTAGTTGAAACCGAAGACCTCCTCGGTTCTATTAACGATGCAGATGTCGTCTATATGACACGTATTCAGAAGGAAAGATTCGCAGATGAAGATGAGTATGCACGCTGTGCAGGAGCATACAAATTGCATGCAGACCACCTCTCAGAAGTAAAATCAGAGATGATAATTATGCATCCGTTACCAAGGGTTGATGAAATACATGCAAGTGTTGATTCAACACGCCATGCTTGTTATTTCAATCAAGCATTCAACGGTGTAGTTGCGAGAATGGCATTGATTTGTTATCTTCTTGGGGTCACAGTTCCTGCCGACGTTGAATCTGAAGGAGGTGCTTTCTGATGTCAAATGAGCATAGTATGCGCCGCGTAACTGCGATTCGTAATGGGACAGTAATTGACCACATCCCATCAGGACAAGCGCTAAGAGTCCTTGAGATGCTTGGAATTGGCGGTAAATCTTCAGTACCGGTTTCACTTGTAATGAATGTTCCATCTAAGAAAATGGGTGCTAAGGACATTATCAAGGTCGAAGACCGTGAATTAACTCAAACAGAGTTAGACCGACTTGCTTTGGTTGCACCAGACGCCCATGTCGCTATCATTAGAGCATACTCTGTGGCAGAAAAATTAACAATTAACTTAGGAAGCGAAGTGTCAAATGTTGTTCGTTGTACCTTCTCTAATTGTATTACTACAAATCATAGAGAACCGCTACCTCATCGCCTTAAGGTAATCAGTAGAGCCCCTCTTCACATCCGTTGTCATTATTGTGGACGTCCACAAGATTTGGATGAACTAATCAAGAATGTATTGTGATTTCACAAATCAATTAGGCCATTTGCCTTAATCGCATTCAAATTAATATCTCCTGGTAATCCCAAGTCTACAGGTAATCCACCCAATGTAACAACGATTCCAGAAAGATGAGTGTAAAGACAAACTGGAAGTTTTGTTTCTTCACCTTTCAATGTCTTCCATCCATTTGATTTCTTGTTGATTGCGACTTGCAAACCATTACCAACATCATGTGCAATCCAAGCGTTTGCTTGCCAAGCGTGTTTCTTCAACTTATTGTTTATGAGTTCAGGAGCAGGTGCTACGTTATGCATCTTTGCCCAAGCATTAACCCAATCTAGATTAGAATCAATGCACCATTCCATTCCATTTTCTTCTGGCAAAGAATATTTTGTGTTATTTATTGATGCCAAATGACGAATGAATGAACGAATATGCGGATGTCGTGAATTTGAATCAAATAATTTCTCGGTTTGGTCTGCTGCTGTATGAATTCGACCCTCATCATGACTAATTAATGCACGAACTAAGTTACCATGTGGCCAATGAACAATATTATTTTCTGCGATGAATTGTTCAAGCAAATTGATTGCTCTCTCATATTGCCCTTCTAATCTCAATCTGGCAATATCACCCAAAAATTGCATCCTTCCTGCTGGATTGTTACGTGGCTTGAGATTGCTTACTGAAGTTCCAGTACTCATTCTTTTGATTAGATCCATATTTCTTTTCGTTAATGGATCAACGGCAAGTATTGAATGTAATTCCGGTGCCAATTTTCTTGATTTAGGGCTGAGAATACTTGCACACCATTGTAATCTAGCACTTTCAATATCATCATCGGGCAAGAATGCTAATCGAGGTTTTGCTTCAGCCAAGTCCCTTTGAGCAAGACTAGCAGCAGTCAACATTTTTTTCGCAATTTGCGCTTCCATTCCCCCTCTCAATGCAAGTAATGATATCGCTTCATCTTCAGCCTTATCCCATTTACCCAGGCTACTATAGACCGTCATTTTTGCACTGATTCGTCTAACTAAGTCAAGACCTTCAAGTTCTTCTCCATGCCCCTCTAATATCGTATCGAGTTGTTTGAATAATTTACCCCATTGGTCATCCGCTATTAGTTGCGAGATTGGTTTTTGTTTGAGATAAATATTATCTTCTAATTGAGTTAACATCTCTCTGTTTTCACTCATGGAGGCGTCGAAATGGATGTCCTCTAACTTGCTTCCTTTATTGAGAGAGCCGAACCACACAAAGAGGAAAGAAACCTGTCCACCAGCGGCTAACATCCATGTCAATTCCTCCAAACCATCTTTTGTTAGAACGCCACAAACGCTATTTTGCCAAGTTCCACACCCTTCTCCTTGTGGCAGGAAACTCGAGTCCCAGAATGTAATCATAGCCAGTGAAAGTAATAGCATGCTTTGTCCTGCGAATCCAGTAAAACAGAAATTGAGAACCTTTGCTTGAACTGAAATTTCTGCTCTTAACAATCTTGAATCAGCTAATTTTATACCCCCTCTTCCGGAAACATCCTGGATATCAAGGAAAAGAATTCTTGCAACTTCATAAACGAATAGGAAACCAATTAGCGCTACGTTGAGAAGAAGGAAAAGAAGGATACTGGTGACCATTGGAACTCTAATTCCAGCTTGTGGAATATTTGAAAATAATTCAATTAATCCAAATCCAAGCAGTCCACCTTCTTCCATTATCGTCGATTGAATACTATATTCTGGAAGTCCCAATACCTTGTCAGAATGAACAAGCAAATTCGGGTCATAAGCCAAAACGAGAAGTGAAACAACTGTGTTAAATGCAACAAATGGCATAGCAATCAAGTTCCATTTGACTATTGAAGCGATGGCCATTTGTCGTGTTGAAGGTATGTGGTTGTGAAATGGTGATGATTCACCAGCGGCGATTTTTTTGCTAGATTGATGTAGTGCTTGCCAAGATGAACCAAGAATTCTTCCGTAGGCTAATGCCGCTGGTGCGAAAGCAGTAAATGCAGCAATTGAGAATATGCGACTTGTTGAAACATTCTTGATATCCAATACTATCACAATTGCAGCGACTATGGCGAACCATAGAATCGTCAACAGCAAATAGGAATAAGTTCTCCAAATAGAAGAATCTTGTAATGTTGCTTTTGAATTTCCCATCGGTTTTATGACTTGAGCCCCGAGTGATGCTCCACTTGATACAACAGCAGGCCAGGTGATCATCAACAATGCTAGTGCCAAGGTTTGTGCATGGTATCCCGAATAGATGTCAAAGCGAATCATCAAATGTTCAAAGAACAGAAGTAGGGTTCCTGTAAGTGCAAATAAATATGAAGAAACACCGAATCTCATATATTTGCTAGCCAGCAAATCCTTGGCATCTTGAAATGATTTTGTAACTTTGTGAACTTCATACCGTTTCTCTCCAGTTTCAAAAGCGACTTGTAATCCACGTAGTTGTTTTGGAACGATTAGATTCCAAAATAATAGAGCCGTAGACATTGCAAAAAACAATGGCACCAAAGCCCCCACTGAAAATTCAGTGATGATAGGTGGTGCGCTCATACTCTCTGCCCACTCTTGTCGCATTTCACTTTATGGTGAATAAACCAAGAAATGGGATATTTTCAAAACCATTGTCATTTTTCCACTAATCTTCAGATTGTTGTTGAATAGGGACTAATCCTGGTTGTGAATCTTTGTCTGAAATTTCTTTAATCATGTCAGCAATGAATTGGTCTAGAGGTATATCTGAAATCTGGTCTCCATTTCTTGCACGTAGGCTTACAGTTCTGTTTTCCGCTTCTCCTTCGCCAAGGATTACCATATATGCAGGTTGCATTTTCCGGTGGGTGCGAATCTTCTTTCCAATTGTGTCATCTCCATCATCAACTAACACTCGTATTTCGTTCTGTTTCAATAATTCGGCCACTTCTTGTGCATATTGCTTATGCTTTTCTGAGATGGTGATAATATGGCATTGAGTTGGTGTTAGCCATGTAGGGAATTTACCAGCAAAGTGTTCTATTAGAACTCCGACGAATCTTTCCATACTACCGAATGGAGCTCTGTGAATCATTACAGGGCGATGCATTTCTCCATCGTTTCCTTTGTACCATAAGTCAAATCGTTCAGGGAGATTATAATCGACTTGCACAGTTCCAAGTTGCCATTCTCTTCCAATAACATCTCTAACGACGAAGTCTATCTTTGGCCCATAAAATGCAGCCTCGCCTTCTTCTTCAGTCCATTCAACACCAAGTGATTGAGCAGCAGAACGGCAAGCATCTTCCGCTTTGTCCCATCGTTCTGATTGGCCCACATACTTGTCGGAATCAGGGTCGCGTAGTCCCACTCTCACACGATAATCAGTCATACC
>ERZ1048686.1918-NODE-1918-length-15083-cov-15.149721_pt1 | contig 15083 bp, 24 predicted proteins | sample MGYA00383099_ERZ1048686 | MGnify/ENA primary metagenome ERZ1048686 (study PRJEB29581, sample SAMEA5548369) | metagenome | biome: marine; feature: coastal; material: water | depth 25 m | study: Short-term variability in the microbial, nano- and picoplankton... | reverse complement strand
CGGGTCGTGTGATGTTCGAAATTGACGGCGTCAATGACGATATCGCGCGTGAGGCTCTGCGTCTTGCTGCTATGAAACTACCTGTCAAAACCCGCGTCATCGTTCGCGAAGACTGGTAAACAGGCTATGGTGCGCAATGATTGCGCACCCTACGAAATAGAAAACCCCCGTCTGAGTGATCAGGTGGGGGTTTTTTCTGGTGATCCCTCTGGCCCACGATAAACCGCTAATAACTGCTCTTTCATCTCAAATCCGCAGCGCCGGTAAATACGGCCTGCTGCGCTGTCTTCATCGGCAACGATAATTGTTTTTGTGTCAGGGTAGCGCGACTGTGCCCAGTGCACACCTGCCGTAACGAGTGCCGCGCAAACGCCGCGACGCCTGTAGGATGGGCGGGTTTCGACCGCTTGGAAGCGGGCAATGTCTTTGTTCGCGTAGATGCCAAGGTCGGCTGCCAACTCGTCGCCCGAAAATGCGCCGAACCACAGGCCTCGGCCTTCTTCTGTTAATCTGCGGCATGCTTTCATTCGAGTCTTGATGTACTCAGAATATCCTGCCTCGTTATTTCCGGTCTCAACCCCGATTATTCCTTGAAGCTCTGTGGCCCTTTCCCAATCCTCGTCCGTTGACAAGGGGCGGATGGTGATGCCGGTCGGCAAATCAGCTGGCACCAATGCATCTGCCAAAACCAGCACATCACATTGGTCGGTTTTAAAGCCGCGATTGCTAAAATACGATAGACGCTCGCCTCCCGCCATATTTGGGATATCCCACCCAATCGTCGTGTGCTGGGCGTTTTGGAATTCGGCCCTAAAGGTATTTATCTGATTTGCCGGGTCGATGACATCGTCGCGATAGATGATCATGTTGCCAAACCAGAAATCGGGTTCATCTGGCGAGCGCAGAACATAGAGGTCTTCACGCTCATCAAGGAAACTACGGTCTCCGAGAACCATAATATCGCTGGCCAAACCAAGGCTTTTCAACGCCATCTTGTTTCCCCCGTTGCTGAGAGGTGAAGCTGCATGAGCATTCGCAAAAGGGCAAGAGTACGAAAGAAATTCGTTTGGGCGGTGTGCTACGTCTTTCACGAAGCCAATGGGCTTTCCTCAGGCGAGGTATAGGCGTATTGGGAGGCGCAACCTCGAACAAACCTAATGAGACATGTCATGTCAGAAATCAAATCACTCTTCGCAACGCGCTTATATCGCGCCAAATTGTCCGAGCATGGACCGGCCGTTGATACGTCCGAGCTTGAAGCCTCGTGCTGGTCAATTGCCGAGGATGATGAGGCTGGTCAGGACTGGTGCGAAGACAATGGTTATCCGGGGTATACGAGCTACGCTTCGCTGACCGATTTGCCTTGGCGCTTTCCAGCCTTTGCGGATTTGGTCGAAGTATTGGACAAGCACGTTGCAGGTTTCATCCAAGAACTGGACTGGGATCTGGGCGACAGAAGTGTGACGTTAGAGGATCTTTGGATCAACATCCTCCCTCCCGGTGGAATGCACTCAAACCACATCCACCCGCATTCTGTGATATCGGGCACGACTTACGTGGCCATGCCCGACGGCGCGTCTTCTTTGAAGATTGAGGACCCGCGGTTGAGCCGCATGATGGCCGCCCCTCCACGCACGAAAGACGCGCGCGAGGATCTCAAAGCGTTTTACTATGCCAAGCCACAGGTTGGCGATGTGCTGCTCTGGGAAAGTTGGTTGCGCCACGAAGTGATGCTAAACCAAGCTGAGGAAGAACGCGTCAGCGTGAGCTTTAACTATAAGTGGGAGTAGTTTCGCGCATCTTTGCAATCATTCGTCTGAACATCGGGATTATCCTGATTGTCAGCGTCTTGGTGAACGTAGCGCTTGGGGTGCTGAATTTCGTTGTTCAACCATTGTGGCGCGCTGCTGCAGTGACGGCGGCCGTAGCTACAAATGAGGCAAAGTCAGAAATAGAAGAACGCAGCGCGGTTGCAAAAGCGAAATCCAAAGAGAAGGCAAAAGCACGCCTTAAACGTATAGCCACGGCTGTTCCTCTTGTTGGATTGGGAGCCGCCGCATTTTTCGAATATGGCGACTATCAGGATTGGCTTGAGGATAATCCTGAGGGCTCATTTAAGCAGTACAGCAAGGAAGTCATGCTGGAAACGCAAGACATTGCAGACGAAGTGCTAGAGGAATTGCCGGATATTCCGAACTTCGACAGTGAAAAGCTATTGGCACGCATGCAGACCGTCTTGGACAGCGCTGAGCGTTTGATCGACTAGCGGATCGCATCTTGCCCAAGAAGATACCGATTATCTGGTGCCGTCACTCAAGGATTGATCAGTAAGACGTGGCCAAAAGAGGCAATGCTCTATTTCCGGGCCTCGTGAACGTAGTCAGGCTACAATTTCGAGGGTGGCGCATACAGGCTCTTTTAGCTGCAGCCAAAGTGGCGCCAGTATCCATGTTTTCTTGAATAAAACGCTTGCGGCCTAGGGGTCGCTCACCTATAGAGCCTCATCCACGGATTCTCAGTGATGAGATTCGTGTAATTGTCATTGATCCACCAGATTTCGGGTCACCCTGTATTAACAGTCAGGGGCTTGCTGGTGTTTTGAGAAAGGAATAGGCGATGAACGCCAACGATCTGCGTGAAAAAACGCCTGATCAGCTTCGTGAAGAACTGGTCAATCTGAAGAAAGAGGCATTCAACCTCCGCTTTCAACAAGCAACCGGTCAGATGGAAAACACAGCGCGCATGCGTGAGGTTCGCCGTGGTGCGGCCCGTGTTAAAACCATTCTGAACGAAAAAGCTGCTGCTGCAGCTGCTGAATAAGAGGAGCTTGAGTTATGCCTAAACGTATTCTGAACGGCGTCGTCACAAGCAACGCAAACAACCAAACCGTAACTGTTTCGGTTGAGCGTCGCTTCAAGCACCCTGTTCTTCAAAAAACCATCCGTAAGTCCAAGAAATACCGGGCTCACGATGAGAACAACCAATTCAACGTCGGTGATCTTGTTCGCATTGTCGAATGTGCGCCGAAGTCGAAAACCAAACGCTGGGAAGTTTTGGTCGCGTAAGCGGGTAAAGCCAACAGTTAACGAAACCCTGGGGACCTGGCCACGCATCGGCCCCCCATAGGTCGGGAGAAACCACATGATCCAGATGCAAACAAACCTGGATGTTGCTGACAACTCTGGCGCTCGCCGAGTTCAGTGCATCAAGGTTCTGGGTGGCTCCAAGCGTAAGTACGCATCCGTAGGCGACGTTATCGTCGTCTCGGTTAAGGAAGCCATCCCACGCGGTCGCGTTAAAAAAGGGGACGTCCGTAAGGCCGTCGTCGTACGCACCGCCAAAGAAGTTCGTCGCGAAGACGGTACAGCCGTACGCTTCGATCGCAACGCTGCAGTAATCCTGAACAACGCCGGTGAGCCAGTTGGCACACGTATTTTTGGCCCAGTTGTTCGTGAGCTTCGTGCGAAGAACTTCATGAAGATTATTTCGCTAGCTCCGGAGGTGCTTTAACATGGCCGCTAAACTCCGTTCTGGCGATAAAGTCGTCATTCTAACCGGCAAGGATAAGGGCAAAGAGGGAACTATTTCTTCGATCGACCCTAAAGCTGGCAAAGCTGTAGTAGATGGTCTGAACATGGCCATCCGTCACACTCGCCAGAGCCAGACTGCACAAGGTGGCCGCCTTCCAAAGGCTATGCCAATCCAGCTGTCGAACCTTGCTCTTCTCGATGCAAACGGCAAAGCAACCCGCGTCGGCTTCAAAGTTGAAGACGGCAAAAAGGTTCGCGTTGCGAAAACCACAGGGGACGTGATTGATGCTTGATTCTGCAGACTACACCCCACGCCTTAAGGCCGCCTATAAGGATACTATCCGTGGCGCCATGAAGGAAGAATTCGGTTACGCAAACGACATGCAGATCCCGCGTTTGGACAAAATTGTTCTAAACATCGGCTGTGGTCGCGCGGCAGTTAAAGACAGCAAGAAAGCCAAGTCGGCCGTTGAAGATCTTTCAACGATCGCTGGTCAACACGCTGTCATGACAATCGCCAAGAATTCGATCGCTGGTTTCCGTGTTCGTGAAGGCATGCCAATGGGTGCCAAAGTGACACTTCGCGGCGACCGTATGTTTGAATTCCTTGATCGTCTGATCACTGTAGCGATGCCACGTATTCGTGACTTCCGCGGTGTTAAGCCGAGCTTCGACGGTCGTGGCAACTTTGCTACTGGCCTCAAGGAACACATCGTCTTCCCAGAAATCGACTTTGATAAAGTTGACGAAAACTGGGGCATGGACATCGTGATCACAACCAACGCGAAAACTGACGCGGAAGCAAAGAGCCTGTTGAAGCATTTCAACATGCCTTTCAGCGCTTAAGTCTCGGGAAGGAATTAGACATGGCTAAAAAAGCAATGATCGAACGCGAAAAGAAACGCGCAGCATTGGTAGCAAAATATGCAACCAAACGCGCCGCTCTTAAAGAGATCGCGAACGACGAAAGCCTGCCGATGGAAGAGCGTTTTACCGCCCGCCTGAAGCTTGCAAAACTGCCGCGCAATAGCTCGGCTACCCGTATCCACAACCGCTGTCAGCTGACAGGCCGTCCTCACGCTTACTACCGTAAGCTTAAGGTCAGCCGTATTGCGCTGCGTGAACTGGGCTCGACCGGCATGGCGCCTGGTCTGGTCAAGTCAAGCTGGTAAGGAGGAGCAGAGATGAACGATCCTATCGGCGATATGCTCACCCGTATCCGTAACTCGCAACTTCGTGGCAAATCGACTGTCTCGACACCAGCATCTAAGCTTCGCGGCTGGGTTCTGGATGTTCTTCAGGACGAAGGCTACATCCGCGGTTATGAAGGCGGTACTGATGCAGCGGGTCACCCGACCCTCGAAATCAGCCTCAAATATTTCGATGGCACTCCTGTCATTCGCGAAGTGAAGCGGGTCTCAAAGCCTGGCCGTCGCGTTTACGTAAGTGTTAATGACATCCCTCAGGTCCGTCAGGGTCTGGGTGTGTCGATTGTCTCCACCTCAAAAGGTGTGATGTCGGATGCAAATGCTCGCAGCCAGAATATCGGCGGCGAAGTTATTTGCACAGTCTTCTAAGGAGGTCTGAATGTCTCGTATTGGTAAAAAACCTGTCGAGCTTCCCTCGGGTGTATCCGCATCCGTTTCGGGGCAGACCGTTGAAGTAAAGGGCCCGAAAGGCGTCCGCAACTTCACCGCTTCCGACGATGTTAGCATCTCGGTTGAAGACAATTCCGTAGCGATCACGCCACGTGGTAAATCAAAGCGCGCGCGCCAACAGTGGGGCATGAGCCGCACGCAGGTAGCGAACCTTGTGACTGGCGTAACCGTCGGTTTTAAGAAAGAGCTTGAGATCCAAGGTGTTGGTTACCGTGCTCAGATGCAGGGCAATTCCCTGAAGCTGAACCTCGGCCTGTCACACGACGTAATTTACTCTGCCCCAGAGGGTGTCACAATCACCGCTCCTAAGCAGACTGAAATTATCGTTGAAGGCATCGATCAACAGCAAGTTGGTCAAGTCGCAGCGGAAATCCGCGAATGGCGTAAACCAGAGCCTTATAAAGGCAAGGGTATCCGCTACAAAGGTGAATTTATCTTCCGTAAGGAAGGTAAGAAGAAGTAAGGACCAGACAGATGGCAAACAGCAAACGGACACTGTTCCTCAAGCGCCGCCAGCGCGTCCGGAACAAACTTCGCAAGGTCAACGCCGGCAAGATGCGTCTTTCGGTACACCGTTCAAACAAGAACATCAGCGCTCAGCTGATCGACGATTTGAATGGTGTTACCCTAGCCGCAGCTTCGACATACGAGAAAGATCTCGGTGTTGTTGGCAAGAACAATGTGGAAGCAGCAGCCAAAGTGGGCGCGGCAATTGCCGAGCGTGCGAAAAAGGCAGGCGTCGAAGAAGCATATTTCGACCGTGGCGGTTTCTTGTTCCATGGCAAGGTGAAGGCATTAGCCGAAGCCGCGCGTGAAGGTGGATTGAAGATCTAAATCACTGCGGGGGACGTTCGCGTCCCCCCGATGATCCAGGGGTCAGATTGGCCCACTAGGATTGAAAATAATAGGCGCCTTTGCGTGCCACATTTGAAAAGGAATGCCTAATGGCAGAACGTGAAAACCGTCGCGGTAACCGCCGCGACCGCGATGAGGCACCAGAGTTTGCAGATCGCTTGGTTGCAATCAACCGCGTATCGAAAACCGTAAAAGGTGGTAAGCGCTTTGGTTTCGCAGCACTTGTAGTTGTTGGTGACCAAAAAGGTCGCGTAGGCTTCGGCAAAGGTAAAGCGAAAGAAGTACCTGAGGCGATCCGCAAGGCGACTGAGCAAGCGAAGCGTCAAATGGTACGTGTACCTTTGAAAGAGGGCCGCACATTGCACCACGACGTCGCAGGACGTCACGGCGCCGGCAAAGTTGTGATGCGTACAGCCCCACAGGGTACTGGTATCATCGCAGGTGGCCCAATGCGTGCAGTCTTCGAAATGCTTGGCGTCCAGGACGTTGTTGCAAAGTCGATAGGCTCACAGAATCCATACAACATGATCCGCGCAACAATTGACGGCCTCAACAAAGAGTCGAGCCCACGTCACGTTGCACAGCGTCGTGGTAAAAAAGTTGCAGACATTCTCCGCAAGGACGAAGCGCCTGCGGCTGAATCAGCAGAAGCGTAAGGAGACGGACACATGGCTAAAACCATAGTAGTAAAACAGATCGGCTCACCGATCCGCCGCCCTGAAAAACAGCGCCAGACCCTTATCGGTCTTGGCCTGAACAAGATGAATAAGACACGTGAGCTCGAGGACACTCCTTCGGTTCGTGGCATGATCGCTAAGATCCCGCACATGGTCGAAATCATCGAAGAGCGCGACTAGCTTTAAGTTTGGTAGGTTATAGACCAACCCAACTGCAGAATGTGAGAACGCCCCAGCCAATAGGTTGGGGCGTTTTTCGTTTTGGTGATTTAGTATCCATACCTAATACGCAACTTGGGCATGCACACTTAGAGGTTAGTCGTTCTGTCATGTCAGCGGAACGTGAAGTCAATTCCATCGATACAATTTAAGGAGGCCATCATGACCCTGCTCTATACATTAACCGCTTGTCTGAAATCGCTCTATAACGTCGAACTGCCTTGCTGGTTCGAGTATCTGCACGATTCAACGTAGAAGCGACCTCATCTAGGTTACACTGATTTCTTCGACTGACCAAAAATTGAGCCATACATGCCGTGCCATGGCCGTCAAAAATAGCATCTCCCCACCGTCTTCAAAAATGCCGAGAATACCTTTTATGATTTTCGGAAAATCAAACAGCTCGCGGATTGCGTCAATTCCAATCGCGCAAAACATGATAGCAAAGAAGTACGCGAACACTGGGTACAGTTTGCTTCGAAGTTCGGTGGGCGTTATTCGCCAGCCCATCAGAGTAATTGATAAGATCACCATTCCCAAAGCGGCCCATATGACCATAGGACCAATGGTGTAGGCTTTTACGCCAATTATGTTTTGAAGACCAATTGCGTGAACAACAGTCGGGCCAAGGGTCTCGTGAAGTTGGAGGCTGTCATCCGCCAAAAGAATAAGAACCACGAGGGCCAGAGACAGCATTATTGTGGCTTTATCACGGAAATAGGCCATGAAGAACACAAGCGCGAGAACTAGCCATTTGATATAGTTCAGAAGTTCTCCGGCGGACCAATCGAGATCAGTATTCCAAAAATCAGGCCTGACGGCAATCATCCCTTTAAGAAATGCAAAGCCCCATACCGCGCTGATTAGGATTAAAGTTATGTCCAGGGCAAACAGCCCGTTAAAAACTCGACGACTTGAAACATGGGTGCTCATACTCGGCCTCAAAATTGCAACTAACGTGGTTGTTCTGGAGAAGAGACTAATCGGTTGTCGATCGTATGTACAGATTTGGGCGATTTAGTGAAAATCGTTGTTAGGGTCTACTACGAGGGGCGAAATCGGCGGAAATAGGCTTCTAGAGTGCGAAAACTTATCTCGGCCATCAGATAACTCGCACCTGCGTAAACAAGCAAAAGTAGCCAATCGTTATCTATACCCATCTTTTGGAGAACACTTAGAGAGATGCTTTTGGTAACAAGGTGATAGAGATAAATCCCGTAGCTTACTGCGCCGATGCGCCTGACAAAGGGCAGTTGGAATAGGTGGGCCACCTTCGTGTCCGGGCGCAGAACCAAGGTCGCAAGTAGCATCGTCATCGACAGATGAGTAATTGGGTTATTCCAGCCCTCTATTCCAGTCGAGGGTGTGAAGGCTAGCACCTCGATTAAAACACAGGAGGCAACCGACGAGGCCCATTTTCTCCCAAGAAACCGATACAGTATCGCGTATCCATCCTTTGAGTTGGCAATCATTGCAAACAAAGCACCCATAAGGATCGGGGCAAATGGCACGTCTGTAACTATGAATAACAATGGACCCATTTCAATGGAAGGCAGGTATGCCCACCAGATTCCGATCATCGCATTAAAGCAAAGCAAAGCTATCAATATTGGGGGCAGCCAACTTCGCCTTACAAAGAATAATGTGAGCGGCCAAAGCACGTAAAACTGCTCTTCGACGGACAATGACCAAAGAATACTAAGTGTCGGAATTCGTTCAGTCAGGAAGTTTGCGACGAAAAAATAGTAATATGGCATCAAATATCCAACTTCTATGTCTTTATAGAAAATGGAAATACACCCAACCACGGTTACGACAAAGTAGTAGGGCGGCAAAATGCGCAAAGCACGCCGGATAGCAAATTTGCGTAGTGAAAACTGACCGTTTTCATCAATTTCTCGTATGAGAAGTGTCGTGATCAGAAATCCGCTGAGTATGAAAAAACAGATCGACACCCAAGAAGCCCTGATAGGCCAAACGATATCCACCATGCTCGATCGGATTTGCATGATGCCAAACGACCATGAAGATACTTAGAAATCGAACCCCATCCAAAACCGGAAAGTATTTGGATGTACGATATACTTCAAATGGCGAAATGGGTTTGCTCGTTTGCTTGGATTGCTCTTGGTCGGCAGTTTAGGGTCGAATTCGCCGCGATACTAGACCTGCAGTATCTCCTTCAATTTAGTCTTGTCCGAACTCAAGGAACGAGGCTTGATCCTGTCCTGCAATCCCACTATACGCGCCCAGTGGCGGTTTGCGTCATAGAATCAAAATCAAGAAACGCCGTGGTTGACCTGTTTTCGCTTCAGGGTCACATCCGGCAAAGGAGAAGCGATATGAAACTAAATGAACTCCGTGATAACCCGGGCGCAACCAAGTCGCGTACCCGTGTTGGCCGTGGCCCAGGTTCGGGCAAAGGTAAAATGGGTGGCCGTGGTATTAAAGGTCAGAAATCCCGTTCGGGTGTAGCTATCAACGGCTACGAAGGCGGACAGATGCCATTGTACCAGCGTTTGCCAAAGCGTGGCTTCAACAAGCCGAACCGCAAGGCATTCGCCGTTGTAAACCTCGGCCTTCTACAGAAATTCATCGACGAGAAGAAAATCGACGCTTCAGCACCGATCACCGAAGACGCAATGATTGCTTCTGGTCTGGTTCGCCGCAAGCTGGACGGTGTTCGCATCCTTGCCAAGGGTGATTTCTCGACAAAAGTTGACCTCCAGGTGACTGGCGCTTCGAAATCAGCAGTGGAAGTTGTTGAAAAAGCAGGCGGCTCACTTTCGGTCACTTCGGCACAAACTGCCGAATAAGAGTTGTAGGCGGCCATTTCGCCGCTTACATAGCTTTTAAGTTTTCCAAAGCGCCGCCTGAGCCGGGAAACCGCTCAGGCGGCGCTGTCATTTTGAAAGAGACCCGCACGAATGGTATCTGCAGCAGAGCAAATGGCAGCGAATACAAGCTGGTCCGCCTTAGGTAAGGCGACCGACCTGCGTAATCGCATTCTTTTCACTCTCGGTCTTTTGATCGTCTACCGACTGGGCACATATATCCCCGTTCCGGGTATCGACGGTGCGGCCCTACGGGACTTCATGGAGGAAGCCGCAACCGGTCTCGGTGGCGTGCTCAACATGTTCTCGGGTGGCGCAATCGGCCGAATGGGCATCTTTGCTCTTGGCATTATGCCGTATATCTCAGCTTCGATTATCGTTCAGTTGATGACCTCAATGGTGCCTCAGCTTGAGCAGATGAAGAAAGAGGGCCAGCAGGGTCAGAAGAAAATCAACCAGCTGACGCGCTACGGCACGGTTGCTTTGGCGATCTTCCAGGCGTGGGCGTTAGCATCCAGCCTTGAGGCCGGTGAATTGGTTACCGATCCAGGCATGTTCTTCCGCGTCGCCTGCGTTATCACGCTTGTTGGCGGCACAATGTTCCTGATGTGGCTAGGCGAGCAGATCACCAGCCGCGGTATCGGTAACGGTATCTCATTGATTATCTTCGTCGGTATTATCGCGGAAATTCCAGCTGCTTTGGCCCAATTCCTTAGCCAAGGTCGCTCGGGCGCCATTAGCCCCGCTGTGATTATCGGTGTGATCCTTATGGTCGTTGTGACCATCGGATTTGTGGTGTTCATGGAGCGCGCGTTGCGCAAGATCCATATTCAGTATCCACGCCGTCAAGTTGGCATGAAGATATATGATGGTCAGTCCAGCCATCTACCGGTCAAGGTAAACCCGTCAGGCGTTATCCCAGCGATCTTCGCAAGCTCACTTTTGTTGCTGCCAACGACTTTGGCGACATTCAGCGGTGGAAATACCGGTCCGGTTATGTCGACCATTCTGGCGTATTTCGGACCCGGTCAGCCGCTGTATTTGGCGTTCTTTGGCGGAATGATCATCTTCTTCGCTTACTTCTACACGTTCAACGTTTCGTTCAAAGTTGAAGACGTTGCAGATAACCTCAAAAATCAGAACGGTTTTGTTCCGGGTATCCGCCCAGGCAAAAAGACGGCTGAGTATCTTGAGTATGTTGTGAACCGCGTTCTTGCAGTCGGTTCGATCTATCTGGCGGTCATCTGTTTGCTGCCTGAGATTGCGCGCAGCCAGTTGGCAATACCGTTCTACTTCGGCGGCACATCAGTTCTGATTATCGTCTCGGTGACCATGGATACGATCCAGCAAGTCCAAAGCCATCTTCTTGCGCACCAGTATGAAGGCCTGATTGAGAAGTCTCAGTTGCGCGGCCGCTCTGGCACCAAAAAGCGCGGTAAGCGTAGTACGGGGCGTCGCTAATTCCATGAACATCATTCTGCTTGGACCACCCGGTGCCGGTAAAGGCACACAGGCACGTTTCTTGGTTGAAGAGCGTGGCATGACCCAGCTATCGACTGGTGACATGCTTCGTGAGGCCAAAGACAGCGGAACTGAAATGGGCAAGGTCGTTGCAGGTGTTATGGCGCGTGGTGAGTTGGTCACGGACGCGATTGTGATCGGTCTGATCCGCGAAAAGCTCGAAGGCGAAAAGGGCGGGGGCTTCATCTTCGACGGCTTCCCACGCACGCTCGCACAGGCCGATGCTCTTGGGGAATTGCTAAACGACTGCGGCGAGACTCTGGATTCCGTGATTGAAATGCAGGTTGACGACGAAGCGTTGGTTGCCCGCATCACGGCCCGCTCGACCTGCAGCAATTGTGGTGAGGTTTACAACGACAACACCAAGCCAACTCCGGCCGACGGCAAATGCACATCCTGCGGTGAAAACGCCGAGTTTACACGCCGTGCAGACGACAACGAAGACAGTCTCAAAACACGGCTCATGGCCTATTACAAACAGACGTCTCCGCTGATCGGATATTACTACGCTAAAGGCAACCTTAGCTCCGTTAATGGATTGGGTGAGATGACAGCCATCAAGACTGCTATGGCGGTAATACTTGATAAGTAAGCGAAGGGTCTTGACGGGTACGTAAATACCCCTTAGCGAGACCATTCATTCAAGAATCGGCATTTTGAGTCGGGTCGCCCCCGATGATGATGCGATTACCTCGAACAGCTGTGGCCCGTTGGCGTTTTGCCCCGGGCCTCCGTTGTGAAAAAAGGTTCTGGTACTACGGAACCGCAACGAAAAGGAAAGATATACGTGGCACGTATTTCCGGCGTAAACATCCCGACCCATAAGCGGGTCCCGATCGCCCTGACTTATATCACAGGCATTGGCCAAACATCGGCTGAAGAGATCTGTGAATCACTGAAAATCGACGTATCCCGCCGTGTAAACGAGCTGAGCGATGCAGAAGTTCTCGCAATCCGTGAGCATATCGACGCGACTTACACCGTAGAAGGTGACCTGCGCCGTGAAACTCAGATGAACATCAAGCGTCTTATGGATCTTGGTTGCTACCGTGGTCTTCGCCACCGTCGCGGTCTTCCTGTGCGTGGTCAGCGGACCAGCACCAATGCTCGTACTCGCAAGGGCCCTGCACGCGCCATTGCTGGTAAGAAGAAATAGGGGGGGCTTGAGAAATGGCACGTGATACTCGCCGTACAGGCAAGAAAAAGGTCTCAAAGAACATCGCAACTGGCGTTGCGCATGTTAACTCGACCTTCAACAACACAAAAATCTTGATCTCTGATGTACAGGGCAACGCCATCGCATGGTCGTCTGCTGGTACAATGGGTTTCAAAGGTTCGCGTAAATCGACACCTTATGCTGCTCAGATGGCTGCTGAAGATGCAGGCAAAAAAGCACAAGACCACGGCATGAAGACCCTTGAGGTTGAAGTGCAAGGTCCAGGTTCGGGACGTGAATCGGCACTCCGCGCATTGGCTGCTGTTGGTTTCAACATCACATCAATCCGCGACGTGACGCCTATGGCACACAACGGCTGCCGCCCACCAAAGCGTCGCCGCGTATAATCCGAATTGGTTTTTTGGGGTCGTGCCTAGCACGCGGCCCCAATCCGTCATTTTAACCTCGGGCGTCTTTGGCCTTTGGACATGGGACAAAGACAAGTATGGAGGGACGTATGATCCACAAAAATTGGGCAGAATTGATCAAGCCAACCCAGCTTGACGTTAAACCGGGCCACGACCCGTCGCGTCAGGCAACCATCATCGCTGAACCGCTTGAGCGCGGCTTTGGTCTGACTATGGGCAACGCCCTGCGTCGTGTACTGATGAGCTCGCTTCAAGGCGCAGCTATCACCAGCGTTCAGATTGACAACGTACTGCACGAGTTTTCGTCAGTTGACGGTGTTCGCGAAGATGTCACCGACATCATCCTGAACCTCAAAGGCGTTGCAGTTCGCATGGAAGTCGAAGGACCAAAGCGCGTTTCGATCTCGGCCAAAGGCCCTGGTATCGTAACGGCTGGTGACATCGCTGAAAGCGCTGGCATTGAGATCCTGAACCGCGAGCATGTGATTTGTCACCTCGACGACGGCGCGGACCTTTACATGGAGCTGACTGTTAACACAGGCAAAGGCTATGTGGCGGCTGACAAGAACCGTCCAGAAGATGCTCCGATTGGTCTAATTCCAATCGACGCTATCTATTCGCCGGTTCGCAAAGTTTCGTATGACGTTCAACCGACCCGTGAAGGTCAGGTTCTGGACTATGACAAGCTGACTATGAAGGTCGAAACCGACGGTTCGATCACTCCTGATGATGCCGTTGCTTTCGCAGCGCGTATTCTTCAGGACCAGCTGGGCATCTTCGTCAACTTCGACGAGCCTGAAGCTGCTGGTCGTCAGGACGAAGACGATGGTCTCGAGTTCAACCCACTTCTGCTGAAGAAAGTGGACGAGCTGGAATTGTCTGTTCGTTCAGCAAACTGCCTGAAGAACGACAACATCGTTTACATCGGCGATCTGATCCAGAAAACCGAAGCCGAGATGCTCCGCACTCCAAACTTCGGCCGCAAATCCCTCAACGAGATCAAAGAAGTCCTCTCGGGCATGGGTCTGCACCTTGGTATGGACGTCGAAGATTGGCCACCGGACAACATCGAAGATCTGGCCAAGAAATTCGAAGACCAGTTCTAAGACATTCGGCGGGCGTTCGCGCCCGCCAACCAATGCCCGCAATTGGCGGGGAAAATCTAGGCAAACGCCTCAAGGAGAGTTGGTGACACGCATCACCGGCCAGACAAAGCAAAACAGCCTGTAGAAGGCACTTAAGGAGTAAGACACATGCGTCACGCAAAAGGTTACCGCCGCCTAAACCGCACACACGAGCACCGCAAAGCGCTGCTTTCGAACATGTCCGGTTCATTGATCGAGCACGAGCAGATCAAAACAACTCTGCCAAAAGCAAAAGAGCTTAAGCGCACGATTGAACGACTGATCACACTCGGCAAACGCGGCGATCTGCACGCACGTCGTCAAGCAGCAGCTCAGCTGAAGCAAGACAAAGACGTTGCAAAACTATTCGAAGTTCTCGGCCCACGTTATGCAGAGCGCAATGGTGGATACACTCGCGTTCTGAAAGCTGGCTTCCGTTATGGTGACATGGCCCCAATGGCGATCATCGAACTGGTCGACCGCGACGTTGACGCGAAAGGCGCAGCTGACAAAGCGCGCGTTGCTGCTGAAGAAGCTGCAAGCGAAGAGTAATTCGCTCACGCTTCAGCGGAATGATTATTTAGGCCCTGCCCATTTCGGCAGGGCCTTTTTCGTTTAAAGCCAGAAGACCATAAACCCTAGTTTAATCCCGCAAAATAAACTCTCTGATGATTGACTCCTTCCGGTAATCCACCGGAAAAGGGGCGGCAAACAGAACTTTAAACAACAGGCTTTTTCATGCGCATTTTCGGTATCCTATTGATTCTCGTAGCCATGGTGTTTCCATTCATTTGGTTTCCGGAAATCGCCAAGGGTCGCGATACCATTGCGCTGTTTAGCCAATACATGGGCATTCAGGCACTGATCTGCATGAGCATCGTCCAACTGATCGCGACACGTGCGTTTTTTGTTGAATGGGCTTTTGGAGGGTTGGACCGCAGTTATATTCTCCACAAGTGGCTCGGAATATCCTCGATGGTTTTCCTATTGATCCACGATACCGTAGACGCCGAGATGAAGGGCCTGGGACGGCAAAACATGCTTGAAGAGCTTGCCGAAACGCTTGGCGAGCTCAGCCTTT
>ERZ1048686.1915-NODE-1915-length-15093-cov-5.367802_pt1 | contig 15093 bp, 13 predicted proteins | sample MGYA00383099_ERZ1048686 | MGnify/ENA primary metagenome ERZ1048686 (study PRJEB29581, sample SAMEA5548369) | metagenome | biome: marine; feature: coastal; material: water | depth 25 m | study: Short-term variability in the microbial, nano- and picoplankton... | reverse complement strand
TTAGCAATTACATTATGTATGCCTTGTTTCACCAAATACTTTCTTTCAATTTCAAACATAATAACACATTATTTACTTGTTGAATTCACACTTTAATTGTATTTTTGAAACACTCTCTATAGCTATGAAACTGTTTGCATTTTTTATTTTTTTATTTTACCTACAACTCGCATTGTTTTCGCAAGAAATAAATGACAATCAAAACTCTTTTACGGCGAGCCTTGATTTTAATTCTAATCTCACCCAAATATACGAACAGAATGGGATTAGAATAATTGCTCAACTAGAAAATTGCAACAACCCATCTATTGGAATGGAAAAAGATTACATCTATTTCAATATCGAAAACACGAACCCTTTTGATGTAAAAATTTCTTTTGAGCAAAACCTTTACTTTAATTTCAGCTGCACAACCTGTGGAAAACAAGAATATTTAAAAAGCTTTAGACTAGAGTCGAATGAAACGTTGATTAGCTCATGTACAGACTCAAGCCCTAACTCCCTTAAAATCTTTTACGGATCCCCCTGGGTGAGCGAAAAGTTAACCAAGTTTTCCTTGCGGAACATAAATGTAGAAAAACAATGAAATATTTTCTATTAATCATACTTGGCCTTAGCTTAAATCACTCATTTTCTCAGTGTACAGTCCAAGGCACGGTGACTCAAAACGATGTTCCGTGTAACGAATGTGTAACACTTTCTGTTAACGGTTTTGGTGAAAACGTTGCTGCATTTGTCGAGAACTTCAACAGTGGTCAACCTGTGGGTTGGCAATTTACACAAACAGTAACCATATCACCAACCACATGTGGCATACCTTCTCCAGACGGAAGCCCATTTATGTGGATGGGAAGTAGCTCTCCAGCACCAAGAACAATGGCAACACTCGGTCTTGATGTATCTGCCGGAGGAACGGTTTGCTTTGAGATGAGATATGCCATACAACAAGAAAACTCTCCTTGTGAAGGACCTGACCTTGGTGATGAAGGGGTAACACTTCAATACTCGATAAACAATGGCGCTACATGGACAACAATGAATTATTGGCCTCCTTTAAATGGTGGATATGCATCTTCCATGACGGTTTGGAATCAATATTGCGAAAATATTCCGATTGCCGCACAAACCACAAACACAATGTTTCGATGGACTCAACTAGAGGCAACATCTTCCTCATATGATCACTGGGGATTAGACAATGTAGAAATAACTTTAGCCTCACCAGATTATAATATCACTTGGCTTCACGACAGCTATTCTTATGGTCAGGGAAATTATTCTGGAGACAATCCAACTCAGGTCTGTCCAGAAGGAGATACAATCTTTGTAGTTGAAATGACTGACGGAACGAACACCTGCTATGATACAGTTGAGATATCAGTAGACTTTCCAATTATAAATAATATTAATGCTACAAATCCATTTTGTGGCGGAATAAACGGAGAAATTGAGATTAGCTCTTCCGGAGGTTCTACAGATTACCAATACAGTATTGATAATGGTCAGAATTTCCAAGCATCCAGCATATTTGCCGACTTAGATAGCTTGACTTATCAGGTGATTTTATTGGACGCCAACAATTGTACAGACACTGCCTTGATTACTTTGACGGGTGTTGACTCCTTGTTCATCATTGACCTTGTTTTTGAAAATTCCAGTTGCGGAAATGACAACGGCAATGTCAACTTTAACGGCATAGGAGGAACACCAGCTTATCAATATAGTATTGACAATGGAACAAACTATTCTCCTACTTCTCTTTACACAGATATCGCTCCTGGTACTTATGAACTCATTTTGTTAGACAGTGAAGGTTGTACCGATAGCACCGATATCGACATTGAACCATCTACAAACCCTGTTATTGATAGCCTTTTTGTTTCAGAAGATTTCTGCAGCTTGAGCAATGGAACTTTAAATTCCTTTGCATCTCTAGGAATCAGCCCCTACGTTTATTCAATTATTCAAGGAGCGGATACAATCATGTCTAATGCGAACGGCACATTTGAAAACCTTAGCTCAGGAAGCTACCAATTGTATTTGATTGACAGTGCTAATTGTTTTACATCAGCTGAATTAAGTATAAATGAAACGCCTGCACCAATAATAGATTTAGTTGACACGGCTCTATGTAATCTATCCTATCAAGTTACAGATGTTGAATCTTTCACAGGAAGTATCTGGTCCTCTTCAAGTAATAATATTTCTTTTGATGACAACACTTCTTTAAACCCCTCTTTCTCAGCATCTGAATCTGGGCAATACACCATTTATTTTCAAGATACGCTTTGTGGAACTGAAGAATCATTTCAAATCACATTTATACCTAACCCCAATACCGAAATAAGAGATACGATGCTTTGCATAGGTGAAATCTATGACCTACAAGCATCCATAGAACCACAAAATATTTCATACTTGTGGAACAACGGCAATACTTCTACTTCAATAAATATGAGCGAGACGGGCTTGTTTATAGTTACTGTTACAAACAGCTGTGGTGAATTCTCAGATTCGGCAAACATTGTTTTCTTTGACTGTGACCTTGAGCCCCCAAATGTTTTTACACCTAATGATGACGGAATTAATGACAATTTTAAGCTGATTCAATACCAGGGTATCAAAACTTTTCAATGTTACATTTATAATAGATGGGGCAATTTAATGGCAGATTATGACAAACCTGATTTTCTATGGGATGGAAAAAACAAAAAAGGAGATAAGGCCGAGGATGGTGTTTATTTCTATGTTATTCAAGCAGTCACAAATGGTGGAAAAGAAATAAATAAGCACGGTAAAGTTCATCTTATACGCAACGATTAATATAACTTATTAATTTTACACCATGCGCATATTTAAATCCAGAACGCCAAGATGGATTATTATAGTCATTGACCTAGTAATAAACCTATTTGCATTACTCTTTGCATACATCATTCGTTTTGACTTAGATAGCCAATCAGTATTAATTCAAGAAGAATGGGATAAATTCTCAAGCTATATCTGGCTTTTTATTGCAGTAAAATTCCTTGTGTTTTATTCCTTTCAAATACACAAAGGGCTGATAAGACATACATCTACCCAAGATTTAAACAGAATATTTTTTGCGGTCTCGACCTGTTCATTACTTTATCTCTCATTTGGCGTAATTCGATACTACTTTGTTGATGGTTATTACTTCATGCCAACTTCAGTTGTAATCGTTGAGTTTTTGGCGAGTTTTTCATTCACCGTTGGCAGTCGTTTTGTAATTAAGCTGATTTATTTGGAATCATTAAAAAGTAGAGAAGAATATGAAAACATTGTGATTTACGGCGCAGGAGTATCGGGGTTAATCACAAAAAAAACGGTTCAAAATGATACCATAAACAATCAAAAAGTAATTTGCTTCATTGATGACAATTCAAAATTGTGGGATACTAGAATTGAAGGCATTAAAGTATACGGGCCTCATGAATTAAGTAGCCTTTACAAAAAACATAATATTGACACCGTAATTATTGCTATTCAAAACCCAAAAGCAGAAAGAAGAAAAGCACTTTTAGACGAATGTATTGAGCTAAAAATTAAAGTTCAAAAAGTCCCCAATCCGAAAAGCTGGATCAATGGAGAATTTAGCTCAAAACAGTTTGTCAAGGCAAAAATAGAAGACCTACTCGGACGTGAAGAAATAAAATTAAGTGAATCAAAAATAAAAGAAAGCATCAATGACAAAGTTGTTCTAGTTACAGGAGCAGCTGGAAGTATTGGAAGTGGTCTAGTAAAACAAATTGCCAACTTTAAACCAAAACTTGTCATTCTTTTTGATCAGGCAGAATCCGCACTCTATGATCTTCAGTGGGATTTAAAAGATGAGGTTCCAGAACTAAATTATGAAATTGTAATTGGTGATGTCACTCATAAAATGAGAGTTCGTAACCTTATCAAGTCTTTTAGACCTCAAATAATATTTCATGCCGCGGCATACAAGCATGTTCCTCTAATGGAATTGAACCCGTCAGAGGCTGTTAAAACCAACGTTTTAGGAACCAAAATACTTGCAGATATTAGTGTAGAATTTAATGTTGAAAAATTCATATTTATCTCAACAGACAAAGCCGTTAATCCTACAAACGTAATGGGGGCGACTAAAAGAGCATCTGAAATTTATGTACAATATACAAACGCAAATAGCAATACTCAATTTATTACGACTAGATTCGGAAATGTACTTGGTTCAAATGGATCAGTAATCCCTCTATTTCAAAAACAAATCGAGAATGGTGGACCAATAACCATTACAGATGAAAGAATTAATCGTTTTTTCATGTCAATTCCTGAGGCGTGTCAGCTTGTTCTCGAAGCGGGAACCATGGGTAATGGAGGAGAAATCTATGTTTTTGACATGGGAGAGTCTGTGAAAATAATTGATCTCGCAAAAAAGATGATTACCTTGAGCGGTCTAACCATAGGAAAAGACATCGAAATTAAAATCACAGGCCTTAGACCAGGAGAAAAACTCTATGAAGAGTTGCTGGCAAATGAGGAAAACACAATCCCCACACACCACAAAAAAATACTGATCGCTAAAACAAAGGTAAAAGAGGATATGGGGCGCAAAATAGATGAACTTATTGATTTAATTGATGGACAAAAAAACAATCAACTCGTTCTTATTTTAAAGAACCTTATCCCCGAATACGTTAGTAAAAATTCTGAATTTGAAGAACTTGACAAATCATGATCGAACCAGTAAAGATACAAATTAGGTTTTCTGACATTGATGTAATGGGGCATGTAAACAATGCCACCTACTTAAGCTACTTTGAATACACGAGAATGTATTATTTCGAAAAACTACTTGGCATCAAATGGAATTGGAATGAGCATGGAATAATTCTAGTTCGAAATGAAATAGAATATTTAAAACCAATTTTATTAAATGACAATCCTATAATTCAAATGTATATAGGTGACATTGGTAACAAAAGCTTTGCTTTTCATTATGAAGTACGGGTTGATAATATTGTTCGTACCAAAGCGATGTCGAAGCTTGTATGCTACAACACGATTCAACAAAAAACAATTGCCATTCCCGAAAAAATGAAACTTTCATTTAACAATTTGACAAAATACACCAATGAAGACAGATAGATTAATCTATACTTTAACAATCGTATTTTTATATACATTTCAAATCTTTTCTCAAGGCACCCCCTGTTACAAAAGAAAAAAAATTTGTAATTATCAATATTTAACCAACTGTTATGAGAAGGTAGCATTTGACTCAGCATCTAATCGGTATTATTCAAGACAAAGCCTGGGCTCCCTATTTGACGGAACTTGTTCAACCTGTCACAGAAATGGCGTAGTAGAACAACAAATCACGATTGTACAGGGGCGTAGAAATGGATCTGATACCTCATATTTCCCCTCTGGGTGCCCCTACTCTTCTCAGACATTTGTTAATGGTGTTATTCATGGCACGAGTACAAGTTATTTTGACAGTACAAATAGAATAAAATCTAAAGTCAATCATTTTATGGGTTCATTGTATGGACCTTTTGTTGTTTTCAATAAAAAAGGAGATACCATAAAGTATCAAGAATATGAAAACAATTTACTCAGCGGGATAAAAAAGGAATATTACGAAAGCTCCAAATTGAAAAAAATTGTTGGATACAAAGCCGGTAGATTAAGTGGTAGTCAAATCAGTTATGATGAAAAAGGAAATAAATTACTTGAATTAAATTATCTCGAAGGAATAAAACATGGATCTTGGATCTATTATTTTAATGATCAAACGGTGGCAAGAGAAGAATTTTGGACAAAAGGATTAAAAAACGGTGCGTTCATTAGCTACAATAATAACGGAAAACTACTTAGTGAAAAATATTTCAAAAAAGATGTCCCGTATGGTACACACAAAGAATACTATAAAGATTCAAGAGAAAAACATGTGCAAGTTTACGCTAAAAAAGGCCGTCTTATAGAAGAGTATAGCTTTGATGAATACGGTGTAAGAAACCAAATCTTAGAAAATCAAGGGAAAAAGAAATGCGGCTCAAAAAAGAAAAAGAAAGAAAAAGAAACCAGCGGAACGACTATTGATTAAACAATTCCAAGTACCATTCCCGTTCCCATTATAAATAAGAATACAGCAACCAAAATCCTGATGTTTTTCACTTTCTTTTTCGTGAAAATCCTTTTACCCAAAAAGGACCCAGTAAATGCGAAGATACAGGCCAAAGAAATCACTAGCCAGTCACTCCCAACCCCACCACTATCAGAAGACAAATAAACAGGGATACGGACTGCATCAATCAATAAAGAAAGACAAACAGAAGTGGCAATGAATGCCTCTGCGCTTAGAGTTGATTTTGCTAAAAATGCTGCACGCAATGCACCCTGATGCCCTGATAAACCTCCAAAGAAACCACTTAACAATCCTCCAGCAAAAAAATGTCCTTTGCCAAAAGATATTTTCTTCAATAAGGGAATTAAATCTAAAATCGCAAATACAATCATAAGAACACCTACTACCGAAGACAAAAGCTCGACTGAATAATAATTATCAAAAAGATCAATTCTATATGCCACAATACCTGAACCCAAATATTTTTGAATCATTGACCCAATAAATGCACCTATTATAGCCGTAATACCGAAAGATATTAAAACACTTTTATCAATAAATTGTCGTATTAAAACAAACTTTAGGGCATTGTTTAAAATATGAACAATTGCCGTTGATAGCACAGCAAGTTCTATTGGCATAAACAGGCAAAACACAGGTAAAAGCATGGTCCCAAGACCAAAACCCGAGAAAAAAGTAAGAATTGACGCCGAGAACGAAACCAAGCAGATTAAAAACAACATCAAAAATTCTGGCATAAATAGTATTTTTGACAAAAATAACACGAATGATAGATTTAAGAAGCGATACGGTAACTCTTCCTTGTAAAGAAATGTTAAATCATATGATAAAAGCTCCACTTGGTGATGATGTTTTTGGTGAAGACCCAACAGTTAATAAGCTTCAAGCTTATGCTGCGTCATTATTCGGAAAGGAAGCCGCACTTTACTGCTCTTCAGGGACTCAAACCAATCAGATTGCGATTAACCTTCACGTAAACCCGGGAGGCGAGGTGATTTGTCATAAGGATAGCCACGTTTTCAAATATGAAGGTGGTGGAATTGCCAAAAACTCAGGAGCCTCCACAAGAACTGTAAACGGCGATAGAGGGCGCATTACTGTTGAAGAAATTGAAAAATGGATCAATCCTGAAAATGACATTCACTATCCCTTAAGCCAATTGGTGTCCATTGAGGACTCGGCCAATAGAGGCGGTGGAGCCGTATATGATTTTAATGAAATCCTTCGAATAAGAGCGTTTTGCAACAAGATGAATTTACCACTTCACCTTGATGGTGCACGTGTCTTTAATGCACTCACTGAGAATCAAATAGACTACAAAGAATACGGAAAACAATTTGATTCTATTTCAATTTGTCTATCTAAAGGTCTTGGCGCACCTGTTGGGTCTCTATTACTTGGAGATAAAGATTTTATCCATCAGGCACGAAGAGTAAGAAAAGTATTTGGTGGAGGCATGAGACAAGCAGGAATTATTGCGGCTGGAGGACTATTTGCCTTAAAAAACAATGTCAATAGATTAACTATTGATCACCAGCATGCCAAGCAACTTGAAAAAGCATTGAACACCTCTTCTGTAATTAAATACGTGATGCCCGTTGAAACAAATATTGTTGTATTTGAGCTCAATGACCACAAAAGGACCAAGGAATATATTATTTCTCTTGAAAAACAAGGTATACTTGCTCTAACTTTTGGCAAGGGAATGATTCGAATGGTTACACATTTAGATATAGATCAATCAGCTATTCAAAAAACTTGTGAATGTATTCAATCAATACTATAAGAATTACGCAACTTTTTTATTGATTTACGTTATAGATACTGAAGACTAAACTTTGAAACTTACAATATTTATATCGATATTTTTAAGCTGCCAGCTTGTTTTAATTGGCCAAATCAATCCATGTAATGAATTGCCGAGTAAATTCATTAAGAAAATGAATAAATGTAAGCTTGAAAATGACCCTCAAAAAAAATTAGCAGGATTAAGTAAAATCTTGAGTAAATACCCCGAACAAGCAGAGATTTACTATGAAATCGCCAGCTTATATGAAAGGTCTGGCCTTCGTGCTCTCAAAACAAACAGCAGCCCTACAGAAGGAGAACAAACCTTAAAAAAAGCCATCTACTTTTACCAGAAATCAATCCAAAAATGTAGAGGTTTTGACTATCGCAACTATTTTAACCTTGGAAATATTCTTTTGTCATTAAATAAAGAAAAAGAGGCCCTTACTTGTTTTAAGGAGGTTGTTTCATTCAAAGAAAAATACCCTGAAAATATATCTGTGAATTATGAATACGATCTTCAATCTGCAGAGAAAGTGATTTATGACCTAGAATTTGAGCAGAATTTAATCAGCAACCCTGTTCCCTTCTCTCCTACGCTGGTTAATAGCGTGAGTAGTGAATTAGATGAATATTTTCCCATGCTTTCCCCTGATAATGATTTGTTGTTTTTTACAAGAAAAGTTGACCGCACACGACTTGGCGATATTGCACAAAATGTTGTAGAGGAATTTACCGTTTCAAATAAATCCAATAGCTCTTATCATTTTTCTACTGGTGACCCACTGAGACCTCCTTTTAATGACGGAACGTTTCATAATTATGGTTCAGCAACTCTCTCCGTGGACAATAAGGAAATGATCATATGTGCCTGTAAAAAAGAAAGGGTCTACAATCAAAACTATTTAAATTGCGATTTATATTCTACAAAGTTTAAAAGAAGTGGTGCCGGAGGGAACGATTTTGTATGGTCCCCTCTTGTAAATCTAGGCGAAAACATAAATACAAAAGATGGATGGGAAGCTCAACCATCGTTGTCTTCAGATGGAAAGATGTTGTTCTTTACGTCTATTCGAAAAGGTTCAAGAGATAATGATATATACATATCACTGCGACAAAATGATGGAAGCTGGGGAAAAGCAAGACCCTTTGATGAAATCAATACAGAAGGAAAGGATAAGAGCCCATTTTTTCATCAAGATGGTGAAACACTCTATTTTGTTTCCTCAACAAGTGCAAAACGAAAAGGAATGGGAGGCCTCGACATTTTCTACATTAGAAAAACAGATTCAGGATGGACGGAGCCTAAAAACATAGGTTATCCTATTAACTCTCCTCAGGACGAGCTAGGATTATTCGTTTCAACAAGCGGTCGAATCGCTTATTTTTCTTCATTTCAAAATGGAAATTGGAACATCTACTCATTTGAATTATATGAAGAAGCAAGACCTGAAGAAGTGATTATACTAAAAGGTACCGTAAAAAATGAAGATGGCAGTATTGCAAAAGATGCCAAAGTTAAAATCAACTATGATGGAGATGAAAGTTTAAACGAAACAATAAACGTAAATGAAGACGATGGTACCTATGCGACTGTTGTAAAAGTAAAAAAAGCAGAAAACATTTCTGTAACCGTAGACAAAAAAGGAAGCTCATTTGCCATCTCTAGAATCGAAACAAAAGACATTGTAAACAAAATAGACAAGCCCGTTATAATTGAAGAAATAAAAATTGAACCAATAAAAGATGGAGAGAACTATGAGCTTGAGGATATTTTATATGACACAGAGTCCTACGAGCTCTCCAGTGAATCAAAATTTACAATAAGATGCTTTAAAGATTATTTAATGCGAAATCCAACTTATACCATAAGAATTGAAGGTCATACAGATGACATAGGAGATGCCCAGGAAAATTTAGCGCTGTCTCAAAACAGGGCCTCAGAGGTTAAAGAATACTTGATAGAGCTAGGCATTGAAGCATCTCGACTGTCTTCAGTGGGATACGGTGAAAGTCAGCCAAAATTCCCAAATAACAATTCAACCAATAGGATGAAAAATCGAAGAACGGAATTTAAATTGAGCGTTCAATAAATACAGTAAATGAAAAAAGGGACCCGAGGATCCCTTCATATATCTTTTCAAAACGAAATTAATCGTTCGTAAATCTTCTTTTTTCTCTAATTCTTGCTGATTTTCCAGTTCTTTCTCTAAAATAGAAAATCCTTGCTCTTCTAACAGAACCACTCTTAAGTACTTTTAAGCTTTCGATAAACGGAGAACATACTGGGAAAATTCTTTCAACCCCAACGTTTCCGGACATTTTACGAACCGTAAATGTTTCGGTAGCGCCTGTACCTCTTCTTTGAATAACGACACCTTGAAACTGCTGAATTCTTTCTTTGTTTCCTTCCTTAATCTTGTATGATACAGCAACTGTATCTCCTGCTGAAAATTTTGGCAACTCGTTACCAATTGTAATTTCTTTCTGTAATTCGTCTATTCTATTCATTGCTCAAAAATTGGCTTCCCATGTTTTCGGGGTGCAATATTACAAAAAATTTATCTTAAATAAGAATCTTAAAAACAAAAAACGAATCTTTTTTTTTAGAAATCGAAACTTTATTTCTCCTGTACATTTAGATATAAACAAAATACAGAACAAAATAGTTGAAAAGTATATGAATTACGCAATAAAACAAACAGAACTTCCTTTAAATTTACATATAAATAAAACCAAATGGGGAAAGTAATAGCTATAGCGAATCAAAAAGGAGGCGTCGGAAAAACCACAACAACCATCAATCTGGGAGGATGCTTGGGCGTATTGGAATATAAAACATTGATCATTGATGCTGATCCACAGGCCAATGCAACATCAGGAACAGGTTTTAATCCCAAAAATGTTAAAAATATTTATGACTGTTTAGTCAATAACTATCATCCCAAAGATGTTATTATCAAAACAGAAAGTCCCAATCTTGACATTTTACCAGCACACATCGACCTTGTAGGTGCTGAATTGGAAATGATCAATCTACCCAACAGAGAATATTTACTTAAACAGGCGATTGAAAAAATAAAAGACGATTATGATTTTATACTTATTGACTGCTCCCCTTCTCTTGGTTTAATTACAGTTAATTCTCTTGCAGCAGCCGATTCAGTTCTTATCCCTGTTCAATGTGAGTATTTTGCGCTTGAAGGTCTTAGCAAACTACTAAACACGATAAAAATCATTCAAGGGAGATTAAATATTGAATTACAGATCGAAGGAATGCTTCTTACCATGTACGATACGAGGTTAAGACTGGCAAATCAGGTTGTTGATGAGCTAAAAACACATTTCCAGGAACTCGTTTTCGATACAGTAATACATCGAAACACGACTTTAAGTGAAGCATCAAGTCATGGTGCAACAATTATTATGCACGACGCCGCTTGTAAAGGTTCTATTAATTATCTCAATTTTGCCCGAGAGATTCTTCAAAAGAATAATCTTACTAAAATTGAAAATGACGATAAATTCATTGAAATAGATCATGAACTCTAACAGTCAAAAAAAACCAGCTTTAGGGCGCGGTTTAAGTACACTATTACAAAACACCAATACTGATGTTACTTCTGTCAATAATTCTCCTGCAGGATCCATTTCAGAAATACCATTAAGCTCGATTGAGCCCAATCCATTTAATCCTAGAACCCATTTTGAAAAAGAAGGACTTTTTGATCTTAGAGAATCAATATTAGAACATGGCATTATACAGCCCCTTACAGTACGAAAAATGGGCAATGATAAGTATCAGCTGATTTCTGGCGAAAGAAGATACAGGGCTTCTCAGCTCGCAGGCCTAGAAAAGGTACCGGTCTACATCAGAATTGCCAATGACCAAAACATGCTTGAATTGGCTCTGGTCGAAAACATTCAAAGAGAAGATTTAAATGCCATTGAAATTGCTTTATCTTACGAACGTCTACTTAGTGAATGCCAACTTACACAAGACCAATTAAGCGACAAAATATCAAAGTCAAGGTCTAATATTGCCAACTACATCCGACTACTAAAACTACCCGCAAAAATCCAACTCGGACTTAAGAACAGGCTGATATCAATGGGGCATGCAAGAGCACTTCTATCTTTAAATACTGAAGATGAACAGCTTGAAATGTATCAAGAAATAATAAACGCTGAGCTTTCAGTTCGCGATACTGAAAGCAATATCAGGGCAAAGAAAAGTATTGTTACACCTAAAAAAAAGGCAATAAATTTTGACCGAAAGACTAAAACTGAAATTGTTTCGTTTTATGATTCTGATATATCAATTTCCTCAAATCAAAATGGCTCAGGGAAGCTAAGCTTCAAATTTGATTCTAAAGAAGATTTAGATAGATTGGTCAAATTGCTTTTAAATAAATGAGAACAGGTTTTCTTATTCTGTATTTTACTGCCTTAACAATATTAGTTTCAGGACAAAATTCCAAATCAGACAGTATTCCCGAGCATCCTTACAGGAAATCAATTATGTTTTCAGCAATAGTACCAGGTGGTGGTCAAGTTTACAATAGCATACTCAAAAAAAAAGGATTTCGTCACGCGATTTGGAAGGTCCCATTAATTTACGGGGCACTTGGAGCATCAACATACATGCTTATTCAAAACCAGAAAACACAAAACGCTTTAAAAAATGAATATCTAAATCGAATCGATGGGAATATCATTGACCCCGAATGGTCTGCATACGACGACCAAAGTGTTTTGTACCTATACCGTCAATATTTAGACCAAAGAGATCTATCTATCCTAGCCATTGGCGCTGTTTATTTGCTTCAAATTATTGATGCAGGTGTTGAGTCACACTTTATTCATTTCGATGTCAGTGATAAATTAAGTCTCGACCTTCAACCTGTGATGCTATCAGCTCAAATACCCGGAATTAACATAAATTTGACGTTTAGATGATTCTTAAATTGTACTTTTAGGCCGTGAAAATAGCAATTATTGGATATGGAAAAATGGGGAAAGAAATCGAGGCAATTGCTTTAGAGCGAGGCCACACAATTTCAAATACCTTTTCATCCAACGCCCCTTTCAGCGACCAGAGTAAAATCGATGCTGATGTCGCTATCGAATTTAGCACTCCTAAGCTTGCTACCAAACACATAAACCTCTGTTTGGATAAACAAATACCTGTTGTGGTTGGAACAACAGGATGGCTGGATCATTTGACTGAAATTGAAGCAGAAGTGTCAAGTAAACAAGGCAGTCTTTTACATGCCTCTAATTTCAGTTTGGGCGTACATCTTTTCTGGCGCATGACAGAACAGCTGTCTGAGCTAATGAATAAAAATAAGGATTACAAAGCCTCTATCACAGAAACACATCACACTGAAAAGCAAGACCAACCAAGTGGAACAGCTATTACTACAGCGGATTTACTTATAAAAAACCAAGACGTTTATGAGAAATGGATGCTTACTGAAAAGCAAACAATAGAAAACTCAATACTTCCTGTAAGTTCAAAAAGAATACCCAATGTGCCCGGAACACATGAAGTAAGCTACAAATCTGATATTGATCAAATATCACTCATCCATGAGGCAAAAAACAGGAAAGGTTTTGCGCTTGGAGCAGTGATTGCTGCCGAATGGCTTTTAGACAAAAAGGGAACCTTTACAATGTCCGATATTATTAACTTTACCTGATTATGAGCATTTTATATTTCTTTATATTTCTATTGATTCACCCATACCTTGGCCTGTGGTGGAAATCTTTTCCAAAAGCGGGAAGAGAAAGCTGGGAAGCATTGGTTCCTGGATACAATTATTTTGTCATGTTTAAAATTACATGCAAAAAACCATTTTGGTCTCTACTTCTTATTTTTCCTGGTGTACACTTAATTATGTGGGCCACTGCTAACCTGAGCTATATTAGAAGGTTTGGATATTATTCATTTACAGACTCTTTACAGGGGATTTTCTTTCCATACTATTTGTTGTACAAATGCAGCGAAGAGTCAAGTATTTATGGTGAAGAAACCAATTGGTCTAATTCAGCTCAAAGAGAAGATAGAAAATGGGGAGACCACGTTGCCTTGTTTCTGAGTCTGCCTGTTTTGGGACATGCTGTAGCGATGGGGATTGATGCAGTAACAAGAGACAAACCGGGAACAAGATCGAAAGTAAAGGAATGGGGAGATTCTATTCTTTTTGCCTTAGTAGCAGCCAGCATCATTAGAACGTATGTCTTCGAACCCTTTCAAATCCCAACAGGTTCAATGGAAAAAACACTATTGGTAGGAGATTTTCTTTTTGTAAATAAGCTGGCATACGGACCAAAAGTGCCCGTCACCCCCCTATCCTATCCGCTTGTGCACAATACTATTCCCTGGGTCAATATGAAATCATATACGACCTTGGAAAAGGGAGAATATACCCGTTTGCCAGGATTTGGTGATGTAGAGCGCTATGACGTCGTTGTGTTTAATTATCCTTCAGGAGACACAGCGATCTACGACCCGCGTATGCCAAACGGTCTTATGGGACATGATTATCATGGCATTCTGAATGACGAGGCCTTATTCCAATATTATTCATCGAGTCCTGAAGCTCCTGCCCTCCAAAACCTAGAACTTCAAAGAAAGACACTTTCTGATAGTCTCTATACGGCCAGGAACAATGCACTCCTTAATTCGTATATAACCAACCCAGGACCATGGAGAAAAAAGGCTAGACTAAAGCTGTCGAGTGGGAAATTCCCTGGCCCGGAAGGAAATGAAAATTTTCCTGAGGAAAATCATGGGGGTTTAATTTACCGGCCGGTTGACAAAAGAGAGAACTACATAAAACGTTGTGTAGGTATTCCAGGTGATGAACTGGAAATAAAAAACGCTGTTTTATATGTAAACGGAAAACCAGCTCAAGTAGCCGAAAACCAATGTTTAAAATACGAAATCGAAAAATCAAAGGTTACCTTTCCAAGTGCAACTGAAATGTTTGAAAAATACGGATTAGAAAACACCCAAGATATGACCAGAATGGATTTTAATGACTCTGATCCATCCAATACCGGAATGTATGTCTTAACGCTCACTAACAACGAAAAAAAGAGAATTGAAAAAGATTTTAAAGTCAAGCTGAGGATCATTACTGAACAGAGATACGAAGAAATAC
>ERZ1048686.1900-NODE-1900-length-15211-cov-5.042359_pt1 | contig 15211 bp, 11 predicted proteins | sample MGYA00383099_ERZ1048686 | MGnify/ENA primary metagenome ERZ1048686 (study PRJEB29581, sample SAMEA5548369) | metagenome | biome: marine; feature: coastal; material: water | depth 25 m | study: Short-term variability in the microbial, nano- and picoplankton... | reverse complement strand
CCCTTTTTCCAAATTGTAATGATAGGTTTTGAACATTGAGCATGAGCGAAATTTTTTGCAAAGATAAGGATAAATCCTATTGTTTTTTACAAGAGTATACAAATGCGGGCGGCATATTAAATAAACAGTGTCTGATTGAGACCTTTTTAAATACTTTCTTAAATAGCTTTAAGGATTGAAGGGTATATTGAAATTGAATAAATTCTCCATCATTGTTCAAATGATTATTGGCATCAATGACAATTCTTTTTCTTAAGGTTTTGGGCAGAATAGCAAGAGGGAGGGAAGAGACAATGAAATCGGCTTTTTCCATATTCAATTCACTTATAAATTTGGATAGATCGGAGGCGGAACCTTTGCGGATAACGACCCTTTTATCAGTGATTTTATTTTTTAAATCTTTATAAAATGTATCATTGAGCTCAATCACGAGCAATGTTGATTCTTTATCAAGTTTTTCGATTATTCTTTGAGTAAAAACACCTGTTCCTGGGCCTAGCTCAACAACAAGCTTGGCTTTTTTAAAATTTAAATGGTCGAGCATTTTTTTTGAGAGAAACTTTGAGCTTGGAACCACCGAGCCAACCATTTTCTTCTTGCTTAAAAACTCTTTTATAAAGGCGCTTTTCGACAAAATTATTGATTTAAGACCAGCTTGTTATTGTTTATAATCCCCAATACTTTCCCAATAAGTTTATCATGCCGAAAGGGAGAGTAAAGTATATTCTCTTTTCTTTGTTTTGAATCAAAGCTAAAGACCTCTGTTGGATCGAAAATGGTAATGTCGGCTGTATTTCCGATTTCAATGGGAGAAGAAGGCTTTTGGATAAAAGCCCTTGTATTGTCAGTGAAGATATGAATCAATTTTTCAAGCTTAATTTTCTTGTTTGAATTCATGGCACTGAAAAGGGTTTGGAGCTGAGGTGCGCCAAAGGTTGCATCTTCGAATTCTCGTTCTTTATCCTCTTTAATTGAAGGTCTGTGATCTGATACAACGAAGTCAATTGTCTTGTCTTCTAATCCTTTCCACAAGGCATCAACATTTTTTTGGCTTCTCAACACGGGTAATGTTTTATAAACTGAATCAAAATCGAATACTTTACTTTCATTAAAACAAAGATTCATGACATGAACATCGGCGGTAATCTTAAGGCCTTTTTTCTTGGCGGCTTTAATTAATTGAACACCTTCTCCTGTAGAAATCCCACTTAAATGAATACTTCCTTCTGTGTATTCTACCAATCGAATGTGTTTTTCAATTTCAATTATTTCTGATATTTCCGGATCTGCTTTGAGCCCTGTTTTTAACGAGGCCAATCCTTCGTTTACCTGAGTTTCGGTTGAAAGCGAATTGTTACATGAGTTGACTATAATTTTACATCCGTGGTTGTCTCCATAAAGCAATGCATTCTTTAGAGTTTGTGCTTCAGGTGTAGAAGAATCGTCGGAGAATAGCATCGCTCCTGAATTCTTCAAATCCTTCATTTCTGAAAGCTCATGTCCTTGCATTGATTTTGTAATACATGCCATAGGAATTAACTCAACGGCATGTGATTCTGATTTGCGCAGGACGTATTCAACTAAAGATTTATGGTCAATTACTGGTTTGGTGGAGGGAAGAACGGCAACATGAGTAAAACCTCCTGATGCGGCACCGTCAAGACCTGATGAAAGTGTCTCTTTATATTCATCTCCTGGGTCACAGAAATGTGCTTTTAGGTCTATCCACCCCTTGGACAAATGAATATTTTTTGAGCTTATTTCAACGGTTTTCTTGTCTGTTGGTTTAATCTCATTAGATATTTCTGTGATTTTACCATTGATTATTAATACATCCTTTTTTTCACCATTAAACTCAGATGACGAATCAATTATTTTTGCTTGTTTAATTAGAACTTTCATGATCTAGTTTTTCCAAAATTTGGATATTAATATTTCCGAAATGACACACATTATTACAATAAATATACAAATCCGCCAATACTCTCTTGGTTGATTTAAGTTTATTTTCGTTACGTCAAAGTTTTTTGAGAAATCTTCTACGTTAATGTTTCTAATGTTTTTTTGCTGTAGAGATTTTTTTATTGATTCGTTTGACATATAATCAACAGATGATTCTTTTCGATCTGTATTTAGGGACAATGATCCAATAGGCTTATCAGTCATGATTCGATAATTACCTTCTCTTAGCTTTTCGATTGCTTCGGGACCGGATAAATCTAAGAATTTGTAGGATCCATTCTGAATTACTTTTGGGATGAATTCAGTTTCTTTGTTCTTTATTTTAATCGGTGTTTCTGACTTATAGTTACTTGGAACTGGAATCAATTGATTTTGTCCAATTGTTGTGTACAAGGAGCTATTCCTTTTTGATAATTCAGCGATTCTTAAACAAAGCACAGGGAATATACTTTTGTTTACCAGATTACCAGATTCCAATGAAAGATCAGCATAAAGTGCAAACGATTTTTGGAAGGATTTAAAAAATACAGGACTCTTATCTCTTAAAAACATTAAGGGGATTGCTGACGTGTTTCGACCATTGCTGGCATATACGCTTTGGTAGTTCGGCAGGTTTAGGGTTTCATCAGAAGGTTCAAAGATGCTTTTAAAAAATGGATCTTTTGCAGCAATTTTGTTTGCATTTAAATTGACTGCTCTTTTCGAGGAATATGGTGGTAGACCAAGATTGGTTAATAATAGATTGGTATTGCTTTTAATTGCATTTTTTCCAGGGATGATCAATATTGATCCTCCCATTTTTGAAAAAGAAATGATGTCAGAAGAGAGCCCTGTTGAGATATCATTTATACCATTTAATACTATTAGGTTTTTGTTCTTAAACAGATTCCTATTTACCAATTTCTGGTCGGCTTCTTCAGTATTTATTGATGATTCTGTAGCAAAGGCATTGGCGACATATTCTTCATGATCGTCTCCATTTATAATTAAGATATTGTTTGAAGGCTCTATGTTATAGCTGAAATAAAATAGATCATCCCAGTACATCATTTGATCTCTGATTTCTATTTTGCCAAAAACTTGTCCCTTTTTAGTGTTTCTGATTTGAACTGAACTCGTTGTTTTTTCTTGCGCAGGAATATCAATAAAAAGGTCTTTGTCAAAGTTGTCTGTGTTTACATTAACTTCAAGGTTGATGATTTCTTTATTGCTTTTATTAACGACTCGGAAGTAAAGATCATTTTCCTCGTTGATTCGATGTATTGGTGATTCAAACCAAACAGAGTCAACAAAGCAATTTGATTTATTCTGAGGTGAGAATTGAATGAGGTTGTAAGGTGAATTGAGTTCTTTTTTAATGTTATCAAGTTTAAAAAAATCACGTTGAAAGTCACTAAGTAGTATGTAGCTGAATTTATTTAGTTTGCGATTGCTTTTCTTCTCCTTTTCTGAAATTTCCCGCTGCCAGTTTATAATAGTATTAATGTTTCTTTGGATGGGGGTATAGTTGATTTGATCAATCTGAAATAAAGCATCATTTTTGTTTACCTGCCTTTCTTGGATTCCATTTAATTCATTGGATGAAATAATGAATTTTTGGTTGGCGGGAAACTGGGAAATAATCTCTTTTGCATTGGTTTTGGCTTGAGAAAGAAGCTCGCCGTTGGTTCCTTTTGCACTCATTGAATTGGAATTGTCAATATAAATGGAAATGAGTCGATCGCTACCGGCAGAACCATTTCCAAAACTACCTGTGTAGGGTTGTGCAAATGCCAATACTACAAAAACAATGGCCAAAACGCGAAGCAAAAGGATGATGTAGTTTTTTAACTTTTTGACCGCTTTCTTTTCTTGTTCAATCGAATGAATGAATTTAAGGGAAGAGAAGTAAAGTTTTTTGTGTCTTCTAAAATGGAAAAGATGAATAATAATGGGGAGTGCTATTAGCGAAAGAAACCAAAGAATATTTGGATACAAAAAATTCATCGACGACAAAAGTAGTGAAAGTTAAAGGTCCTAAAAAATCTTTTAATAAAAAATGCCCTCTCGGGCATTTAAATTAATTTTTTGATTTACCATACCATTCATTAAACTTTTCCTCGTTACCACTAGCGCGATATGCCATTGCTAGATTTTTCATTACATTCTTGTTGTCCGGGAAGGCAGAAACCATTATCTCAAGGCTCGGAATAGCTTTGGTAAGTAATTCTTTTTTCTTGTTTTCTAGTTCAGAAACACGTGGATCTCTGTAATCCAAGTCTCTTGCCTCATCTCCAATTGCGATACTCCAATCCATATACAATGCGGCTAGGTTGGAATGAGCATTAACGTACATGGAGTCAATTTCAATAGCCTTAAGTAAATTAAGCTCTGCTTTTTCATTTTCTTTCAATTCGATGTACGATGTGCCTAAGATGTAATAAAGTTCTTTGTTTTCAGGGTCTAATTCTAAAGCCTGGTTAATGTATTTTTCGGATTTAACCTTGTCTCCTTGCTTAAGTGCTACATTGATCAATGTAGTTAATATGGACATCTCTTTGCCGAAAGCTTCTTGAGCTACAACAGCAAGTTCCTCAGTTTTATCAAGCTGGCCTGAATTAAGGAGTGAATCTGTTACTACATTGAACATGGCCATTGCATTCACTTTTGCATCTTCATAGTCAACGCCAATGAATTCTGAAACGCTGTAAGCTCCCATGAAACCCATCATTGCCATTTCATAATTTTTCGTTTCATACATTCCCAGACCCATGTCCCAATACTGTTTAACCCTCATGTTTATAAAGCTTTTGGCATCCTCTTGGTAGCCTTTTCTTTTGTCGGTGTCATTGACTACTTTAATTAAACTTTCTTTAGATATTTCAGCATATTTTTCCATTAATGTTTCATCAGGAACTTTACCTGCCATAGCTTCCATAGTTGCCATTTCAACCAACGCGAAATAAATCATGCCTCTGTAATAGTGCATTTTCATACTTTCAGAGGTTTCTGGATGAACTGCGGCTTTATCGATAAAATCTTTTGCCTCATTTACCAATTTGGATGATTTTTCACCTCCATATGGGTTGTACTTCTTCATAAGTACAGCGGCATCAGTAATGTTTGTTTTTTGGGCGGAGCTATATCCTATTCCGAGAACGCATAGAACTGTAAAAATGTAATTTATTTTTTTCATTGTTTTAAATTGTAAAAATCGTTAATTCAAATCCTGTGCCAAAGTGTAATGACTAAGCTTCAGTATCCGTTTCGTTATCCGTTTCGTTATCTTCTTCGTTGCCTTCAAGTTCTTCAGAATCAGTGGTTTCGTCATCTTCGTCACCTCGAGGTACACGAGCGATTGCTGCGATTTCCGAAGTCCCTTTTAGGTTAATAAGTCGAACTCCTTGTGTTGCTCTTCCCATAGTTCGTATACCATCAACATTCATTCTGATGGTCACGCCACTTTTGGTAATAATCATTAAATCGTCCTCGTCGACAACATTTTTGATGGAGAGTAGTTTTCCTGTTTTACTTGTGATGTTAAGTGTTTTTACACCTTTACCTCCTCTATTTGTGATTCTGTAAACAGGTTCTTGATCTTCAGGGTCATTGAGATAGGTGCGTTTTCCGTAACCTCTTTTTGAAACAACAAGTATAGTGGTGTAGACATCTTCTACGCAAATCATACCAACAACCTCTTCTGTGGTGTCGTCTAATTTAATACCGCGGACACCAGAAGCATTTCTTCCCATTGGTCGAACTGTTTGTTCGTTAAACCGAATTGCTCTACCAGAACTTGATGCCAATACAATTTCATTGTTTCCATTCGTTAATTTTGCTTCTAATAATTCATCATTCTCACGAATGGTGATGGCATTTATACCATTAGTTCTTGGTCTTGAGTAAGCCTCAAGAGATGTTTTCTTAATTACACCAGATTTGGTACACATCACAATGAAATTACTATTGATGTAATCAGAGTCTGTAATGTCTTGAACTTTTACATAAGCCTTTACTTTGTCATCTTGAGGAATATTAATAAGGTTTTGTATGGCTCTTCCTTTCGCTATTTTGTTTCCTTCAGGTATTTCAAAAACACGCATCCAGAAGCAACGTCCTTTTTCGGTAAAGATCAATAGGTAATTGTGATTTGTAGCAATGAAAAGATGCTCTAAGAAATCTTTATCCCGAGTCGTTGAGCCTTTGGAGCCCATTCCGCCCCTGTTTTGAACTTTATATTCAGCTAAATTGGTTCTTTTAATATAACCTGCATGTGAAATGGTAACGACCACTTCCTCATCAGCGATAAGATCTTCAATTCTCATTTCACTCGCACTGTATTCTATGATAGATCTTCTTTCGTCTCCATATTTTTCTTTGACTTCTAAGAGTTCATTATTAATGATTTTCATTCTTCGGTCTTCATTGGCAAGAATATCTTTCAAATCAGCGATCAATTTCATCAAATCATCATATTCGGCTCTTAATTTATCTTGTTCTAAACCAGTAAGCTGACGCAATCTCATGTCAACAATGGCTCTTGTTTGAATTTCAGATAATCCAAATCTACTTGCCAGTTTTTCACGAGCTTCGTCAGGACTTGAAGATGCTTTGATGATTTCAATGACCTCGTCTATATTGTCAGAAGCGATAATCAAACCTTCCAAAATGTGCGCTCTTTCTTCAGCCTTTTTTAGTTCGTATTGGGTTCTACGTACAACAACCTCATGCCTGAAATCCACGAAGTTGGAGATCATGCTCTTCAAATTCAATAACTCAGGCCTTCCGTTTACAAGGCAAATGTTATTTACTGAAAATGAGGTTTGTAGAGCGGTATACTTGTATAATTTATTCAATACAACATTGGCGATTGCGTCTCTTTTAATTTCAAAAACGATGCGCATTCCATTCCGGTCAGATTCATCTCTTAAATCAGAAATTCCTACAATTTTTTTATGGTTAACGAGATCCGCTGTTTTACGGATTAAATCGGCTTTGTTGACCTGATAGGGAATCTCTGTTACAATAATGGTTTCTTTTCCATTAACGTCTTCTATCTCTGCTTTACCCCTCATAACGACTCGCCCTTTACCCGTAGTTAGTGCATCACGAACGCCTTCATAGCCATATATAATTCCACCTGTTGGAAAATCTGGAGCTTTTACATGGTTTATTAGCTCTTCGACTTCTATGTCTTTATTCTCGATATAAGCAATACATCCATCGATAACCTCAGATAAGTTGTGAGGTGCCATGTTTGTTGCCATACCCACAGCAATTCCGGATGCTCCATTAGCTAAGAGGTTAGGGATTTTCGTCGGTAGAACTGTAGGCTCATTTAAGCTATCATCAAAATTTGGTCTGAAATCAACGGTATCCTTGTCCAGGTCGTTGAGCATCTCCTCAGATATTTTCTTTAGACGGGCTTCTGTATATCTCATTGCTGCAGGGCTATCTCCATCAACTGAGCCAAAGTTTCCCTGCCCATCAACCAATGGGTATCTTAAAGACCAGGTCTGAGCCATTCGAACCATTGTATCATATACAGAGCTGTCACCGTGAGGATGATATTTACCAAGAACTTCACCAACAATTCTAGCCGATTTTTTATATGGTTTGTTTGAATAAACCCCAAGATCTTGCATTCCATAAAGAACTCTTCGGTGAACAGGTTTGAAACCATCTCTTACGTCCGGGAGTGCCCTGGAAACAATTACCGACATCGAATAATCGATGTAGGCAGACTTCATTTCATCCTCTATATTAATTTGTATTATTTTTTCTCCCTCAGCCATATTGTATATCTAAAAATTAACTTTTATTTTTTCTCTTTTTCAAAGAGTATCAAATTTAATTAATTACTACACGATAGTAACCGATAATTTGAGGTATTTACTAACAATATTTGGGGATAAATTGTGGATAAATACAAGTGTGAGCCAAATTTTTCATATTATATTTGTACAATACTTCAATTGGATTGAATAAATGGAAGCAAAATTTTCACCTCGGGTCAAAGATTTGATGTCTCACAGCAGGCAGGAAGCATTTCGTTTAAGAAATGAATTCGTGAGTGCTGAGCATCTTTTGTTGGGTCTTATTAAGCTCAATGAAGGCACCGCGGTAAATATTATTCAAGAGTTTCAACTTGATTTGAAGCAGATTAAAACAGAAATTGACGTTTTGTTAGGTAAATCATCCGTTGCCCAGATAGAAAATGAAAATTTACCGCTTTTGAAGCAAACAGAAAATATAATTAAGCAATCTTATCTCGAAGCAAAACAGTTTAAATGTTCGGTTATTGGAACTGAACACATTTTGTTGACAATTTTGAGATATGAGGATTGTGCGGCATGTAAAATATTGAATAAATACGGAATTATGTACGAGAATGCGAGAGATGAATATGAAATTTTATTAGAGGAGAGAAAGGACCCTAAATCAGAATTCCCTGGAAGTAGTGAAGAAGATGAGCCATTTTCGTCCTCATCGGCTAAGAAGACTGCTGATCCTAAATCGAAAACACCTGTGTTAGATAACTTTGGTCGTGATTTAACAAAAATGGCAGAGGCAGGAAAGCTTGATCCAATTGTTGGACGTGAGAAAGAGATTGAGAGAGTGAGTCAGATATTGTCAAGAAGGAAGAAAAACAACCCTATCTTAATTGGTGAACCTGGGGTGGGTAAAAGTGCTATAGCTGAAGGTTTGGCGTTAAGAATAGTTCAGAGAAAGGTATCGAGAGTTTTATTTAACAAAAGAATAGTTTCGTTAGACCTGGCCTCTTTAGTTGCTGGTACTAAATATCGAGGGCAATTTGAAGAACGAATGAAAGCTGTGATGCAGGAAATTGAAAAAAACCCTGACATCATTCTGTTTATCGATGAAATACATACAATAATTGGGGCAGGAGGAGCCAGTGGTTCTCTAGATGCTTCAAACATGTTCAAGCCTGCCTTGGCTAGAGGAGAGCTCCAAGCGATTGGTGCAACGACTTTAGATGAATATAGACAGCACATTGAGAAAGATGGGGCTTTAGAGCGTAGGTTTCAAAAAGTAATTATTGAACCTACCAATCGAGAAGAAACGGTTCAAATTCTAATGAATATTAAAGAACGCTACGAGGATCATCATTCTGTGCGATATACGGATGAAGCTATTTTAGCTTGCGTAAAGCTTACTGAAAGATACATTACAGACAGACACCTGCCGGACAAGGCAATTGATGCTCTTGACGAAGTAGGGTCTAGGGTTCACATTACAAATATTAATGTGCCAAAAGAGATTACAGAAATTGAAAATAAGGTTGAGGAATTAAAAGACCAGAAAGCGGAGGTCATTCGTTCACAGCAGTATGAAAAGGCCGCAGAATTGAGGGATAGTGAAAGGAAATTACTTGAACAGCTTGAAACGGCTAAAGAAAAATGGGAGGAAGAATCTAAGACCAACAAAATAACAGTTACAGAAGAAAATGTAGCTGAAGTGGTTTCGATGATGTGTGGTATTCCGGTAACAAAAGTATCTCAGTCTGAAACAGGAAAGCTTGTTGTAATGGGTGATTCTATTCGGGAAAATGTGATTGGTCAGGATGAAGCGATTGAAAAGGTGGTTAAGGCCATCCAGAGAAACAGAGCGGGACTGAAAGATCCAAACAAGCCTATTGGTTCATTTTTCTTTTTGGGGCCAACAGGAGTTGGTAAAACACAGCTTGCCAAAGTATTGGCTAAAAACTTATTTGATACCGAGGATGCTTTAATTAGAGTAGACATGTCAGAGTATATGGAGAAGTTTTCTATTTCAAGACTTGTCGGTGCACCTCCGGGATATGTTGGATATGAGGAAGGTGGTCAGCTCACAGAAAAAGTAAGAAGAAAACCTTACGCTATTGTTCTCTTGGACGAAATTGAAAAAGCCCATCCTGACATATTTAATTTGTTATTGCAAGTTCTTGATGATGGACACATGACAGATGGTCTTGGTAGAAAGATTGACTTTAAAAATACCATTCTGATTATGACATCGAATATCGGTGCACGTCAATTGGCTGATTTTGGAACAGGTGTTGGTTTTGGAACTTCAGCACAGCAAGAGTCGAAAGAAGACAATGTCAAATCAGTAATTCAAAAGGCATTAAGGAAAGCATTTTCTCCTGAGTTTCTGAATAGAATCGATGATATGATTATGTTTAAATCTTTAGGGAGAAAAGAGATTCATCTAATTATTGATATAGAATTAAAGAAGCTTTACGATAGAATACTTGCTTTAGGATTCAATGTTTCACTTACTGATAAAGCCAAAGATTTTATCGTTGACAATGGATATGATGAAAAGTTCGGTGCAAGACCTCTGAAACGAGCGATTCAGAAGTTTGTCGAGGATCCTCTTGCTGAAGAAATAATTAAATCAAACTTTAAAGAAGGAGAGAAAATTAAACTTGATTTAAATTCTTCCAAAGATGGTTTAGACGTTATTCATCAGAAAGAAAGCAAACCCAAAAAGCCAAGTTCTAAAAAGAAAGACGAATAATTTATCTTTTAAATACCACTTCTTCATAAGGAACTCTATATCGGGGACCCCAAACACCCTTATCTGTTCCTTTCCCTACAGAGACAATCATATTGATTTCTGCGCCGTAGGGAAGATTTAACATTTGTTTTACGCGTATTTTATCGTAGCCTTCCATAGGACAGGAGTGATAACCTTCGGCTGAAATCGATAACATAAAGTTTTGTGCAGCCAAAGCGCAAGATTTATGCACTACGATTCTTTGCTCGTTTTTGCCTCCCATTCGATAAAAAGGTTTTCTTATTCCTCCAAAAAAGCTAATTGTTTTTCTAATCGATGTTAAAATATAAAAAGGGTCATTCATATACACCAATGGAATAAGCTTCTTGTAATAATTTAAGCCTCCTTTCTGAAGTTTGCCAGGTTTCCCGTCAATACTCTTCAATATTTTTTCATAATTCCATTTGGATCTAGATTTCCAAAGGTCTTTACGTGTAACAAATACAACCATATGTTTTGCTGTCTTTGCTGCTGATTGATTTAAGCATAGTGGAGTAAGTTTCTCTAACTCTTGCTGTGATTTTATCCAATGAAATTCCCAAAGCTGCATATTGCTACTGTTTGGCGCTAAAATGGCTCTTTTAATACTTTTCTCAATGACTTCATCCGCAACATCAATCTCTGAATTAAAAGCTCTATTGCTTCTTCTAAATTCAACGATCTTCTGAAATTCCTCTGAAAACATATTAATATTTACTTTGATTTATTTTGATTCTCAACTTAATTCTGACACTTTTGCGTACAAAATAGACAAATATATGACAGCATGTCTTAAAAACAATTGTGGCAAGTTCTTTGTCAGTAGAATAAGCAATTAATTAAGGAGTTATGGCAGTAAAAAAGAAGAAAGGAAAAGTTGTGGATAAAGAACAAGTAGAAAGTGTTTCAGAAAAAACGGATGGTGTTGTAAATAAGGGTGATGAAAATCAAGCTGACGCTAACGGTAATGAGATTAAGGAGCAGACGTCTGAAGATAAATACAATGACCTCAACAATCGCTTTTTGAGACTTTACGCTGAATTTGAGAATTTTCGCAAAAGAACCAATAAGGAAAGATTGGATATCATAAACAATGCAAATGCAGATTTATTAAAAGATTTAATTCCTGTCATAGACGATTTTGAGCGTGCCATTACGAATAATGAGGGCTCTGAAGATGTTGTTGCGATAAAAGAAGGTTTTTCTTTGATTTATAATAAATACAAGGGGATTCTTCAAACAAAAGGATTAAAACCAATGGAAGCTAAAGGAGAGGTGTTCGATCCGGAGGTCCATGAAGCCGTTGCGAATATGCCAACAGAAGATAAAGAACTTAAAGGAAAAATCATTGACGATTTAGAAAAGGGATACTTTTTAAACGAAAAAGTCTTGCGTTACGCAAAAGTAGTAGTCGGACAATAAACTGAAGTATATGAGTCAAAAGAGAGATTATTATGAGATTTTAGGCGTTTCTAAAAGTGCTTCAGAGTCAGAGATTAAAAAAGCCTATAGAAAATTAGCCTTAAAGTTTCACCCAGATAAAAACCCTGGCGATGCTTCTGCAGAAGATAAGTTTAAAGAAGCGGCAGAGGCCTACGAGGTCTTGAGCTCTGCTGAGAAAAAATCGCGATATGATCAATACGGTCATGCAGGAATGGGACAAGGTTTCGGCGGCGGTGGCGGTGGAATGAATATGGATGATATATTTTCTCAGTTTGGTGATATTTTTGGAGGTGCTTTTGGTGGGAGCTTCGGAGGAAGTAGAGGTGGAGGTTCTCGTGTGGTAAAAGGGTCGAATCTACGTGTGAAAATGAAAATGACACTTGAGGATATCGCTAATGGGGTCAAGAAAAAAATAAAAGTCAACAAACTTGTCAATGCAGAAGGAGTAACTTTTAAAACTTGCTCGAATTGTAAAGGGACGGGTAGAATAACCAGAATGGCCCAAACATTTATAGGTGCAATGCAAACCCAATCAGCTTGTAACGTTTGTCACGGGGCAGGTAAAATGATTGACAAAAAACCTGCAGGAGCGGATCAGAATGGGCTTAAAAGACAAGAAGAGGTGATTGAAATTGAAATCCCAGCTGGAGTAGAAGAGGGGATGCAATTGAACGTGAGAGGAAAAGGAAATGCTGGACCTTTTAATGGTGTGCCAGGTGATTTAATGGTGGTCATTGAAGAAGTTGAACATGCTGAATTAAAAAGAGATGGTGACAACGTCCATTACGAGGCCATTGTGAGTTTTATGGATGCTGTTTTGGGTGCAAGTGTTGAAGTGCCAACGATCTCAGGAAAGGCAAAAATTAAGGTAGAGCCAGGGACACAGAGTGGAAAGGTTTTAAGGTTGAGAGGAAAAGGCCTGTCAAATGTTCAGGGCTATGGTTCTGGCGATATGTTTGTTCATATTAATATTTGGACACCTACTCAATTGACGAAATCTGAAAAGGAACTTATTGAAAAGCTGCAAGACTCCGAAAATTTTATTCCAAATCCTGACAATAAGGACAAAGGGTTCTTTACCAAAATGCGTGATATGTTCTCATGATGAGGTATATTGATCAGGGCAAAACAGGTGACATAGGCGTAAAGCCTTTTCTTCTGACGATATCAATTATTTTTCTGGCCTATATCATAGGTTCGTTTGGTTTATCCATTGATTACAGTTTTCACGAAAATATTGGCGACGGAACGGGGCTTACTATGGATCATTTTGTTTCCATTTTAGGAGAGAACAGAGTCTTATTTTGGCTAATGTTCCCGTTTGTATTGGTTTTTGTCGCATTTCTGTTAGCGATTAAATATATACACAAGAGATCGATCAGGTCTATTTTTACAGCACGTGATTCTTTTGATTGGAAGAGGGTTTTCATTAGCTTTTCACTGATTCTATCCGTTTTATCATTGACTACATTTTTTGAAATCTATTACAGTGATTCTTATGTTTGGAGTTTTGATTTTTCCAAATTCTGGGTACTTGTAATTATTGCATTACTCATAATACCCATTCAAACCACGATCGAAGAGCTTATTTTTCGTGGATATTTAATGCAGGGCTTAAAAATGAAAATAGGCTCGAATAAGCATGCTGTGATTCTTTCAGGTATAATGTTTGGATTGATGCATTTGGGAAATCCCGAGATTGATGCGATCGGAAATCATGTTCTATTGTATTATGTAGCTTCTGGAGTATTTTTAGGGCTTTTGGCCATGTATGATAATGGACTTGAGCTATCCATAGGGTATCATGCGGCAAATAACATATTTATGGCCTTGATGGTTTCCAATGACTGGCAAGTGTTTCAAACCAATGCGGTATATGTCAATACAGCGCCCCCTGAATTGAGCTGGGTTGATTTGCTGATTTCTTTGGCTGTTTTCCCCATCTTATTTCTTATTTACAAACGGATTTTCAAATGGACCTCGTTGAAAGAAACTTGGAATGATGCGGATTAACTAATCAAGTTTTTTGTATTATTACAACACTATGATTGAAATTTGTGAAGTTTCAAAATCTTATCAACGTAAGCTTGCATTAAACAATGTTTCAGCCTGTATACCAAGTGGTCAAATCACAGGCTTACTTGGTCCTAATGGGGCAGGAAAGACCACCCTTATTAGAATCATTAATCAAATGATTGTTCCAAATTCAGGACATCTTAGATATAAAGGGGAGTTACTCAACCAATCTCATTTAAAAATCATGGGTTATTTGCCGGAAGAAAGGGGATTGTATAAGGCGATGTCAGTTAAAGACCAGCTCTCTTTTCTTTGTAGCTTGCGTGGCATGTCAAAATCAGAGGGTGATAGACAAATTGACTATTGGTTGGACAAATTTGAGGTGAAGGATTGGAAGCATCAAAAAATCCATTCATTATCGAAAGGAATGGCTCAAAAAGTGCAGTTTATCGCGGCTTTGGTTCATGATCCCGAATTCATCATCATGGATGAGCCCTTGAGTGGTTTTGACCCAATTAATGTCGATTTAATCATGTCAGAGCTTAATGCTCTTAAAAACAAGGGCAAAACGATTCTTTTGAGTACACACAATATGCAAAGTGTTCAAGACGTATGCTCCAATGTTTTATTATTAAACAATGGAGTGAAAATAGCAGATTCTTCCTTTTCTGATTTACACAAAAAACATCAATCTACAGAATTTGTGGTTAGATATCGGGGCACAAAAATAGCATTTGCCAATGCCTTATGGACGGATTTTGAATTGGTAGATCAGCATGAAATAGAGGAGGAGTTATTTGAAGCCGTGCTCGCTCAAAGAGGGCAGCGGTCCGTTGATGATCTTATTTCTAACCTTAAAGGGCATGTCAGTATCGAATATGTCTCTAGGAAGAAACCAAACATGCAAGAAATATTTTTAGAATTGGTGAATAACGGAAAAGTAAATCAATGAAACAAAGCTGGATTATAGCAATGCGCGAGTTTCGCGAAAGGGTTTTGAATAGATCCTTTCTTATGATGCTTTTTATCGGGCCATTAATGGTTTTGACTCTTGCTTATTTCCTTGTTAAAGCCAACGATGAAGGAAAAAAAGAGCTGAATGTTCTAATTACTGATCCGGCAAATATAATGGGGGGGGTGATTTCATCAAAGGAAAGTAAAAGTATTAATTATACGATTATCAAAGATGACATCAAAGAATTAAAGGATTTTAAGGATGGTAAGGATTATCAAAAATATGATGTTTTGGTCGAGCTTAATGAAAAAGTCT
>ERZ1048686.1882-NODE-1882-length-15346-cov-4.110196_pt1 | contig 15346 bp, 10 predicted proteins | sample MGYA00383099_ERZ1048686 | MGnify/ENA primary metagenome ERZ1048686 (study PRJEB29581, sample SAMEA5548369) | metagenome | biome: marine; feature: coastal; material: water | depth 25 m | study: Short-term variability in the microbial, nano- and picoplankton... | reverse complement strand
ATATTCAGGCATTCTAGGACCGTTTGCCATAATAGTTATACCGCGATTATTCATATCTTTAATACCTGCTGTAGCAATTCCAATCTTTAAGGGTGCCTTTGAGGTAAAATGCTTAATTAAATCAATAATGCAATCCATATAAACATTGCCTTGCTGAATTTCTAGATCACTTATTTTTATATTTTGGTATTGATCTTTAAGGTTAGTCCTTGTGAAGCTTGCATTAAAATTTGGATGATCTCTATATTGAATTTCAATAGCTGCTTCATCCAAATTGAATGTATCTTTATTAATTTTATCAACAATAGCTCCAGAAACTTTGGTTGCTCCTGCATCAATGGCTAAAACCTTCAAAACTAAAACCTATTTTCTTTTAATTCCATAGTGCTTTCAAACTTAAAACCTACTTATTAATTCGTGAAATAAAAGTTAAAGAGTTATTAGATAAGTTCAGTTAATTTTTATATGATGTTTATACGCAAATATTTAATCATTTTATCAATCTTTTTTACAGGTTGTGCAGGACCTATAAATTTATCTTCCAAGGATAATTGGGCAGAAAATACTTTAGGTAAACTTACATTAAGAGAAAAGATTTCTCAAATGATGGTTGTGTCTATCAATTTAAACTTTTTCAATTTTGAAAGCCAAAAATGGATAGATTTACAAAACTATATTAAATCTGATGGCATTGGAGTCCTTCATATTTGGTTTGGAGATGCGGGTACTTCTTTAATTATTTTAAACGAAATGCAAAAGAAGTCAAAAGTGCCAATTCTTGTTGATGCAGATATTGAATCGGGATTAGGTAGACGTTTTGATGGCGCAGTTACACTACCCCCAATGATGGCTATTGCTGCTACAGGCGATGCCTTATATGCATATGAGGCTGGAAGGATTTCAGCTGAGGAAAGTAGAGCTGTAGGAATACATTTTAATCTTTCACCGGTCGTAGATGTTAATAATAACCCAAAAAATCCAATTATTAATACACGTTCTTTTGGCGAAGATCCAGATTCAGTTTATCGTTATTCAATTGAATATATAAAAGGTCTTCAAAATAATGGTATGTTAGCAACAGCAAAACATTTTCCTGGTCATGGAGATACTGAAACTGACTCTCATTCATCCCTGGCTCAGATACCAAGTGATTCAACAAGGTTGTGGACTGTTGAGTTAGAACCATTTAAAAAAGTTATTGTTGCTGGTGTTGATGCAGTTATGGTAGCCCATGTGAATGCACCAGATTTTCAAGAGCATGCTGAAAACCCAGCAACTTTATCTAAATTTTGGATTCAAGATATACTTAAAACCAAACTAGAGTTTGAAGGTGCAGTTATAACTGATGCAATGCGCATGGGTGGAATAGTAAAAAATTATTCTGATAAATATGCTTTACTTGAGACTATTAATGCAGGATCAGATATTATTATTCAAAATATGGATTTAAAGCGTTCAATAGATTACATAGAGAAAGCTGTTTTAGATGGTATTATTAGTGAAGAGAGAATAAATACATCTGCATTAAAAGTATTAAAAATGAAAGAAAAGTTAGGCCTTCATAATAATCGTATGATATCGATGAAAGACACTTATACGCATATTGGTAAACAAAAAAACTTTAAGTTAGCAGCTGAAATTGCTCAAAGATCTATCACCCTCGTAGTAGATAAAAATAATTTACTTCCTTTACAACCAGATGTAGATGAGGTCATATACCTTATTGATCTTTATGATGGAGCAAATAATCACACTGAAAGTGATCTCACAAAACAAATAAAAATGGCTGGCAGGAAAGTTAAATCTTTTCAAATAGATAAATCTGATAGTCTAGTTGTTGCAGATTACATATTAGATCAAATTCCTAAAGATGCTTTAGTTTTACTCAATGCATTTGCAAACCCTGTAGAACATAAAGATGAAATATATCTTCCAGAAGTTGAAGCAATTTTTATTAATAAATTAATAAAAAAAACCAATAGAATGATTATTACTAGTTTTGGTAGTCCCTATTTAATTCAAGATTTTAAAGACGCTCCAGTATATATATGTGCCTATAAAGGAAGTACATTACTTCAGAAAGCAGTAGGGAATGCTTTAATTGGTAATTCAAATATTTCAGGAATTCTTCCAGTAACTATACCTGGTGTAGCTAAAGTAGGAGATGGTATAAATGTTGTTGGCAAACAATGGCCTAAAAGAGACTCAAATTGGAAACCAGGCAAAGAATTAAAGCGTATACGTGCAGATGAAATTTCTGTGAATATTAAAAGTATACAAAAATCTTTATCAGATGCTGTCAAAGACTCTGCCTTCCCAGGCGGAGTACTGATTGCTAGTAAAGACGGTAAAATATTTATTCATGAAGCTTTTGGATATCATACTTATGATAAAAAAGAAAAAGTGAATCGAGGTGATATTTATGATTTAGCATCAATAACAAAAGTTATTGCTACAACATCTTCAGTAATGTTACTCCTTGACCAAAATAAAATATCTCTTGATGATAAAGTGGTTAAATATTTACCAGAGTTTAAAGGAGAACAGAAAAACTATTTTAAACAAAAATCAAATACCACAATTAGACATCTTATAACCCATACTGCTGGTCTACCACCATTTAAAGAATACTTTAAGATGAATAAACCAAAAGAAGCAATTTTGGATTCTGTCATGAATACTGAACCAGTATATAACTTAGAAGAAAAAACAATTTATTCTGATATCGGTCTTATTACACTTGGTAAAGTTGTTGAAGCAGTTTCAGAAACCAGCCTTGATTTATTTACAGATTCACTCATTTTTAACCCTTTAGGAATGAATTCTACATACTTTAATCCTCCTAAAAGTAGAATGAAAAGAATTGTTCCTACAGAGTTTAGTAAAGTTTATAATAAAACTATTCGTGGATTTGTTCATGATGAGAACGCATATAGTCTAGGTGGTGTTGCTGGACATGCAGGACTATTTTCGAGTGCAAGAGACCTGGCTACCTTCTCACAAATGATGTTAAATAATGGTATATATGGTTGGAGACGAATATTTAATAGTCAAACCGTAAATTTATTTACTATTCGAGCAGATTTATTAGAAGGAAGCTCTCGTGCGTTGGGTTGGGATACGCCACAAGGAAAAGCATCAGGTGGAGTATACATTTCTGATAGTGGTTTTGGACATACAGGGTTTACGGGTACATCTTTATGGATAGACCCAAAGCATCAAGTATTTGTTATTTTATTAACAAATGCAGTTCATCCTAATAGATCATATAAAGACCCAAATTATTATGATTATAGACAAAAAATTCATTCAGATGTTTATAAATCTTTAGGTTTAACAGAGGTTAATCCAAATTTATTATGGCGTAAAAAATGGGATTAGATTTTAAAAGTAAGTTGTTTTCAAAATTTATTTTTTATTTTTTATTTTTTACAAATTCTTGTACTAAAACAGAATGGATAGATACACTTCCGAAACCTTGGACTTTATCAGAAGATGAAATATCTATAATTTTACCAAAATTTCATGAAAAGTATCCAGATTTCCATGATCGCTTATTGGCATTTTCTTTATGGCAAGTCGGTAAACCCTATGAGTTATTTTGTCTTGGTGAAGAGGGAGGAGTAGATAATGATCCAATATTTAGATTAGATGTTTCAGATTGCACTGTTCATATTTTAACAAGCCTTGCTAGTGTCCAAAGTCAAAGCTGGAGTGATGCTAAATTAAAATTAATTCAAATTCATTATAAACCAAACTCTACAGGTAAATCACTTCCAACTTATAAGAGCAGGTGGCACTATACATCTGATCGAATAGAAGAAAATCCTTCAACTAAAAATATTACAAATAATCTGGTTTCATCTGAAAAATTAAAAAGTATTAGTATCACTTTGAACCAAAAAGCTAATGGAAAAGAGTTTTTAGACTTAGGTTGGAAAAAATCTACAACTATTAATTATATACCAAGTGATAAAATAACTTCAGATATTATTAGCAAATTACCTGTTATCACAGGAGTCGCATTTGTAAAAGAATCATATTTTGATATAGGTTTAATAGTTGCACATGAAGGTATGATAGTTAATAATAAAAATATTATACATGCCTCATCAGAATATGGAAAAACAGTTATTATGGATTTTATGGAATATTACTTTCGTTCTGATGGTTCACTGTTTGATGGAGTTTTATTTTATTCTTTTCAGCCTATTAATAAATAGCCATGCATTGGTTTGATCTTGCAATTATTATCTTTTTTCTTTTAGGGTTTTCACTATATGGGATTTTACAGGGAAGATTAAATAGTTCATCAGAAGACTATTTTTTAGGAGGAAGAAATATACCTTGGATAGTTGCAATGTTCTCAATTGTTGCTACAGAAACATCAGTGTTAACATTTATTAGTGTACCAGGTTTAGCTTATAGGGATAATTGGTTTTTTCTTCAATTGGCATTAGGATATATCATTGGTCGAATTTTAGTTAGCTTTATATTATTGCCCCAGTATTTTAATTCAGGTATAACATCTATTTATGAAGTAATTGGTAATAATTTTGGACATAATGTTCAGAAAATTGCGTCTGGAATATTTTTGATAACCAGAGTTTTAGCTGATGGGGTACGTTTTTTAGCAACTTCAGTTGTTGTTCAAGTAATTACAGGATGGTCACTTCCATTTTCTGTCCTAATTATAGGCTTTATAACTTTAGTATATACATTAAGTGGTGGTATTAAAACTATTGTTTGGATTGATACTATTCAATTTATACTTTATTTATTTGGTGGAATTATTTCAATAATTGCTGCTTTTAATTATCTTGATTTACCATTGCAGAATATTTTATTTAATCTTGAAAGTAATGGGAAGTTAGCTATAATCAATTTTTATGGTGATGCTTTAGATGATCCATATTATTTTATAAGTGCTATACTTGGCGGGGCATTACTATCATTTTCTTCACATGGTGTTGATTATATGATGGTGCAAAGATTGCTCGGTACAAAGAATTTAGTTTCAGCAAAAAAAGCAATGATTGGTAGTGGAATATTTGTTTTTATTCAATTTGTGATTTTTTTATTTGCAGGATCACTTATCTACTTAGTGATGGATGGTATAACAATTCAAAAAGATAGAGAATTCACAACTTTTATTATTAATTATTTACCCATAGGAATAAAAGGACTTCTTTTAGCAGGAGTACTTTCTGCAGCTATGTCTACACTAAGCTCATCAATCAATTCATTAGCTTCTTCAACGGTTTCAGATTGGCTAAATGGAAAATCTTCTTTAAAAAAATCAAGATTAATTAGTTTTATATGGGGAATGCTACTTATTCTAATAGCTTTGCTTTTCGATGAAGGAGATTCTTCAGTGGTTATTATTGGATTGCAAATAGCTTCTTATACTTATGGTGGACTATTAGGGTTGTTTTTACTAAATAAGTTTAATATCAAATTTAATTCTATAAGTCTGATAGTAGGTTTAATATCAAGTCTTCTGATTGTATTTTATCTAAATAATATAAATGTTGTATGGACTTGGTTTATTGGCATATCTGTGCTGGTTAATATTTTATTTACTTTACTAACAGAAATAGTAATTAATAAAAAAATAGTTTGGAGATCTAATTAGATTTTAGCTGTCTTTTCTATAATTGACTTTCATTGAGTCTAATCTTTTATATTGCCATTTCATTCTTTCTTTAAAACTTTCAAAATCTCTATCACTTTTTTTAGACCATAGTACTTCAGCCATTGCACTCATCCTTGGAATAGCCATGTATTCAACTTTCTGAGGTGTATTGATATATTCAGTCCAGATATTACCTTGACCACCTAAAATATATTTAATTTTTTCTGGTTCAATATCCTCTGGTATAGGTTCAAATTCATATACTTTCTCTAAAGATAAAAAGCCCCCTATAGCTAAAGGCTCTTTGTCTTTATCTTCAGATTGATAATAATCAAAATATGCATGTGAAGTCGGAGACATAATTACCTCATGTTTGGCATTTGCTGCAACAATACCTCCATCCATACCTCTCCATGATTGTACAATTGCACCCGGTGCCAAACCACCTTCTAAAATTTCATCCCACCCTATAAGCCTTTTGTTTAGCTTTGACAAAATATTTTCAATACGTTTTATAAAGTAAGATTGAAGTTCATGTTCATCTTTTAAATTTTCATCAATGATTCGTTTTTGGTCTAGGGCATGTTTTTTCCATCTATCTTTAGGTGCCTCATCACCTCCGATATGAATAAAAGGGCCTGGAAACATTTCAGCAACTTCTGTTAAAATTGTTTCCAAAAAAATAAAAGTAGATTCTTTTCCTGCACAAAATATCTCTTTGTGAACACCCCAAATTTTTGCAACAGCATGCTTTTGATCAGTGCATGATAATTCAGGGTAAGCAGCAAGGGCAGCTAAGCTATGACCTGGCATTTCAATTTCAGGAACAACAGTTACATATCTTTTACGTGCATATTCAATTACTTCTTGAATATCTTTTTTTGTATAAAATCCGCCATATTTTATACCATCGTACTTGTGAGGTTTATCATAATAACTACCTATGAGAGTTTCATCTCTATATGCACCTATTTCAGTTAATTTTGGATAAGCATTAATTTTAATTCTCCAACCTTGATCTTCAGTTAGATGCCAATGAAAAATATTCATTTTGTGCATTGCAATATAGTCGATATATTTTTTTATAAATGAAATATCAAAAAAATGTCGACCAACATCTAAGTGCATACCACGCCATTTGAATCTTGGTTGATCTACAATATTTATATTTGGTAGTAAAAGGCCATTCTTTGACCTTTCGGAAGAATCTAAAAGTTGGTTAAATGTTTGAATTCCATAAAAAATACCATTTGGCGAGCTAGCAATAATTAAAATTTTATCTTTATGAATATTAAGGATATAGTCTTCATCATTTAAGCCATCATCAGTTCTAATTACTAATGAAATGGTTTTGTTAGAATATTTATTTAAAGTGATTTTATGATTATTAAGACTTTGTGTTAATAAATCTTTTAAATAATCAAGATCTGTGTGATTATTATTATGCTTAATTGACCATTGATTATCTACTAATGTTTTACCAGAAGCTATTTCAATTTTAGAAGGTAGGGGAATAAGTCCTAGATTATTCATATTGTTTTCTTCCTTGCAAGCTATCAAGGTCAAAGTTGTTAGTAAAAATATATGAATTAAATTTTTTAACAAAAATTACCTAAAAAGTAATGACCTGTTTTGGTTGTGCAATATTAAATCCAGCCTTAATTACTTGTTGATGAGCATTAGAATCCTCAATTAAAGCTGGGTTAGTATGATTTAGATGAATAAAGTGAACTTTAGATGTTTTTTTTGATGATTTCAATTTATCTAGTGATTCAATTATAAAAGGATGAGGTATTTCAGACATATCTCTTCCAGGAATTTCTCCATTTTGAAAAAAAGATCCATCTAAAAAGGCAAAATCATTTTCATCCACAATTTTTACAATATCTTTTTCCCATTTAGACCATTTATCTATATCAGGTATAAATATTATTGATTTTTTTGGTCCTTCAATCCTGTAGCCAACCGTTTCAGAAAATTCATCACGGTGAGGCACAAGAAAAGGTGTAACTTTTATTCTATGATTTAAATTTATGGTGTTTCCATCACTTAGCATCTTTAGTTCTATATTTTCAAGCTTTACTAGTTGACTCCATGGGCCATTAGATTCTAAATAATTCTTCATTTTTGGCATGGTATAAACTGGAACTGATTTTGTTCCCATTACTTCTATGCCTAAATGAATCAATCCTGTATAGTGGCCTATATGGGCATGTGTTAGTAAAATTCCCTTAAAAGTATTTAAACTATTTTTAGTTAATATTTTAAATTGTTCAGTAAAGTCAGGTGTGGCATCAATCATCCAGGTCTCATTTGTTTCTGGATCAACAATTCCTAATGAAGAAACCAATAATTTTTTTGAAGGATTATTCCAACGATTAGCGCAACAAACTTTATTGCATCCAGCATGTGGAATTCCACCATCTTGAGCGATTCCAAGTATAATTATATAAGGATCAAGCTTTAAAGGTTTTGAGCATCCAATTGTTAATATAACAATGAGAAATAAATAATTTATTTTTTGGATCATCATATCATACTCAACGCTGATACAATTTTATCTTGTAAATTTTTGTAAGGAAGTGAATCGCCTTTGAAGCCATTCATAAGAATAGAAAAAGCAACTATTTCTCCACTATTAGTAAATATATATCCTGAAAATGTTGTTACACCTGATAAGGATCCTGTTTTAGCATATACCTTGTTTGGGAGACTTCTTTTATTTAAAACGCCTTTGGGTGTGCTATTTGGCAACGTATTAATAAATTGATCTCGAATGGCTTTATTATTGTACACCCATTTTAATAAATCTATATATTGACTTGGGCTGCCATAATTATATCTAGAAACTCCAGAACCATCTTGAATTGAAAAAGTTGCTGTATCTATGCCTACAGAATCATTTATAAACTTTCTAACTTCTTCTAACCCATTTTTCCAATTACCCTCTTTTTTATTTGCTTCAAATCCAATGGTCTTAATTAAAAGTTCCGCAGTTAGATTATCACTCTTAACCATTAAATTTTCTATTATTGGTATTAGTTTTTTTGATTTGTGAGATGTAATGAGTTTAGCATTTTCAGTTACTGGGCCTTTATTTATAGAATTGATTTTTTTACCTTTTTCAAAAAGCATTTGCTGAAATAAATGGCCTGTAAATTGAGTTGGATCGTGTATATTTCTAAATAATGTATCATTATCACTAATGCTTAAAATATTTCCACTTACAGTAAATGAGTTTGTATTATTTTTCCAATCTCTATTTATTTCAAATTTCATAAAATTTGAAATATCATTAGTTGTTATAGAGTTATTTATTATCTTAAAATAATTTGATTGAGGGATTGTCTTTATTTTAGCTGGTTTTCCTAACAATCCCGGTGATATAATAAAATCAACACAATTATCATTAACAGATAATGCACTGACTTGAGCAGAGTACCACCACGCACCTTCATCCCACATCCATCCTTGACCATATGTAGTAGAATCCATGCGGGTATCATCAAGAATTAACTGTTCAATCTCTAAATCCATTTTTGAAATAATTGTAGCTAATGAATCCAATGATCTCAAGCTTAGGTCAGGGTCTCCACCACCTTGTAAATAAAGTTTATTATCATCATAATACAGATTTGTATTAAAAGTGTAATTTGAATCTAGAAGAGATAGTGCAGATAGTCCTGTGTATAATTTATTATTACTTGCAGGGTTAAATAATGAATTACTATTTAAGTCAAATAAAGTTTTCCCTGAGGTTAATGAAATAGCTTTAATACCAATATTTGTATTTATTTTAGATTCATTAATTATTGATGAGATTTTTTTCTTTAATGAAAGTTTTCCAACACTAGTGTAAATTATTGGAGATTGAGTACAGCTAATAAAAAAAACATTTATAGATTTATGTTTAAGTTTATTCATAAAGATGATATTTTTTTGAGATTGTACTAAAGTGATTGGATGGAGTAGCCCAATCTTTAAATTCTTCAATATTATCTTTACCCCAGAGTTTTTTCATTCTTTTTGAGTTAATCTTAAAATCATTCGGATATAGCTTCTTTAATGTCATTAAAACTTTAAAGCCCGTATAAACACTATTGTAATTATTTCTATCATCTATAACAATCTCAACGCCATGACATACTTTATTTTTAAATTTTGGATTATTGGCCATCCCCGGAATATCTGAAGGAATATATGAAACTGGTATAAACGATACGCCTGGTAGATCTAAAGCATTTAAACTTTCATTCAATATCTTTTTGTTAACCCATGGAGCTCCAAAACGTTTAAAAGGTTTATTAGTACCGCGGCCTTCATTCATATTTGTAGCTTCTAACAAACACATTCCAGGATATATGGTAGCAATATCTAGATTTGGAATATTTGGAGATGGTTTTACCCAATTAATGTTTGTCTCATCTAACCAAAATGACCTCTCCCAATTTTTTAAAGGAACAACTTCAAGATTAGGAGTTTTATCTATCCAATTTTCTCCATTTATCATTATTGCTAATTCACCAATTGTTAAACCATATCTAATTGGGATAGGGTAATACCCAACAAAAGATTGATTTTGTATTTCTAATATTGGCCCTTCAACTTTTATACCACTAATTGGGTTAGGGCGGTCAAGTACAATGACTTTTATGTTTGCTTCAGCTGCAGCTTCCATTACTAATCCTAAAGTTGAGATATAAGTATAAAACCGAGCACCTATATCTTGAATATCATAAACTATTAGATCAATTCCTGATAGTTGCTCGATAGTGGGTTTGCGATTTTCTCCATAAAGACTTATTACTTTAGGGAAGGATTTGTTTTGATCATAACTTACTTTTTCCCCATCTGCAGCTTCTCCAAAAAGACCATGCTCTGGTGAAAAAATAACTTTTAGATTAACATCTTTGTGGTTCATTAATTGCTTATAATTTGGTATTCCTTTATTGTCTAAGCCAGAATTATTTGTGACTAAACCAATCGTTTTACCTTTAATCAATTCCATTTTTTCAGATAGTAATACATCTAAGCCACTTTGAATGTTTTTGATATAATTTTTTTTTGAATTTAATATTTCAGTTTGTACAGGTAAGTTTTGGCTACACCCTATAATAATAAAGGCTATTAGTATAATAGATTTCATTATTTCAATAGAGTAAACTTTTTTGATACAACTTCCATTCCTTGTGAAAGTCTTGCAATATATACTCCTGATGGAGCTTCTTGTCCATTATTTATTAAGCCATTCCAAGTAAATTTCTGTGTTTTTGTTGCAAGAGGCTGAACGGACATCTTTAATATATTTCTTCCTTTTAAATCCGTTATTGATAAATAAGCAATAGGTGAAAATTGTTCAACACTAAACTCAATTGAGATAGCTCGATTTGAAGGATTTGGGTAAAGTGAAATAATTTTTATTTTCTCTGGTATTGAAAAAGAATCATTATTGGTAGATGCAATTGGACCTTCAAGATATTTTACAATTCGACTCATGATTTCAAATCGTTTTTGTTCAGGGAAAATAGCCTCAAAACCAATCGTTAAATAAATAAGTGCACCCGGACTAGGGCTATCTAAAAACCGACCTCTGTAAGCAACACCTGCACCACCTTTTGTATCATAATCAATTCCATTGAAATGCAAAATAGATTCAGCATTTAGGGAAGGTTTAATACCATCAGGAAAATCAACATCATATGTTCCCATAGTTCCATTATCAAATGAAAAGTAAATATTATCAAAAATTGTTCCTGGTACTCCACTGATATCATAGACACCTTGTTTGCCAGCTGGCGCATCTGATAAATAGCTAGATTTTAATATTTTATAATAAAAATCTTTATCACTTGAGTTCCCCTTTTCAACGAGGTCGTATCCTATTTCAGAACCAGAAACAAATAGACGCCCTCCATTTTTCAAAAATGATGTAACCTTAGTTTGTTCATTATCATCAAAAGAATAAGAAGATGAGCCTTCTTCACCAAGTATCCAGTCCACAATGAGATAATCATTTAAATTAAGGTTCCCATTAATAACTGCTTCATTTGAGCTTGCATCAAATGCATATCCTAAATTTTGAATTGCTAAACCATGTTGTATAATATAGTTAAAAGAATTCTTTGTACCATTTATTCGATCAAATCCATTTACTATTAATATTTTGGGGGTGCTTACTGAAGGATTAATACCAAGAACTTCAGTAAATTTACTTAAACCAAACTCATTCTTGGCATTAACCTTGAAAAAGTATGTACTATCTGATGATAAATTTTGAAGTAGAATTGGTGGCTCTGTAAATGAACCGTAATCCTCAATTTTATCAGAATTATCAAAAATTCTTGTAACAGAATAGGATAAAGCTGATTTAACTTTTTGGAAATCAATAGAAATAACGCCATTACCTAAATTTGTTACATTAAAACCAATTGGTTTATTGGGTTTAGACGAACCACCAACTTTTTCTTTTAGTGCTTTCCATAACTTATCTGTCCCATCATCATATCCTAAAGCCCAAATGCCAATCCCTGATAGATCTTTTTCAAGCGCTAAATCATATTTTTTGGATAAAGAAAGACTGTCATCATACCAGGCTTGGAACCATCCATTGTCTTGATATTTGTACCAAGGAGACTGGGAAGTATTATCCCATATTTTTCCATGGTATTTAGCATTGGTTTCAGCTGAGGTGTAAATAACAGAGCTTCCAGTAGATCTTGTGCTTGATCCTTTGTTGCCAGAATTTGCTGGCCATTGATATCCATAATATGGATTTCCTAAAATAATTTTTTTAGAATTATTCCCAGTATCTAATAAGTAAGTATTTATAGTGTTTGTAATATTATAAGATCCACCTGTTAAAGGCGCAACGGGTCCAGTATTGGCACTGCCTGACCAATGATAATCATAACCCATAATAAATAATCCATCGCTTGCATTTGCTAATCCATTAAAGTCCCATGCATTGCTCCAATCAACTGCTGGAGTCGCTAAAGTGACTTTGGCATTGGGAATTTTAGCTCTTAATGATTCTCTTAAATCTGTTGTAAAAATAACTAGATTTGATTTTTGAGATGCTGGAAAAGCTTCAAAATCAATATTTACACCATCTGCTCCTGCATTAGCTACTTGATTTGTTAAATTATTTATTAAGCGATTCCTATTTTGACTACTGCTTAGTAATGATTCTAAATCTGATTTATTAAATAATGTTACTGTTAATACTACTTCAACGCCATTAGTGTGTGCTTTGTTAATAAGGTCAGTTGCTGGCCAGCCATGTAGATTAGTTAATTCCCCATTTCCATTTGATTCTGCAGAAAAATATGCAATAGTAGTAAGTAGTTCAAAATCATAATTCTTCCATTTTGTTCCTGACCAATATGGGTGATATCCAAAAACAATTTTTGTTGGGCCTTTTTTCCTGGGTGTTAAAGGGAGTGCTTTTACACTTGCAGGTTTAAATTTAGGTTCAAGGTAAAAAGTATTATTGTACTCCAGCTCAGTTTGATGAATGCTCTTTTTATTCAATTGTGCCATTACGATTGAAAAAGAAAAAATCAGATATAAGATAAATTTATACATCACAACCAGAGAAAATATCATTTATCGTCTCTCTTCGTCTAATAAGTTGGTGTGAATTACCATTCAATAATATTTCTGAAGAACGAGGACGTGTATTAAAATTATGAGACATAGAGTAACCATAAGCACCTGCATCTAAGATAGCAATTAAGTCACCTTCTTTAACGGGAGGAAATTCACGATTGACTGCAACCCTGTCAGTATTTTCGCATATTGGTCCAGTAAAATCAAATGTACCACTATTTTTGCCATGGTCTCCAACTTTAAAAATTTGGTGAAATGCACCATACAGTGCAGGGCGCATTAATGTTTCCATACCTGCATCTAGCCCAATAAAATTTTTATAACTTTTCTTTAATCCTACTACAGAAGTTAGAATGAAACCAGCATCTCCAATTATGGATTTACCAGGTTCAATCCAAAGTGCTGGCGCATTTTTTTTATCCGAAAATGCATCATAAAATATTTTTGATAATTTTTTGAATAAGCTATTATAATTTAAAGTTGATTCATGGCCATAATATGGAATCCCAAAACCTCCACCCATACTTATAAATTGAAAGTTTATATTAAGTTCGGATTCTATTTTTTTTGCATGATACATAATTGCAGACATTACTTCAACAAAATAATTATCATCGAGATTTCCAGAGCCAGTCATACACTGAAGACCAAAATGAGCAATTCCTGCATTTTTTGCTTTCTTGTAAGCTGAAATAATCTTTTCAGCTGGTATACCAAACTTTGCATTTTTACCGCCGGTAGTTATTCCAGAAAAACTTCCTTTGCCGAAGCCTGGATTGAGTCTAAATGAAATGCGATCAGGTAAGCCAATTTTTTTAAGGCGGTTAAATGATGAAATATCATCTAAATTAATATAGCATTGTTTATCTAATGCAAAGGATAGATCCTTGGTAGATTCATAGTTTCCAGTATAAATAGAATGATTTGTGTTTATACCAGCTTTTTCTGAAACAAATATTTCTCCAGGGCTAGAACAATCAGTTCCTAGATTTGGAATTATTGATAACATATTCTTTAATAAATGTGGATTGCTATTAGATTTTACAGCGTAACAAATATGATATTTATTAAAATGTTGAGATAAAGATTTATCCAGTGCATTTAGATTGTGTTTTAATCTTAAATAATCATAAACGTAAGTTGGCGTACCGTATGTATTTGCCAAACTAGTCATTAATTCTTTGTTACGTATTAAATTTCTTAGCGGATGGTTCATTAATAATATTTGTTAATTATTCAATTTAAAATTTATAGAATATTAAATTTATGTCATACAGTGAAAGTAAATAATAAAATGGTTACTTTTATAAATGAAAAAAACGAATAAAATTAAATTTAAATATTTAATTATTATATTTTTGGTAAGCGTAATTAAAACCCAAAATGTATCTTCAGATTATATAATAAAAGGCGTAGAAAACATTTTTAATAAAGGGGATACTAGAAATATTTTATTATCAGGATTAATTTTATCAGGAATAGCAAATAAATATGATTACTTATTATACGATAAAAATCAATCAAAAAAAATAATGTCAAATAATTTAGCTAAGGTTGGTGATTATTGGGGAATAACTAATCAATTTATTATTTGGAGTACATTTTCAGATAATTATAAATATGAACAGCTTGATTATGCAATGAACTCATTTGTTGTAAATGGAATTTTAACTTATGGGATAAAATTTGCTACCATGAGGAACAGACCAGACTTATCTAACAAACGATCTTTTCCTTCAGGTCATACCTCAAATAGTTTTTTAGGAGCAACAATAATACAAAATATATATGGGGACGAAGCAGGAATACCCGCATATATTTTAGCATCAATAACAGGTATGAGTAGAATTAATGATAATAAACACTATCTAAGTGATGTTATTTTTGGTGCAGCATTGGGTGTAGCAATCGGTACGGGGTTTAATTATTTATATAAAGAAGAAATCCACGTAAAAAATAAAACTTTTCAAAAAAAATCATTTAAAATTAATTTTTCTTGGTCATTTTAAATAAATGAAAAATATCGCAGGGAATAAAATAGTAATTGCAATATTGACGTTATTTTTATTTGTGTCAATATATATAATATATAATTTGATTATG
>ERZ1048686.1869-NODE-1869-length-15431-cov-6.289672_pt1 | contig 15431 bp, 10 predicted proteins | sample MGYA00383099_ERZ1048686 | MGnify/ENA primary metagenome ERZ1048686 (study PRJEB29581, sample SAMEA5548369) | metagenome | biome: marine; feature: coastal; material: water | depth 25 m | study: Short-term variability in the microbial, nano- and picoplankton... | reverse complement strand
ACGCTATGAAACCATTGCCCATTTGAATACGGCTTGGGGCAATGTTTTTTGGTCAATGGAGTACCCAAGTTTTAGCACTATTGAACTGCCCTTTGGGGCCGTGACCGAAACCAACCCAGCCCATCAAATCGCCTATCGGCGCTTTGCCTCAGATCAAATTTTACGTTTCCACGATGCCTGCTGTAGCGCCATTGGAGACCATGCCCGTAATCAGTGGATAACCCACAACTTCATTCCCATGAAAGACACCCAAACCGATTGCTTTTCTCTGGCAGCGCCCCTCGATTTTGTGAGCTATGACAGTTACCCGCTGGGACGGAGTGAATTTCTACTGGGTCGGGATGAACCTGAGTTGGCGCGACGTTACATGCGCACCGGGCACCCTGACTACACCGCCTACTACCTTGATCAATGCCGCGGCCTCAAAGATCGTGGCTTCTGGATTATGGAGCAGCAACCCGGCCCCGTGAATTGGGCACCCTCTAATCCTCGACCAGCGCCTGGCATGGTCGCCCTTTGGACCCTTGAGGCCATCGCCCATGGCGCCGACGTCGTGTCTTTTTTCCGCTGGCGCCAGGCGCAATTTGCTCAGGAGCAAATGCATGCCGGACTGCTTCGACCCGATCGGTCCCGCAGCGATGCCTGGCAGGAAGTCGAAACTGTCGTTGGGGTACTCAAGACACTCGAGAACGAGTCGCTGCCGCAGCCACAGGCTCACGTAGCGCTGGTCACCGATGTTAGTGCACAGTGGGTCTCTGACATTGAACAGCAGGGTCAAGAAGTTGAGGCCCACCGAGTGGCTTTTCAGTTTTATCGAGCCCTGCGTCAGCTGAATGTCAGCGTCGATATTGTGAGTACCTCAGCCGATCTATCGCACTATGCATTGGTCGTTGTAGCCTCTATGCCCATTATTTCAGACACATTGCTGGAGGCCTGTAAGCAATCCGGCGCAACCTTGCTGTTTGGTCCGCGTTGCGGCGCCAAAACTGAGGAGTTTCAGATCCCTCCCAATCGCGCCCCCGGTGTGCTCCAGTCATGGTTAGATCTACAGGTTAATTCTGTGGAAACCCTGCGACCCGATGTAGCAGAACCTTTTGAGTACCAAGGAGAGAAATTTCAAAGCCGCTTGTGGTGCGAGGATCTGTCGGTGGGTAGCGCCACCGTAGAGGCCTTCTATCAGGAAGACCGCCCCGCTTTGGTTCGCAAAGGGCGATGCCTGTATTTGGCCACCCTTACTGACGACGCCTTCCTGCGACAGCTGCTGGGGGATCTGCTGAGAGAACGAGAGATAATGGTTCACGAGTTGCCCGAGGACGTGCGCATGATGACCCGGGGCTCGGTCACATTTGCCTTTAACTACGGCGCAGAAGCTCACACTTTAGACGCTCCACCTAGCGCCGAATTTCTCGTGGGCAGTGTCAAGCTGCCGCCCCGAGGATGCTGTATTTGGCGGGGCGAGTAAGGGCGGCTGAAGCCACTTCCCTACTACCCACCCCATCGATAAAACGCGCTGTTAGCGCGCCTGCAGACGCTGGCGCTCTTGCTCCCACAACCACGCAGATTCAACAATCTCACGCAGGCCTCGCGTCGCACGCCAACCCAATATTTGGCCTGCTCGACTGGCATCTGCCACGAGTCGTGGCGGATCGCCCTGCCTACGAGGCCCTATGTCATGGGTAATTGGCTGCCCTACCGTGGTTTCGCAGGCCCGCAGAATTTCACGCACCGAATAGCCTGCTTCACTGCCAAGGTTGAGCGTATGGAACCCCCCTTCGCGGTGTAGCATTGCCATTGCTTTGAGGTGGGCTTGTGCAAGATCAAGAACGTGAATGTAATCGCGAACGCAGGTGCCATCTGGCGTGTCGTAATCGTCACCAAAAATGGTTAGTGGGCGGTCTTCTCCCGCGGCCTTGCGTAATACATTGGGAATAAGATGTGTTTCAGGCTCATGCCACTCGCCTCTATGGGCATCGGGGGCAGCACCTGCCGCATTAAAGTACCGCAAACACGCCGCGTGCATTGCTCCCTGTTTGTGAACCGCAGACAGCAGCTGTTCCATGGCTAGCTTAGTCTCGCCATAAACATTGACGGGGTTTAACGGGTGCTCCTCGGCTATGACGGCCGATTGAGGGCTGCCATAAACAGCCGCGGTTGAAGAAAACACGCAATGGCGCCAGTCATTCTCAAGCGCAACCTCCAATAGGTTAGCCGTGCCAGTGACGTTATTTTGGTAATACAGTAGAGGCTTCTGACCCGACTCACCCACCAGAGATTTCGCGGCAAAATGAAAGACACCATCAAAATGCCGGTGCAACAGCGCGCTGCGCAAAGCCGCCAGATCTCGAATATCGACTTCGATCACTTCATGGCCCTCGGTCGCCCAGCGATGCCCCGTAGAAAAATCATCAAGCACCGTCACCTGATGCTGGGCCTCAACGAGGGCGAGCACTAGGTGCGAACCAATATATCCCGCGCCACCCGTTACCAAATAATGCAAAGACATCCTCCTGTGATCTTTCTGCTTTATGTCATGTTGTGACGTCGAACATTATGCGTGATTTGGCGAGCAACTTGTCGTCAGTACGCAAATTTGACTGCACACACGAGATACAAATTTCTACGGCGTTCTAGGCTAACCAGAGGGTTTGCCAATAAGACGACTCCGTTACACGCACGCGTTACGCCAGGCAACGCAATAATAGCACCGGCCAAGAGGGCATTGCGGAGGGGACTCTGCAACACCGACTCGCAAAGTGCTCTCATCTTTTTCTTAAGGAAATCCGTCGCTCTATTGTGCTCTGACTATAGATTGAGCAAAGCGCAACCAGCAGCACTGTATTGGGCTGCCATTTCATAGATGCCGGTTTTACGGACTCTGTTGTTAGAGACACCCGCTTTACAGAGACCGCTTTAACCAACACACCATTTGCCAATACACTCTACGTCAACACACTAAAAGCGGCTGAGGTTGAGAGCGTTCTAATCATGCTGATTTATACCCATCAAAATTGCATTGAACATGAGGTTCCTCAGGGTCACCCGGAACGACCTGATCGGCTAATACATCTTTTACAGCATTTGAAAGACACCGGCGTTACCGATGACTTCCCGCTAATTCCTGCCCCAAAAATTAGCAGCGCTCAAGTCGATATTGCCCATGACCTTCATTACTTTTCGTCGCTTGAAGCGAAAAGCCCTCATGAAGGTCTAGAGGCCCTAGACCCGGACACTTGGATGAGCTCCCTCAGCCTAGCAGCCGCTGAACATGCCGCAGGGGCTGTATGGCAGGGCGTTAACGACGTTATCTCGGAGCGAGACTCTCGGGTTTTCTGCGCGGTGCGGCCACCCGGACACCATGCTGAAATCAGCAGCCCCATGGGGTTTTGTCTACTGAACAGCGTTGCGATCGCCGCGATTAACGCACTGGAAATTCCCAGCATTCACAAGGTCGCGATTCTCGACTTCGACGTGCATCACGGTAATGGCACGGTCGACCTTTGTAAGGACAACCCCAATATTTTAGTGTGCTCAAGCTTTCAACACCCCTTTTACCCCGGTCGATTTCACGACCTAGAGCGACCCAATATTGTGAATACACCACTGCCTTCAGGAACAGTCGGCAATGCCTTTCGCCAAGCCATCGCCCGTGATTGGTGGCCTGCCATTCATCACCATCAGCCCGATTTAATTCTGCTGTCAGCCGGATTTGACGGCCATCAAGCCGATCCCTTAGCACAGCTGCAACTCGTCGAAGACGATTATTACTGGATAACCCAAGAAATTGTTGCCTTAGCAAAACAGTATTCCAAAGGGCGAGTTGTTTCAGCCTTGGAGGGCGGCTACGACCTGCAGGCATTAGGCACTTCGGTCGTGGCACATCTTGAGGCTCTAAAAGGATGACGGTGAAAGCAAAAAAGCTGTCAATTTTGAGGCACGTGGCCAGCGTCCGTTTCTTAATGGCTGCGCCCATGCCCACAGCGTGTATCCAAAGCCTTTGGCCCATAACAACCGCCCTGCTCCGCACCGCTGTATGCCTTTGACCTTTGCCACTTTATGAATTATCTGGCCCACCTACTCCTTGCCGATAGAACCTCAAACAGCTTGCTGGGCAGCCTTATGGGAGACTTTGTGAAGGGCCCCGTTGACCGGGCAATGTCCGAACCGCTGCGCGCAGCCATTGTTCAGCATCGCCGTGTCGATTCTTTTACCGATGCACACGCTATCGTAAAACGCAGCAAAGGCCGCATTAGCCCCGAGTTCAGACGCTATGCCGGAATTTTGATCGATGTTTTTTATGATCATTTTTTAGCCACTCAGTGGGTCAGTTTTAGTGACCAGCCACTCAGCACCTTCACAACACAGGTATACGCTCAGTTAGAACAGAACAGCCATTTTGCACCGGACAGAATGCAGCGCACACTGCATTATATGATTCATTTCGATTTACTCGGCAGCTATCAACAAATGAATGGCATTCACCGAGCGCTGTGTGGCATTGAGAGCCGGCTCAAGCGCCCCAGCCAATTGGGCCGTGGGATTATTGAGCTGCAACAAAACCACAATGCGCTGCTTGCAGATTTCATGGACTTTTTTCCAGAGCTAATTCAGTTCGTCGAGGATAGCCCCGCTAGCACAGAGGATGTCCTGAGCTGATCGTGCTGAAAAAGTGCTATCCCCAGAGCTCGGGAGCTGGGGGTTGAATGACCCCATCAATAATCTGTAATTCAGGCTGCACATCACTGGACTGCCACAAGGGGCCATCGAGATCGACAAAAGCAGCGCCCTGAGCCACGACCATTGCCGGCGCCATAGCCAATGATGAGCCCAGCATATTCCCGACCATGACCTGCTTACCGTACTGACGACACCAATCTCGCATGCGCAGCGCGTCGGTAAGGCCGCCACATTTATCCAGTTTGATATTTATCGCCTGATAGCAGTCAGCAATACGTTCGAGGTCACCACTTGCCTGGCAGGATTCATCGGCACACAGCGGCACGGGGTAATTTAAGTTCTCGAGACGAAAATCTTGGTCAGGCGCGAGGGGCTGTTCGAGCAGCGCAACATTTAGCCGCTGTAAATCGTCTCCCAAGTTCCACAGCAAGCTTTCAGGCCAGCTGCCATTAGCGTCGATAACGATGCTAGCGTCTGGGCGAGCCTCGCGCACGGCCTCTAGACACTGGAGCGTTTCGTTGGCGTTTAACTTAAGTTTGAGGTGTTTTAGGTGGGCGGCATCTCGGGCACATTTGGCCATATTTTCGGGATTATCAAGGGACAAGGTATAAAGCGTCGCAACGGGGCTCAGCGGTATGCCTGTAAGGGCTGCGATACCCTTGGAGGCGTGTTTTGACCGTAAATCCCACAGCGCGCAATCCAATCCGTTGCGACTTCCCCCCGGAGGAAGCAGGGCCTGTAAATTAGCGCCGTTTAATGACGCTAGAGTCGCCTCACTAAGTTGTCCTAACTCCTGCTCCATGGAAGTGATCGTCTCGCCCAAATAATCGACCCCCATGGTCTCAGCTCGACCTTTGATGCCGTCAATACTGAGCTCAATATGCAAGACATCGATTTCAGAGACCGTTTCCCCTGCGGTGACAAATGGCGCAGTCATCGTCCATTGGCGCGGTGTGATTTTGAGTTTCAACTCACCTCCTTCCACAGCGTCCTGACGCAATTAAAATTCAGCCTAAGCCCCTGCATCACAGGCCATCCATCAGGTTAGAACCGCTACCCAGGGTGCCAAATCGTTTCGCATCGGATCCAAACAGGGTAATCCTGTTTGTTCAGAGACCTCAGCACACACCCGCTTCGCCTCCTCTGCAGTGAGTGTTGATGTATTGAGACTCACACCCACCACCCGCGCCAGTTTATTCGTTAGCGATGCAGCCTCCTCATACCGGGTAATACAGGTTTTTAAATCAGGAATTTCGAAGGCTTCATATTCATCAATCGCCGTCCGACCCGCATCGTGACACAGCAGCAACGCATCAGGCTGACTGCCATGGAGCAGGCCCAACGTTACCGCAGCATAAGCCGGATGAAACAATGAGCCCTGCCCCTCTATAACATCCCAATGCGCCTCGGCCGCGTCAGGGCTTAAGCACTCTGCAGCTCCAGCAATAAAATCTGAGACCACCGCATCCATTGGGATGCCCCCACCAGCGATCATAATGCCGGTTTGCCCAGTTGCACGAAATGTAGCGGAGAAGCTTTGATTTTTAAGCTCTCGAGCAAACGCAAGGGCCGTATATTTTTTCCCCACACAGCAGTCTGTACCCACCGTCAGCAAACGTTTACCTGTTCGACGTTGGCCGCTGGCAATAGGAATATTGTCAGGGGCAACCCGCACATCGATAAGTTGCTGTTGCGCTGCGTGAGCCGCCTGAGACAGTGCCGGTAGCTCCTGTAAGTTTTGATGCAACCCGCTAACAATACTCAGCCCACTGTCTAGCGCATCGACCAGTGAAGAAATCCAGGCGGGCGCCAGGGCACCACCCAAAGGCGCAACACCAATGAGGACACTTTTCGCCCCTGCCGCCACCGCGGCATCCGGGGTCATATCAGGCAAACCAAGATCGACGGTGCAACCGGGGAGACGCCACTGGCCCACACACTGCTCTGGTCGCCAATCACGAAGCCCAACGGCAGTCTTGGCGTCCAGTGGGTTGGTGATATCACCCAAGAAAAGTAAGTGAGGCGCGGGCAAGTCGAGGGGCATTAAGGGGTACTCATTCGACGAATAACGCGACCCGGATAAGCCTCAGTCTGGCGCCCGTTTTCCATAACCCGCGTACCATTGACCCAAACATCGCTAATACCCACCGCGGCTAAAAAAGGTTCCGATGTCGTCGCACGATCGATGACAGTTGCGGGGTCAAACAGCACCAAATCAGCTTTGTAACCAGGCCTGATCACGCCTCGGTTTTTCATCCCTAAATGTTGTGCGGGCAAAGCAGTCATTTTCTGTACGGCGCTCTCTAGGGAAAAAAGTTCGGCATCTCGCGCGTAATGACCGAGCACCCGAGGAAAACTACCGGCGCCCCGGGGATGACGGTCTTGTAAACCACCGTCAGTACAGATGTTGGTATGAGGCCAAGCCATAAGGTCCCGCAGATCGCTCTCGTCCATGCTGGTACCAATCATGCTGTCCCCAGGTTGGCCGGTTTTCTCTTCATAAGCTATCGACTGCTGCGCCAACTGAGAAAAGGCCTCCCCCGGAGTTTCATCACGCAAACCTGCAATCTCTATAAGGGTTTTACCCACATAGCTGGGTTCGGCGGGGAAATGCGTGAAAATAATCCCTTCAGGGGGTGCAAGCTCTCGCATAACCAGATCAATAGCTGGCATATCGAGTGGGTCTCGTTCGGGCAACAACACCATCATGTGCGACTGCCAAAAGATATACGGGTAAATATCTGCGGTAATATCAACGCCCTCAGCGCGGGCGGCATCTAATTGTTTGAGCAACGCAGGGGCGCTTCCCCAAAGACGCTTCATCGCGAGCTTAATGTGAGAGATTTGCACCGGCATACCGGTAACACGCCCTATCTCAATAATCTCTTCGATACTGTCTTCGAACCAACGATCTTCACTACGCAAATGACTAATGTAGCGACCGCCCCGCTGAGCGGTCTGCTGTGCCAGCAATAAAACTTCGGCTCGGGAACTGTAAATACCGGGCTCGTATTCCAGACCTGTCGAAAGGCCAATAGCCCCTGAGTTCAGCTCCGATCCCAGCAAGCTTGCCATCGACTGCATCTGTAATGGGCTCGCTTCCTCCCGGTTGCCTTTACCCATTACGGTATCGCGCAAAGTATTGTGGCCCACATAAGCCGCCACATTGATCTTGGCGGGAGTCTGCTCCAAGGCCTGAAAAAAATCCTTCAGTGGATAGGGCGAACTACCATCTTGGCCAACTACAACGGTGGTAATGCCTTGGGTGATTTTGGGTGCAGCATTGCGCTGAGTCAGTAGGTGCTCGTCCGCGTGGCTGTGGGTATCAATAAACCCTGGGCTCAGCACCAGGCCCTGAGCATCAACTAAGGTATCGGTAGCGCGCGCCGTCAAATTTCCCACGTCGGAAATTTGGTCGCCGATGATTCGAATACTGCCTCGCTGGCCGGGACTACCCGTGCCGTCAAGCAACAGCGCATTGACGATAAGCGTGTCGGCCAAGGTTGGAATTGGCACTCCGAGACACAAAACCACTGGCACTAAAAGCCCGAAGAAAGTCTTCTTTCGCTGCCTCATAGTGCCCTCCCGTTTTACCTGTCGCTGCCACAACGGCGCCGATTCGCTTTGTCGTGATCACTACGAAAGGTACAGGCCTGCTTTTCGCAGGTCTACCCTACCGAGTCCGGCCAAGCGCAACCGCTTCGGGCCTACTTTAGGTTGGCCTCCACCGCATCGAGAAACCCAATCATGTCGACCACGGTTTCTGTTTCGGGATTGAGAGTTTTGCCCTTTAGGTCACCGGTAATAGTCCCCTGTGACACCGTCTCAATCAGCGCTGATTTCAAGCTGCTCGCGTAGGTATCTAGAGCCGGGTTATTTTCTCGTCCCGCCAGCTCTTCAAGGGCATTGGCAACCGCAAAAATAAGTGCCGAGGAATTGAAGTTGGCCTCTTTGCCATCGGTTTCGAGGTAGCGTAGATAAAGGTCGTGGGCGGTACCGTGGGGCGCTTCAAACAGCTTGGTACCATCTTTACTGATAATAATGGAGCTCGCCGTGGCGAGGCTGCCACCAAGTGCTGCAGAAATATCAGAGAAAATATCCCCATCAAGGTTTTGTGCGGGGTATAGCCCCCAACGCGGCGGGTCGCAAATCATTTTGCTCAACTGCCGTGAAGGCCGCATGATCATGAAAGACGGGGGTGGAGTATCAAGAGCCGCCAGCTCTTGACGCAACTCTAAAATAATTGAGCTATAGACCTCGTCGTATTGCACGAACTCTCGCTTCAAGCCAAAGTAAATTTCTTTTTTATTAACTGCCGAATCCAGAAAAACCTGCTCCACCCAATCTTTAATAGCCTCGCGATCATTCGACATAAATAAAATGGGATCGCTAGCCTTGACCGTCCGTGCGTGCTTCTCCACACCATCGACCAAAACTTTAATCACACCATCTTCCGGTGCAGGCATGTTGTAGCTGCCATACTGGTCGCCGCCACCCGCGCTCATTCGTGAAATCGACACGTGGGCTTTGCGCTCGGGTAAGCCATAGCGCTTTAACTGCTGAACCAGCTTGTACAGCTTCATTCCGCTGACATTGTCGGGCACGCCCCACAAAGCGCGCTCAGGAGGGTTAGAGATAATACGTGCCGCCTGCGCATCGATCAGCTCATAAAAGTAAGACAGCCCAGCAGCCGCTACTTGTTCTTTGTAGTCGCGCTCATAAATTTCTTCGATAGCGGCACGCATCACGCCGTCATAACCCGGAACTACGGTATCTTTTAGGCCAAGATAAATATCGCGACCCTCGGCAATGGCGCGCTGAAAAAAGCGATGGGCCCAAGCTTGCACTTCTTCGATGGCATTCGTTGCCAGCATCCAGGGATCACCCTTTTTCAGGCTGCGCCTGTGAACTTCCATCGGATCGCCACTGGCGCCTACGAAGATCACCTTGGCAACACCCGTCGCCTCTGACAGCTCGCTATAGCTGAAGTCCAAGCCCCCGGTTTCCATGGTATCGACCTCAATATCTCGATCGATCCATTGCGGGCGAACACTCTTCAAATTTCTAAACTCAATATCTTCGCGGGTGATATTGCCGCTAATGCCTTTTCGAATCGCTCCGTTGGGTGACTTGGTCGCAAGCTTATCGAGTGCACTTTCGTCCACAGTAGGGTGACGCTCTAGCAGCGCATCAAGCTGGGCGCGGTTTACTGTCATTCCTGCATTTTTTATACCCACGCCGTGAGTCTTTAGAGCCTCGATCGCTTCTACGACCACTTCGCCATTACTGGTAAACCGCTCTTCAGCAGACAAGTCGACCTCGATCAAATCGATAGCGAGACGGCTGCGCACGAACTGCTCCAAAATGCGTTCGAAAGCAATTTGTGCCATCTCATCACCGTGCAAAACCACCAAGGGCTTTTCGACTTTTATTTTGGCGCTCACGCAGCACTCCCGGAATAAAAAATTGTGGTGGGCAAAGGTACCCTGATTGGCCCCTTTGAGACATTGTAAAGTGCGGAAAAAATGCGACTTACACGTTCAACATAGCCCGGCAACTCACTTTTTGGGGTGCCACTTGGGATGAATGGCTGCCAAGTCGTCGAACTGTTCCAAATTTCAGGGGTATTTGCGCTGAACCCGACGTTAGAAACACACAACCGTTGCTATTTCTGAGGTGTTAGACAACGGCAGTTGACGGCAGCAACAGGTGATCCCAAACACTACGCCAAAACCTGCCACTGTAACGACGCGAGAGTGGGGGGCGCTAGAGAGCCCCCAGCAGATCTAGGGGCTCAGCCAAGCCGAGAGCCTTAAAAGGAAACGTCCCATTGCAAACGAACTCTGTTTTCAGACTCCTTTTGCATTAGCAGCGTGTCATCCAAAGTCAGATGCGAGAAGTCAAAGGTCAACTTGTTTCGGTGGCCATTGAAAAACCAGTTCGCGCCCAGAGTGAATTCCTCTCGCTCGTTGTAGAGCATTCTGTCGGCTTTATTCGGCTCTTTGACGTAGGCGTATCGCGCCGCAAATTCAAGCGGTGCGGGAATCGCATCAATCCAGTTGTGAAAAAAGTATCCCGCTTGAAAGTAGGCGCCTGTCAGGTCGCTCTCGGTACCCTCTACGCGGTCGGTAATAAACTTTCGATGCCATTCCTGCTGAACTGAAAACCCTCGGTACTTAAAAGCAAATTCCTGCAGACCCTGCTCAATTTTAAATTGGTCGTCTTGTGCAGTAGCAGGTTTGGCAAAGCCATCTAGGTTGCCACAGCCCGATGACGACCAACGGGTACAAGGTCCTTCGTTGGTCAGACCCGCGACTGCGAAGGAGCCCGTGGGAAGCTCGGTAAACTCAACGTCGGTTTGGCGCGTCTTCAACTGCCGCCCCAGAAAATTCCATTGCAACCGACCAACGTAGAGGTGCTCGTCAGAGCTGTTTTTGACGCTGCGACCCTCACCGTTAAAAACCCCTGCGTAATAATTGAGGTCGGCCAAACTGCCCTTAAATAGACGACCCCTAAGTTGCACACCCACCTGACGATCTACAGTAAAAATTCGATTGACGATGGACCGCTCTACAAATTGCTGACGCCCCGAGGAGTCGACCCTCTCACGGTTGAAGTCAACCTTCCACTGGCCCATTCGAATACCGCCCCAATCCCATTTCGCCAAATCGACGCGCCAGTCAATAACACGAGCCCCGGAAGAAATGGCATCAGCATCGACGTCTCGAGCGGGCTGAAGATCGACCTCGAAATAATACTTTATCCAGGGCTGAAACCCGTGACCGCCAATTTTCATACGCAGACGTCGCTGCTCAAAGCTAGACGTGGTGTCTGCGTTAAAGTTGCTCACTTGGCGTGGGTCAGAACCAAAGGGGTTGCTGTAGCGAAACTGCGCTCGCCACTGCAAATTAGTGGCAAAGTTTCCATCACGAGTCGCGAGTTGAAAGCCCTTGGACCCGTAGCTGGCTTGAATGGGTGACTCTTCAGAGACGACACTGGCAACCGCCTCATCAATGGCTATTTGAATGTTTTCATCCAGAGAAACATCGACTTCAAGCTCTTCTTCGCGCACCACTACGGTCTCAGGCGCGGGGGCCAGAATGTCCGCTGTGGTTAGCGACTCTTTGTCGACCAAACGATCAAACTGTTCTTGAGTTATCACGTCGTTTTGACGGAGTATTTCCAGCAATTCTCTGTCAGCGGCCTGGGCGCCTTGGGCACCGAGAACCGTTACAAACAGCATTGGCGCAAACGTCTTTACCACTTGTTGTTGAAAAGTCATTAGGCTCTTCCTCGTCGATGATTGCCGCAAAATATGACAAGTTTGTTGCAGTAATATTACAGTGCACAGACTTTTCAATTTTTCCCCAAAATACTCGGAAAAATTTGCTTTTACACCCAGCTGCCAGCACCTGAAAGGCGTAGGCTCAGGCCGCCTGAGCCGCAACGCATTGCACTTCAGCAACTGCAATATCGAGCTTTTGGGGAATGACCAGCGCATTTGATTATTCAGCACTGACGCAAGGCACCGCATGTTAGCCCGCGCGCTTTAACTCGCCAATCGCGAACGCGAGACGCCCCCCGAGGGCTAATTTACGAGGGCACAGCGCAGCCATATGGCCAAGTGCCGAAAAAGCAAAGTGAGGATTATTAGGGTTGTCTAGTGCGCAGACGAGTATCATTTCCATACTGCGGGCTGCGGGCTGCGGGCTGCGGGCTGCGGGCTGCGCCGCGTTGCGCCTGAAGCTCTGCGCCCAAAACTTTTGCCTGGTAGTCAGGTCATAGCGGGAAAATAAAGGGTTTTGAGCTAGGTTACGCCCAAAAAAAAGGCCCAGGAGCAAAGCTCATGAGCCAAGCAACCACTGCTGGGCTGCTAACTGTTGGCAATAATTTGGGCGCGGTGCGCGACTTTTTCAGCGCTGTTGGCGATTTCTCCAATCTGGGAGAGTAGTTGATAAAGAAAAATTGCATCGACGGGAGATACGTTCTCTTCGTGAGCTTTAAGCTTGGAGCGAAGCTTTGTTTGCATCTCATCAGACTTACGCTCTAGCTTCTCCACGGCCAGCGATTTGGTCATTATGACCTTGATTTGACGGGCACCAAACGCGGTACGCGACAACTCTCGCGTGGCAGTGACGACCTCAACCCCCAAACCCACACAGTCGACAATGGTCTTAATGTACTTGGCTAACGACTTCTCCAATGGCGCGGGAAACGCGAGCTCTCTGCCAAGAGATAGGCCGACCACATCTTTGGTGTGATTGGCCATCGTGTCCTGCATTCGTACTAATTCGAGAAGGTCAGAGCGCGACACCGACATCCATATACCTCGAGGCATGTTGCGACGAACGTTGCGCTTGAGGTCATCAGCAATTCCCTCAAGGTCAACAATCTCTGCCTGCACTTTCGCCGCCTTTGTCCACTTTCCTGCCTGAGCAGCGTCAAAGTAATCGGGTAATTTAGCGACACATTTCGCACAAGCTTTGACATGCTCATCCAGCATGGCCAGTGGTGAACTGCTAATCACTTCAGATATCGCAGACCTAACTTCCATGATGTTGCCCCTCAAATTTATAAAACATTAATTGACCAATGATGCCCAGCTGCCCTGCGCGATATAAGTGCTGTGGCAGCGCCTTATCAAGCTGACGCCTAGACATTTGTTGCACACTTTTTCGGGCGACCGGTCGGCCATTCGCCAAGCTCATGGCTTCCATCAGCCGCCAAAGGCCGCGCGCAAGATAAAGAAGAATATCACGGATAATGTTGCTCCCGCCGGCAGCGTTACCACCCACGAGGTGACGATCGCGCCAATAGTGGGCAAGTGAAGTGCCTCTACGCCCCGCGCTAAACCCACACCGAGTACTGCACCCACCAACGTATGGGTTGTAGAAATGGGGAGCCCCGTGGCCGATGCCAACACTACCGTCGTCGCCGCTGCCAATTCCGCAGCGAAGCCACGACTGGGCGTCAATTCCGTAATTTTACGTCCTATGGTTTGTATTACTCGCCAACCGTAGGTGCCTAAACCCACAACGATACCCAGCGCGCCAACACCGAGAACCCACCAGGGCAAACCCGATTTAGCCACCACCTGACCCCCTGATTGGATCGTGCTGACCACAGCCGCCAAAGGTCCTACCGCGTTGGCCACGTCATTTGAGCCGTGAGCAAAGGCCATTGCACAGGCGGTAAAGATCATGAGGATTCCGAACACACGCTCAACGTTTGCCGCGCTGTTGATATCGCCGGAATCCGATTTGATACGACGCAGCAAAAAAGCGCCCATTAGTGCTACCGCTGCCCCGGTGAAAATCGAGAGCACCATGGCATTGGCAAACTTCGAATCCATGCCCAAGTCGACCTCGACACCAATATGCTTGAGCCCCTTCAGCAAGGTCACCATGCTGATCATAAAGCCAACGAGCCACATGTACACGGGCACATACTTTCTAGCACGGGCGAAGGTATCTTCATGATCAAGAATAAAGTGCTTCACCGACATGAAGAGCAAAAACGCGATAGTGCCCGAGAGCAGAGGCGAAACAACCCAGCTCGCGGCGATAGCGCCGACCTTGCCCCAGGCAACCGCATCCACTGAAATTCCCACCGCGGCGAACCCGACGATGGCGCCCACGATAGAGTGCGTCGTTGACACCGGCCAACCCCGCATACTGGCAATCGCCAGCCAGGTCGCAGCAGCCAGCAATGAGGCCAACATGCCATACACCAGAAGTTCGGGTGTATCGGCCAACAACGAGGGATCAACAATACCTTTGCGGATTGTAGAGGTCACCTCGCCTCCCGCGAGATAGGCCCCCAGAAACTCAAAGATTGCCGCCACTAGAATCGCTTGCTTGAGTGTGAGAGCACCGGCACCCACTGAAGTCCCCATGGCATTAGCGACGTCGTTCGCGCCAATCCCCCAAGCCATAAACAAGCCAAAGGCACACGCTAATGCCAGCAGTACAACACCATGAGAAGCAATGATTTCCACGATCTAAGATCCCTGTATGGACACTGTGTTGACGCGCAGTATAGCGGTAGAAATGTTACAGTCAGATGACAAATTGGCTCACGTGGAAAATAATTCAATATTTTTTAAAATGTTGATTTATAACGATTTTATTGGTTTTTTGCGTGACTTTCAGAAAAAGCCTCCAAAAATAACAACGTCACAAAGCGTCATTTATGACTCTATGTACGCTCACTTCCACACGTGATTGAAACCGTCTCATACCGCTATGCGCGCCCTGCACACAACGGGTAAACAACGATATTAGCTGCGTTGAGCTGCGTCTGACTTTCCCCGGCTCAAGCCATGTCAATCTTGGTACCGACTAGACCTATTGTCTCGAGACTAACCACCGTTGATTCGAGAGGTTCAACGAGGCCTGATATTCGAGCATGAAAAATGTATCACGGTCAGGTCGAGGCTTTGCTGGTACCCTTCACCGTCCTCCACGCTACGAAACTTACGAGACCATCAGCATGTATTATGAAATGGCAGCCAATGACCACGGACTCCCCCACGACCCTCTCAAAGCTTTGGTCGCACCACGACCCATTGGCTGGATCAGCTCAATCAGCGCCGATGGCATACCCAACCTTGCCCCCTATAGCTTTTTCAATTTGCTCGCCACGTCACCGGCGATCGTGGGGTTTTCCAGCGGCATGCGCAAAGACTCTCAAAACAACATTGAAGAAACCGGTGAGTTTGTTTACAACTTTGCCTCGGTGGATTTAATTGATGCCGT
>ERZ1048686.1868-NODE-1868-length-15432-cov-13.320739_pt1 | contig 15432 bp, 9 predicted proteins | sample MGYA00383099_ERZ1048686 | MGnify/ENA primary metagenome ERZ1048686 (study PRJEB29581, sample SAMEA5548369) | metagenome | biome: marine; feature: coastal; material: water | depth 25 m | study: Short-term variability in the microbial, nano- and picoplankton... | reverse complement strand
CTGGATAGAGTACTTGGCTACGAACCAAGGGGTCGGGAGTTCGAATCTCTCCGGGCGCGCCACTAAATTACTTGAGAATATCAAGCTCAGCAGCTTTATCCATCCACTCTTTTTCAGCAGCCTCTATTTCATTAGTTAGCTCTAATTGATTTCTTATCAAATCTTGAAGGTCTACACTTGACCCGTCAGAATACAATTCAGGATCAGCTAATTTATTATTGGCCTCAGCAAGCTTCGTATTTAATCTAAATAATCTTTTATCAAGTTTAGATATGCCGCTATTAAGGGTTTTAATTTTTTGGGAATTATCTTCTTTTGGTGTTTCATTTATTGGTTTCTTCTTTTTTGATTCTTTGCTTTCTGATGACTTGATATCAAGAATATAATTTTTATAGTCATCTAAATCACCATCAAAAATTTCTAGAGCACCTTTATCTACAAGATAAAAAGTATCAACAGAACTATTAAGTAAGTGCCTATCATGAGAAATTAGAAGAATAGCACCTTTAAATGTTTGAATTGCAACAGTTAGTGCATGCCTCATCTCCATATCTAAATGGTTGGTTGGCTCATCCATTAAAAGAATATTAGGTTTCTGATATGAGATAATTGCAAACGCAAGCCTAGCTTTTTCACCACCTGAAAATAGCCTTATGGGATCCTTGACCTTATCTCCTTTAAAGGCAAAACCGCCAAGATATGTTCTAATCTGCTTTTCTGTTTTTGTTTCATCAAGTCTTTGAATATGAACAAATGCAGATATTGTTAAATCAAGATCATCCACTTGGTGTTGGGAGAAATACCCCACTCTATAGTTAGTTCCTGTTTCTCTGTCTCCATCTAATATAGGTAATGTCCCAACAATACTTTTTATAAGAGTAGATTTCCCAGCGCCATTAGGGCCTAGTAAACCTATTCTATCTCCAGGACAGATAGTGAATCCGACATTAAGCAGAATGGGTTCTGAGTAGCCTAGCTCAGCTCTGTTTAGTGTCACCAAGGGGTTAGAGATTTTATCCGTTTCAGAAATTGTAAAATTAAACGGAGAGTCGATATGAGCAGGAGCAATTAATTCCATTTTCTCAAGTGCCTTAACCCTACTTTGCGCCTGTCTTGCTTTTGTTGCTTTAGCTTTAAATCTATTAATAAAGCTTTGCATATGAGCTACTTCTTTTTGTTGTTTAATAAAATTACTTTGTATTTCAGCCATCTTTGCTGCTCTAAGAATTTCAAATTGAGAATAATTACCTGAATATAATTCAATGGATTGATGATATAAATGCGCAACATATGAAACACAATCATCAAGAAAATCTCTGTCATGAGAGATAAGAATTAGGGCACCCTTAAATGATTTAATCCAATTAGAAAGCCAAAGAATTGCATCTAAGTCCAAATGGTTTGTTGGTTCATCAAGGAGCATTAAATCTGATGGCTGCATTAATGTTTTTGCAAGGTTTAATCTAACCCTCCAACCTCCTGAAAAATCTTTAAGCGGTTTATCAAAATCATCTGATTTAAAACCAAGGCCAACCATTAATTGCTCTGCTTTTGATTTAGCTGAATAGCCATCCAAGGAACTATAAACTTCGTATAGTTCACCTAGAATCTCGTAATTCTCTTCTATTTCAGCATTTTCTATTTTTTTCTGAATATCAATAAGGTTTGAATCGCCTGAGAGAACATAATCTAGTGCAATTTCATCTGTACCCTTCACTTCTTGTGCAAGGTATGAAATTCTTAAATCTGATGGAAAACTTACAGTACTTTGATCGACCTCGATTTCTTTTTTTATTATCTTAAATAGACTAGTTTTACCGGTCCCATTAGCGCCAACAAGTCCAACTTTTTGGTGATGATGAATAGTTAATGAAACATCATCAAAAAGTGTTTTACCACCAAGAACTAGTTCTAAATTATTAAATGAAAGCATTATGTGATTTTAAAAAATGCTAGTGTATCAGAGATAGAGATTATTTGAGATTGTCTTTTACAGCCCAGTATAGCAACCCTATAAAAATAATATTGCCAATGATATAAACTGAGGTATCCATAGTTATATCTTAACAAAACCTAATTTATAAATCATTTCCTGCAACATAAGCTGACGCCCATGCCCACTGGAAATTAAATCCACCTAAATGACCAGTCACGTCAAGAACCTCGCCAATAAAATATAACCCTTTTATATTTTTAACCTCCATGGTCTTAGAACTCACTGAGTCTGTATTAACCCCACCCATTGTCACCTCTGCAGTTCTGTAGCCTTCTGTTGAAGATGGTTTTAATAACCAGCCATTCAACATAGAACCAGTCTCCTCAATTTGATGATTTGACCATTCACCAATGGGCTTGTTTGCAAAATCTTTCCACATTAAATTTTCTAATTCAGAAACTAATGCTTTTGCCATTTTGGTTGCTAAAATAGTTTTTAAAAGAAGTTTAGGATTATCAATTTTTGCTTGCTTTATGAGATCAGAAGCCAAAATTGATGGCATTAGGTTGATACTTATAGAATCTCCAAGATTCCAGTAATTAGAGATTTGTAGAATGGCAGGACCACTTAATCCTCTATGAGTAAATAGCATATCCTCATTAAAGGTAACACCATTAGATGTTACTTCTATAGAGTGAGAAACTCCGGACAGCGATTCGCAAATACCCTTAATATGATCACTGAACATGAATGGAACAAGCCCCGCTTGTAGGTTAGTAATTTCTAAATTAAATTGCTTAGCAATATCATAACCAAATCCACTACCCCCTAACGTAGGCACTGATAATGCTCCCGTTGCAATCACTAGATTTTTTGAGTATGCATCAAAAGACGCCTTCTCAGTTTTATTTTCTATATCAATATTTAAGAGATATGAGCCGTCCTCAAGCCGATCAATACAAGTAGTGTTGGCATGAGTGAGTATCTTAACTTTATATTTATTACATTCAGCAACAAGCATTGCCACGATATCTTTTGCAGAGTTTATGCAAAAGAGCTGTCCATGTTTTCTTTCTTCATATTCAATACCATGATCTTCAACCATGGATATAAAATCCTGAGCTGTATATTGCGAAAGTGCTGATTTGCAAAAATGACTATTTTTAGAAAGAAAATTATTGGGGTTGATAAATTGATTGGTAAAGTTACATCTTCCACCACCGGACATTAATATTTTTTTACCAACTTTATTAGATTTTTCAAGTACAAGAACTTTTCTGCCATTTTTTGCTGCAGTTAATGCACAAAACAAGCCACCAGCCCCGCCACCTAAGATAATGACATCATAAGATTGCTTAATGGTATTCATAGTTTGCAAATTTAACCTTTTCTACTTCTTTTCCTTTTCCTGAATCCAGCTTTATTATGGAAGTTCTTTTTTTGTGGCTTTTCTTTTGTTGGGACAAGATGTTCAGGCTCAAACCCATCAATTTCAATTCTTTCTAGCTTCTGGTTCAAAAGCTTTTCAATATCTCGTAATAATCTAAACTCATCTGCACTTACAAGAGATATCGCAGTTCCTTTGTCCCCACCTCTGCCCGTTCTTCCAATTCTATGGATATAGTCTTTTGCTACAGTTGGCACATCGAAATTAATAACTTGTGACATTTTTTTTATATCGATTCCACGTGCCGCAACGTCAGTTGCTACAAGTATTTTAATTCTATTGTTTTTAAAGTCATCTAATGCCTTCATTCTATTATTTTGAGTCTTATTTCCATGTATGGCCTTTGACCTTATAGAAACCTTTTCAAGCTGTTTCTGTAGTCTATCTGCACCATGCTTTGTTCTGGTAAAAACCAATGCTTGGTCCCATTTTTTTGTTTCAATAAGTTCGATTAAAAGTTCGGCTTTTCGTGACTTATCTACAGGATGAACATAATGTTCTATATTCTCTCCAGTTTCACCATCAGATGTAACAGAAATTTCGATAGCCTTATCAGCCATCTCCTTTGCTAGAGATCTAAATGAGTTTGAAAAAGTTGCTGTGAACATTAAGTTCTGTCTTCTTTCTGGCAGCAAACTAGCAATCTTTTTTATATCATGAATAAAACCCATATCCAGCATTTGATCGGCCTCATCCAGGACAAACATTTCTATATTTTTAAAGTTTACAGATTTTTGATTATATAAATCTAATAATCTACCAGGGGTTGCTACCAAGACATCAATACCCTTTCTTAATTTTAACTGCTGATTATGTATTCTAGCCCCACCATACACAGCCGTAGATCTGATGCTTAAATACTTACTATATGTATTAACACTCTCCCTAACTTGAGCAGCAAGCTCTCGGGTTGGTGTTACTATTAGGGCTCTTAACTGATGACCTTTGTAATTATTTTTTGGGTTTGAAAGGATGCTTAAAATAGGTAAAACAAATGCTGCAGTCTTACCTGTCCCAGTCTGTGCTGCTGCCATCACATCACTTTTGTTTAAAATAGCAGGTATTACATCAGCCTGTATTGGTGTTGGTTCTTTGTAATTTTGATCTTGTAACGATCTTAATATGGGGTCTGATAATTTCAGATCACTAAATTTCATCTGGTCCTTTGTTATTTATGCCCGAAGGTTATAGTTAAGGATGACTCGGGTCAATCTTTATTAAAATAATCTATTACTAATTAGTAAGATATCAGTTCAATATAAATATTGAATCTTTATAAAATCATACCAATTACACGGTCTATAAACCAATAGAAGCCCATTCCACCTATCGAATAGCTTGCTAGAATTTTTAGATGATTTGAAAGATCGAATCTCTTTGATAAAAAAATAAAAAATAACGGGATTGGTATAAGTGCTATTTGGGCTAGCTCAATTCCGATATTAAAAAATAATAAAGATAAAAGCATTTGGTTATTCGCTATACCTATATCCATTAAAGCGCTAGCAAAACCAAGTCCATGCAATAGGCCAAAACCAAAAGCCATCATCCATGGAGTTTTCAGTTTTAAATTTGATTTGCTAATCTCTAACGCTAAATAAACAATTGTTAGTGCTATAAGTGCCTCCACGGTGGCTTGTGGTAATGAAATAATATTAAAAACAGATAAGCCAAGAGTTATGCTATGGGCAATAGTAAAAGCTGTGATGGTTTTAATGATATTTACAAGACCACTTATGCAAAATAATAAACCGAATATAAATAAAATATGATCTAGGCCATCAAATAAATGGCCAACTCCAAGATATAAATATGCAGTTGGGTAATATTGCTCAACTAACGGGATTTCTATTTTATTTCTTTGAACGTTGATCAAACCTTCAAAAGTATCTTCTTTAAAATTTATAGTTACTAGCGCATCTGTTAAAACGCTAAGATTAATAATTTCTATAAATTTACCTTTGATCGTTTCATTACATTCAAGAGTGATTTTTTCAATAATATATTTCCCTTGTACAAAAGGGTCTGAGCCTTTTGAGTTGCAAATGTCTGGAAATATTACATCGGCCCTTTTGCCTATGTTTTTAACCGGATACATCCAAGTAGCATCATAGGTATTTTGAAAATCATCAGACTGATCAATAATTAAATGAGCCGGATTAAACTCATGCGATATCAGATTAAATGATGAAATTAAAAGAAAAAAAGATAAAAATCTTTTCATTAAAATTTAAGATCTGGATTAATAAAGATTGTATATTCAGATCTAATATTATTTAAGAACCCTTTAACAGCATCCTCTCTTTTCATTTGCAAGAAATCAACTTCTACTTGTCTTAATACCTCTTCTATTACAGGGATGTATCCTGGATTAGTAGAATTAAGATAGACAATATGGTGTCCGTAGGTAGATTCAAATGGGCCTGTCCATTGATTTAGATTGGCTTCCATTAATTCTTTGCTAAAAGCCTTACCAAAATTGGTTTCTATATTTCTTAACGGTTCATTTGCAAAAGCTTTACCTAAATAAAATGGGTCAGATTTAACAGTACTGTTTTCTTGAAGAGCTTTAATAGCTCGCTGAGATCTATCAAGGGAGTTGTTATTTTCTGAAAAATAATAATGTGTGAATGTAAATGAAGATTCAATAAAGTACTTTTCTTTATTATTTTCGTAATATTCTTTTAACTCATTTACAGATGGAATTTTAGGGATGGATTCTTCTTTTAAAAATGAAATCTTTTGAGCAAGTCTCCTTTTAATAATTGTATCTTCTTGATCTAGTCCCAAGAAGAGAGCCTCTCTGTAAAGAATTTCTTCATCAATTAAATTATTGACTATTCTTGCTAGCTCATCATCTGTCGGATCTCTACCAACTTGAGATTTCCATGCATTTATTAAACTTAGGATTTCTTGATCTGATATGAATATACTTTTATCTTTATCAGCATTCATTGCGGTATCAACTACATACAAACAAATACCGATAACAAAAAATATTAATACTTTGTATTTCAATTTATTATCTAAAGTTATTAAATTTAAGTACTTAAATTAATCATTCTTACCGTTCCTCCAAGAGGAACAACATCAACATCACTAGCTGGTGGAATGTACCATATAGGTGATGACCATGCTCTTTCTTGAATAGTGTCATGTAAGTCTTCACGCGGTTTAAAACCTCTATTAATTGCATCCCATGTGCTCCACCTACAGGTAGGATTTTCTAACACTCTTGCATAATAAAAAGATTTAGTTTCGTTATCGAATTCTGGGTCTATCCAGCTTGCTTTTAATTCCGCTGAACCAACATTTCTAGTTATAGAGCAATCATTAATATTAACTTTAGCTCCATTATCTGGGCATCTATTTGTTATAGGATCAACTTGAAGGCCATCAGAACAAACAACATCAAAAACTTTTTCATGCCCTCTGCCTGAAGCATCAGACCAACCCTTTATGATCTGGACTCTTTGCAGTGGTGCACCATTTTTATCTCTTTGTGCCCAAACAATAAACTCAGGGGCCCTATCACCATCACCCATAAGATCAGAACCCATAGTGACTCCGTTTTGATAAGCTTGACTAACGAGCATTTCAGAATTTAGATCTATGCTGGATAAGTTAAAACCACCAAAGAAACGGACAGCAATACGTGTTCCTGTTGTTGCAAAAGTTTCTTTTCTTTTAAAAGCTTTAAATATTGAATCTCTAGTATTTTCTTCTGCCCAAACAGCAGCCAGACCTGATGCACCCCATTGCGTGAACCCAGTATTTGCATATTCACCTTGATCTAATGAAATAGTGCTTCTTGGTTGATTAAATGCTCTCATGTAGTCATCCATTCTTTGAATATTCTCTTCAGTGAGAGGTGCGGATCCTCTGTTTTCAGGATCACCATCTAAAATACCAACCTTAGACCAGTAATTTGATTCATCAAAGGCGCCAGCACCAGTATGAGTATCAGAGGAGCCAATAAGACCAAATTTATACGGGTTACCTTGTTTAGTGAAATCTAATGTTAGTCCGTTTAAATACGCCTCTCTAACATAACTACCAGAAGGTCTGCTGAATGTTGGTGGTCTACTCCCTACCCTTACATCCATTATTTCAAAGTCAGCCCATTCATCATCTGGTGAAAGTAAAGGGTGCGTCTCTGAAGTACCTTTGACTTGAGTAATTTCAACCAGAGGCTCATTTCGCATTCTTTTTTCAGCATATTCAATATTAATTGGGTCAGAATAAAATGTCTCCATTTCAAACATCTGCCCATTTGATCCATTAGAATTATGAGGTATTGAAACTGTATCAACACCCTTATCACGTAATTTATCTTGCCATGTCCATAGGTCTTCTGGGTTTATTGAGTCTATTCTTGTCCATGGCCTAATGGGAGCCTTTGAAGAATTAAAAATAACATTTCTATGTAAATTACCACCCTCAACATTTGTTGAAGTTGTGAATTCATATCCAATAAAAGTTGTGAAATGACCAGGATCATTATGCTCATTAGCTGCTCTAGCAACATCTTCCCAAGCAGACTTATGAATTTCATAGTCAAAAGATTTTAAAGCGGCTTGAGTATTTTTTGTAAACCAAGCTTTTAGTATATTAGGATTTAAATCTGAATAAGTTTGGGTCACAGTTCCGCCAAGAATTGTGCTAAACAAAGCTGATCTTGGCCCAGCAGATTCAGCTGTTAAATTTTCTATCCTGTTTAAGTCATGGAAAGGTTTAGCAAAATCTTTTTGAGAGATATCAGTTGTTGTATCTGCCCAAGCATTCAACATACCCATAAAAAAACCATGATCAGTAACTGAATAAAAATCTAATGGTTCTCGTAATTTCATCTCATATCCCATGGGATGCATAATGCCATCTCCTTTAGCATACCTATATGCATCATTTGGAGTCGCTGTGATACCAAATATGTAGGCATCAAAAGAATGTTTGGTATGAACATGAAGATCACCATAATAGGGATTTCTATCTTTATTTGGTTTTGGTTTTGGCTTAGATGATTTTTCTTCATCAGATGAAAAATCTATAATTTCAGTAGCACTGTCTGATCTCATCATATCTATGAGACTAATTATTGGCCTAGAATCAGTTACAGATAACCATAAACCTATAAATAGAGTTAAATAGATTACGGGTATGGCTATCAAAAGCTTTACAAAAATTGATTTCATTCTAATTCTCCCCAAATATATATAAATTAATTAAATCAACTCAACCAACTATAGTCAATCAATATAAGTGCAGATTACTTGTGCTCATATGAATAATGATACTAATTTGATTTAATCCATATTGGCGATGACCAAGCTCTCTCTTGAATAGTTGAATCTATATCAGATCTTGGTTTTTCTCCATTTCTCATAGCATCCCAGGTTGACCATCTACAAGAGGGATTTTCCAATACACGTACATAATAAAATGCATTTTGATTATCCTTGAAATCAGGATCATTCCAAAAAACTTTCTGCTCTGGATCACCAACCTCAGCAGTAGTAGAACAGTCTTTTAAATCTACCTTAGCTCCATTATCCGGGCATCGATTAGTTATAGGATCTACCACTAAACCATCTGAGCAGGCAACATCATATACTTTTTCATTATGCTCTCCATTTTCTACCCATCCTTTTACAATTTGAGATCTCTGCAACATACCACTAAAAGGATCAGCAACTGCCCATATTAAAAATGTTGGACTAGTATTGCCTGTTGAGTCTATATCTCCACCCATGGGAGTATTTAAAGAATAGGCTTTGCGAATAAGATTATTATCATTGAGGTCATGATTTTCTAGATCATATCCTCCAAAAAATCTCACTTTAATTCTTGGCCCTGATGTTGCAAATGTTTCCTTATTTCGAAAAGCTCTAAAAATAGATTCTCTTGTATTTTCTTCTGCCCAAACACCTGCAAGACCAGAAGCTCCAAAGTAAATTAGACGATCGCCTACTGCTAGGTAATAATTATCATCAACTTTATTCATTGAATTTGAGCGAAGTTTATTCAAGGTGTAACCGTAAAATTTAGCAAATGGCACTGAGCCTCTTAACTTAGGAGTTCCATCTAACATACCAATTTTTGAAAAAAAAGTTTCTTCACTATATGAACCACCGCCAACATGACTATCGCTTGAACCTATTAAGCCAAATTTGTATGGATTAATAGTTCCTTTTTCCTCAATCTCTAAACCTCTTAAATATGCATTTCTTACATAGGCACCTTTTATATTTTTCATTTCGATTGCTATGCCTGAGTCATAGGGAGTAGCTGTTTCAAATGAGGCCCATTCGTCATTCTTTGAAATTAATGGATGAGTTTCTGATGTGCCTTTCGCTTGCGTTATTTCTACGAGAGGTTCATTCAATGATCTATTTGCTGCATAAGAATCATCAATTGGTCCGCCATTAAAATAATCCATAGAGAAAGCACTTCCACCCGAAATATTTGAATTATGTGGAATAGCTAAACTATCCACTCCTTGCTCTCTAAGACCATTCATCCAATTCCAAAGCGGCTCTGGGTTCATGCTATCTAATCTAGAAAAAATTGAATTTGGAAGATTTTTTGTGCCTTCAAATATAACATTACGATGAAGATAGTTTTCATATAAATCTTCAGCTGATGTATATTCATATCCAGCAAAAGTTGTAAAAACTCCTGGCTTATATGCATTATCAGCAGCTTTTACTGTTTCTTTCCAAACACTTTCTTGAATATTATCTACGATATCTCTATCAATACTTCCATCTTGCAGCCCAGCAATGGTATTCCTGGCAAAATCTCTAAAAAGACCAGATCTCCTGGTAAGTTCTAATATGCCATTTGAGACTGATTCATTTAAATTATGTAAAGGTTTAGTGTATTCATATTTTGAATAAATTGAGGTTGTATCTGCGGCACTGGGAAGAAGTCCTAAGAAAAAGCCATGATCTGTAACAGCATAAAAATCAAGCGGTCTTCTAAGCTGAATGTCATATCCTGTTGGATGAGGAATCGATTCACCCTGTGCATATTTATAAGCAATTTCTGGTGTACTCAGAGTTCCAAACGTATATGCATCAAAAGAGTTAGATGTATGAATATGCAGATCTCCAAAATAAGCATTTTTATCTGGATTTTGTGAAGGTTTTATTTTAAATTCTTCGTCTTTTGTATAGTAAGTTGGATCAAGCGAATATTGAGCTTGTTGATACTCTTCTATTGATGCAGATGAGACTAAAAATAATATAAAACCAACTGCAGTTAGTAAAATTGTAAGAAAAATACCCCAAATTTTTTTCATAATTTATCCTATCATAGTGCTCAAAAACACTAACTTTTTTTTAAACAAACTGATTGGTATCAAACCTTTCTTTCCATGGTGTTAAATCTAAATCACTGCCATGTGTTTTAGGATTAAAATCTTTATCAAAAAATGATTTATATTCTGCGTAATTACTTCTAAGTGCTCCTTTCTTTGAAAAGAAGAATTTGAACATGCTTTTAAATGTAGATAGTTTCCAAAATTGTTTATCGTGTCTTAACATCTTGATGGCAACTCTGGTATTGGCACGAAGCATGTCAATCAATGCCAACTTCATTACAATCCTCATAATTTTATTTGAACCATTGACTGCTTTATAAACTTCATATGCTACTGCTTTATGTTCTACCTCTTCTAAACTGTGCCACTTCCACATATCAACTACTGGATTGTCTGACTTAATAAGTTTACCCTTTAAGATGCTAGCACCCATTGATGCTGTGATATGCTCCATAGCAGTTGTAATTGCTAATCGTATTTTGTTGTCTACTTTATCTGTATGAGCTTTTTCTAGACTTTTTGTATATATACTTTCTAACTCTTCAAAGTTATATCCTTTGAGTTCACATAATAATTTGTTGTATTTAATATGTTCTCTTGTATGTGTTGCCTCTTGTATGCAGAAGATACGAATCTCTTCTGACATCTCACTGCTCACCTCATCTTTGAATGCGCGAACACTATTCATAAAAAACTTCTCACCTTTTGGAAAACTAAAACTTAAAGCATTAAAAACTGCAGTTAGAAATGCATCATCATTTGCCCAGTTTGAAGATAAATTTTTCTGAAGTTCAAACGAAGGGTCTCTTTTAATCATTGTCATATTGTGTTCCTTATAATTTGCAACATAGAATAGCAATTACAATCATTTATAAGAGAGATATTTTAAGTCATAATAGAGATGTATTAATTCATCAATATTTTAATTTTTATGTTTGCAAATGTTAAATTCATCAAATAGAAACTTAAATCTCTTAGTAGATAAACTATTAGATATATCGAGAGAGTCAGGTTTTTCAACAGAAGAGATTATTAAATACGCAAAAATAGATTTAAGTAAGCCAATTCAAGAAATTGAGTTTCCTAGAATAATTGACTATGTCTATAACTATACTAAAGACGAAGCTTTGATGATTAAGCTAGGTCAAAGAGTAGATGTAACTTACTTTGGATCTTTTGGTTTTGCACTAATGAGTTGTTCAGATTTTACAGAAGCTATTAAATTGATTAATCGATATCAGTTATTGCTTGGAACTGGAATTAATTTTATTGTTTTGTCTGATTCTCAAAAATCAAAATACACTCTTAGAGTTTCAATGAATGTTTTAAACAATCTTCAAAAAAAATTAATAACTGAACTAGTCATATCTCAATCAATTTATCTTCTTAAAATTATTACTAATGAAAAATTAAAATTTAAAATATCTTTTCAATATGAAGGAATTAATAATAAAGAACTTTATGAATCGATACTTAAGTGCGATGTTGAATTCAATCAATTACATAATGAAATATCCATACCAGTTGATATAAGCAAAGAAAAATTAATATCTGCAAACTCTGCTGCTCATATTATTTATGAAGAGCAATGTGAAAAACTATTACGAGATTTAAACAAAATAGAGAACTTCTCAGCTGCCGCAAGAAGAATCTTACTTCAAGCAGGAGATGATTTACCTGATATTAAGGAAGTTGCCTTTAAACTTCACATTAGTGAAAGTACTCTTAGAAGAAGATTAAAATTGGAATCTACAAGTTACAGAAAAATTTGTGATGAAGTTAGAGATATGTTGGCAAAAAAATATCTTTCAACAACTAACTTAACAGTTTCTGATATAGCTATGTTGCTAAATTATAGCGAAGCAGCAAGTTTTAGAAGAGCTTTTGTAAGATGGAATAAGCTTACTCCAAACGATTATCGTCATTCTAATAGCTAAAAGAATATAATACTGTTTATGCGCCTGTAGCTCAGTTGGATAGAGTACTTGGCTTCGAACCAAGGGGTCGGGAGTTCGAATCTTCCCAGGCGCACCATTTTGGTAAAAAACCCCTCCTAAAGAGAGGTTTTTAATTTTGCAATTAGATTTACTAGGGGGAGTAAAACTCTAATCGAAATCAATAATTAACTGTAAAGCTAATACCGGTTGTTCTTGGTGGTCCACTAAACCATGCAATGGTACCTAAAGTCGTTGTTATGTCGCCAAAAGATCCATATCTGTGTTCTTTATCAGTAAGATTGTCAATAAATAGACTTACCTTCGCATTCTCACTTATCATTAAATTTATATTTAAATTAGCTAGAGTATATTCAGGGTTTGTAATCTGATTAGTGCCGCCATTTTGTGCACATCCCTCATACAAAGGAATCGTACCGCAATTCAAAGCTCTTTCTGACATGATGTCGTCACCAACAGTATTTGCTCTTAAAACAGTAATAGCTGGTATTTTACCAAGCATACCTCTATGAGTAAGCGAGATACTGCTTGAATCATTTTGACCACTAACATTATATTCTAAATCTGATGCTGGATTATTACCCTCAACATGACCAACTGACACTCCAAGACTAAGAGAGTCGCTTAAATCATAAGAAATATCAAATTCATAACCTGACATTTCAACAGTTGGTTGAACCAGCGTTACAATTGAAGCTTGTCCTGCAGCGCCTATCTCAGAAACAACTACTGATTTATTTAAAAAATCTTGATTAAAAACTGCTGCATTAATTTTTAGTCTTCCATCCATAAATGAAGATTTAGTACCAAATTCCATGACTTCTGTAGTTTCAGCTTCTAGTGCTGCTGCTCCTGAACCTAAAACTGAATTGTTACTGTTTCCTGGCATGTAACCTTCACTATATGATGCATAAATCATATTACCGTTATCAAGTGTATAGTCAGCAATGAACCTCATTGAATCATTGTCATAAGTTCTTTCTATGGAGCAATAACCAGTTCCACCTGTGAGAGGATTTGAGAATGAGCCATAAACAGAATCACATTTTGATGCATGGAATCTTGCTCCTGGAGGATTTAAAGAAATTTCCCAAGCATCTTTTCCAGCATCCATAAATGGTGCAGTTTGATTTGCTAATGCCCTTAATGCTGGATTTATTAAACCAAGACCAAATGCATGATATAAAGGGTTTAAATTCATTCCACCTTCTGGATAAACAGCCCTAATATCGATTCCTTTAGTATCTTCTGATGTTCTATACCCTAAAGTAATATCAAGTTTCTCAGTTACGGAATATACAACCTCTCCAAAGATAGCTTCAGAAACAGATCTTGAATGAACATATTCAATACCACTAGAGTTTTGGAAAACGGCTGTTAAACCAATATCTACAATATTTATTGGTAATCCTGCAAGAGGCGATCCTGTACTTGCTGGAATTAATTGTGATGATGGCTCAAAACCAGCCGCACGAATTGTAGGCTGAACCATATTTCCATCAACTTCAGATTCAAAATAACCAAAAGCATATTGAAGTCTATCATTCATAGCTAAACCATTAATTCTAATCTCTGTGGTTGAACCATCTGTATCCTGAGTTCTTGGACCAACCAGAGTTATATCAGGAAATTCAGTTCTACTTCCACCTGTTGCCCAACCTGTCTCTTGATCATCATGTTTGGCCGTGGAATGGACAAATGTAAGAGTACTATTAGATCCTAAATCATAAGTAAGTTTTAGAAGGGTTTTATCTAAATCTAAATAAGAATCACCGAAAGTAGCATCATGATATGAGTCATAATGCCCTGTTGCTTTACAATCATTAACAGCTCTTGTTTTCATTCCTTGAGTTACTACACCTAGCGCGGGTCCACCTGCCAACATAGGCGAATTAGTATAAACCTCACAATTTGAGTACACTGCTGTACCTGAAGAATTAAACATAGATTGTGTATATAAGAGATTCAAATCTTCTGTAATATCAACGGATAGCATTGCTCGAAATGTTTCGTTATCAATAATACCCCCATCATCACTAAATCCATCTAGGTTATTTATATAACCATCTTGTTTCTTTGTTATCCCAACAACTCTCAAAGCCGCGTTAGATGTTAATGGCAAGTTCACCATCGCAGACACAGAATTAAGGTGTCTTTGTCCCATAGAAACTTTAACTGAGCTATCGAATTCTCCAACTACAGGTAAATTATTATTTACTAAAATTGCACCTGAGGTAGTATTTTTTCCAAAAAGAGTTCCTTGAGGTCCTTTTAAAACTTGAAGATTATTAACATCAAAGAGATCAAATAATGATCCTTGAGGTCTTATCATAAATGCGTCATCAACATAAATAGCAATTTTATTATCGTATTGAACTGAGCCTCTTTGTGATCCCATACCTCTAACACTTATATTGGCAACACTTTGATTAGTTGCAGACTTTTGAATCATCATATTTGGAACAAGACTTCTAATATCTTCCATATTAGTAATGCCCTTTTCATCTAAGTCATTTCCTGAAAAAGCACTAATAGCAATTGGCACATCACTTACAGACTCTTCTATTCTTCTTGCTGTCGTAATGACCTCTTCCATTGAATCTATAGACTCATCTGATGAATCTTGTGCTTGTAAATTAAAAATTGATAATGTGATTGCTATAAAAAATAGCTTATTTATGTTTAATTTGATCACCATAGTAATATCCCCCTTTAAAGAATTACAATTTAACTTATCATGTAAAAAAATCTTACTAGGAGATAAAATAAGCCA
>ERZ1048686.1867-NODE-1867-length-15435-cov-3.826983_pt1 | contig 15435 bp, 11 predicted proteins | sample MGYA00383099_ERZ1048686 | MGnify/ENA primary metagenome ERZ1048686 (study PRJEB29581, sample SAMEA5548369) | metagenome | biome: marine; feature: coastal; material: water | depth 25 m | study: Short-term variability in the microbial, nano- and picoplankton... | reverse complement strand
ACCAAATAGATCTTCCCCTACAAATATATCACCCCGCCTCGAAGAAATTGCCACTTTGTGTCCAGGAAGAATATCGATTCCACTCACTTCAATGACTTCACCTTCAGGAAGTGAAAGGGTGGTAATGGGGTAATAATCTGACTCAACCGGTAATCTATCTGAGCGATCATCGGCCACCAGAATCGAAAAGGTACTAAGTGTAAAACTGATTAAAAAGCTAAAGTTTCTCATGAAAAAGGACTAAAGGGTTACAAGTGAAAACTCCATTATTCTACCCAAGAATAAACAATTTCTAGTTCGGATTTTTTATCCTTAAAAATAATGGGCACACGAAGGTCAAGATTACTGGCGAGAACTTCCCCGCCCTCGACTGCAATCATAAGCTTATCTTTTAAATAAGTTCCGTTCTGTTGGGTAAAGCCACCATGAGCCAAGCGGAGGTACAAATTGAGAGGAGGATCATCACCGGAAAATTGAAGCACTCGTCTAATTTTCCCCAATTTTCCTTCCGAAGAAGGGAGGACAGGGATGAACTTGTCTGTAATCAAAACCTCATCGAGAATATATTTAAAGGTGGGTCTTTGAAGCTTGCCTAAGGTATATCCTTCAAAACTTATATCTTCCGTTCGGTATACAGGAGCGGGCCATGGAAAATCGTCCGTATCCAATCTGGTTAGGGCCAAACCTTCGGGTAAGTGAATGACATCATTTCCCGCCGGGGGTTGAAATCCTAGACCTCGGGCAATCCAATGCCGGCCTCCATCCATAAAGTCACCATGCCAGATCATCGCCAGCCTCATATTATTGGCATCAAAGGCAAGATTAACTCCTTCGTCATAACCAACTCCAATAGCACGGGGCCCAGCACCATCAATAAAATTTCGATAAATGATAGCTTCTCCGTTCGTTGGAGTAATAGGTATACTTTTTACTGCTCGCCCACGCTTTGGCAAGACCCTGGATAACGGCTTATTCCGAAAGCCGGGCCCTGACCAGTTTACCTGAAGTTCTTCCTGCCCGCCCGACTCGAAGTATCGGACTTCAATTCCGTGATTCCCCTGTTTCAAGAAAACTGAGCCAGATTTAAACCCACCGCCGTGCAGACCATCGTTGTCCACAACCACCTGCTCATCGATCAGCAACTGGGATCCATCATCCGAAGAAATATTAAAGGTATAGTTACCATCTTTATCACAGTCAATTTGGCCAGTAAATAAAACACCAAAGTGATCGGTCAACTCCACCCGTGAGATATCAAACAGCCCATTCGCTAAAAACCCTTCTTTCTTCGGCTCAAGGGAAGAGAATTCGGGGAGTTTTTTCCATTTGCCGTGATAAATCTTGTATTTCAGGTTGGTGATGGGATTGGAGTTTTTTGTAACGCCCATCAACCCATTCATTAATGTATAGTGGCCAGGGAAAGTACAGATGTAGGGATAATCACCATGAGCTCGTGGTGCTTTAAAGTAAAAGATTTTCTGGTGTCCAGGCTGTACCATTCCTGAACTCGCTAAGATCCTTGGATGTCCAACAGGCTCCCAGTTCATTTTCACTCCCTGATCTCCGAGCTTGTAAACCGCATCCATTACCTCCTGCCCCCTGTCTCCACCTTTCTTTTTGCCAGGTGTACATAGGATTAAATTGTGAGGTAAAGAATCCGGGTTTTTAAAAATAATTTGTACTTTTGAATTCGGCTTCACACTGAAACTCTCCACATCATATTTCATTTGAGAGGCAAGCGTACTGATGGTTACAACCTCATCCACTTTCTCAAAGCCCTCGGGGGGAGATGCCAACGCTAATGTATGGATCAATAGACTAAATAACATAAAAAGTCTTACAACAGGTGGATGGTTCATTTTGTCTGTATGTTTCGAAAGGAACAAGGTGTTGGTTCTACTCAAAAATTTTAAAATACCAAAAATATATAAAAACAAACACCACATTTTGCGTTTTATTTATGCTCATATGCGACAAGAACAGATGCAAAGTATATTTTTTTAAAAAGCTTAATTTACCCTGAAGTTAAAATTCGTGAAGGTACAAAACTTACCAATAAACAACTAACTTGATTAGAAAAAATCGAAATCGCTTAAATTAAGCTTGTACAACAAAATTTTCTAGGCTCGGATATTACAAAGTACCTATGTCTATCCATTTATATAAAAGAACTTTCTCCTACTTCCTTTTTATTGCTGGAGTTGCAACATCTACACCTTCCCTACAGGCAAAGATTGGTAATCAAAGACCCAATTTCATCTTAATCATGGTCGACGATATGGGCTACTCCGACCTCGGATGCTTTGGAGGAGAAATCAATACTCCCAATCTTGAACAACTTACCGAAAAACCAAAAGGTGAAGAGGATCTCAAAATGGAGATCTATACCACCATGATCAACCGGGTCGATCAAAACCTCGGTCGCCTTTTTACTAAGTTCAAAGAGTTCGTTCAGTGGGATAACACCTTAATTCTCTTCCTCTCCGACAATGGAGCATGCTTCGAACAGCCCAATACCACCCGCAATATTCCACCCGTACCGGAGGAAAGGTACCGTACAGGTTCCGTTGACTGGACCAATGCCGTCCACCAAGGTGAATTCAAGGTTGTTCGGGCGGGTAAAGTACGGAAACTTTATGACTCAAAAATAACCCCATGGAATGAGTCAACCTTGCCGTACAAATACCTGAGAAACAGCGGTTTTGTACGAACAGGCAAGGAATGGAACAAAGCATACAGATTCGGATCCTAAAGAGAATTACCCTTCATGCAAACTAACCTACTCGCTCTTTTTTCACTGACTTCTCTAAGTCTCACAGCCTCCAGTCTACCCAACATTGTCATTCTCTACGCCGATGACATGGGCGTTGCGGATGTGTCCTACGGGGATCCTCAAGCAAAAATCCAGACGCCTCACCTCGACCGATTAGCTACTCAGGGAATGACCTTTACGGACGGGCACAGTTCCTCGGGTATCTGCACCCCGAGCCGCTTTGCGTTATTAACCGGCCAACACCACTGGAGGCGTTTTCATGGCATTGTCAACGCATTCGGGAAATCCGTTTTTAAGCCCGAGGATTTCACCATCCCCAAGATGTTAAAACAAAGGGGTTACCGCACCGGTTGCTTTGGCAAGTGGCACCTTGGATGGGACTTTGATGCCATCCGTAAACCCGGTGCCAAAAAGGGAGACCCTAGAGCCGAGTCATACGACTGGACCAAGAGATTCCCCGACGGGCCCCTGGATCATGGCTTTGATTATTACTTTGGAGACGGCACCATTAACTTCCCTCCCTATTGCTGGATCGAAGGAGACCGGTTTGTCACTATTCCAAGTAAACCAGTTATAAAATCAAAACCTCGTGCGGGAGGAGGAACTTTTCGCCCTGGCCCCATGGCAGAGAGTTGGGACCCTTATGATGTTCTTCCAACTATTACACAAAAGACTATTGAGTGGATTTCCAAACAAAAGAAGAACCAGCCGTTTTTCGCCTACCTTGCCTTTAATTCACCTCACTACCCGATCGTCCCAAATAAAGAATTTCATGGAAAATCAAAGGCAGGCTATTACGGTGACTTTGTAATCGAAACTGACGCCATGGTGGGGCAGGTATTACAAGCACTTAAAACCCATGGTTTTACCAAGAACACCCTGGTCATTTTCTCGGCTGATAATGGAGCGGAAAATCATGCCTTTGACAGATTACAGAAATTTGATCAATGGAGCTCAGGGAAACATCGCGGAGTCAAACGCGACCTTTATGAAGGCGGGCACCGTGTTCCCCTGATCATGAGTTGGCCCGGCAAAATTAAACCGAAATCGATCTCTCATGAAGTCGTCAACCAGGTGGATCTAGCCGCAACTTTTGCCAAAACCATTGGCTACTCTTTGGGTAAAAATGAAGCCATAGACAGTTACAACCTGCTCCCTGTTCTCCAGGGAGAAAAATACAAAAGCCCTCTTCGCCATGCAACAGTTCAAAATACATGGCCCAAAAAATTTGCTCTTCGGCAGGGAGATTGGGTGATGATTAATACCCCGAGCGGATCCACCAAAAAAGAGGTCCCCTACTACCTCAAGCACTTTAAGATTAAACCTTTTGGAAATAAAACCGAATGTCTTTTATTTAACTTAAAGGAAGACCCTGGACAAAGAAAAAACCTGGCCTCTTTGCATCCAAAAAAAGTAATAAGGATGAAAAATCAATTACAAAAATACTTGGACGGCTCCCCCTGTGCACCCAAAAATAATTAGTTAATATTAGATACTGAAAAGTGTAAGATATCTTCCCTGTGCTGGTTTCATGGAGTACAAAAAGTGGGTCCCTATATGCCTTTGCCTCGCGATTCTTACTTCGCTCAATGCCCGAATATTTTATGTATCTCCCAAGGGAAATGATGCCAACAGAGGGAGTTTAGAAAAACCACTGCGTACGATCTCATCGGGTGCCAGAAGAGCTCGACCGGGAGACATTGTTTTTGTACTCGAAGGTACCTACCGGGAGCGTATCACCCCGGTACATGGAGGAGAAAAAGGGAAACCTACCACCTATCAGGCCGAACCTGGAAAAAGAGTGTTCATTAAAGGTTCAGAAATTTTGGAAGGCAGGTTGGAGAAAGGAACCTATTTCTTTGGCCACCGCTAATATGCAGGTCCCATTATCTGCCAAAGAGCGGGGCGTTTTTTTGGAAGAAACACCAAATAAATAACGATCAAAACAGCAGATTTTTGCCCGAAATCAAGTTACGATACGATCGCGAATTGTTCCTTCTCTCTCTCCAGCATTCGATTGATTCCTCCAAAGTGAAGCGGATGTGCCCCAAGGTCAGATTGAAACAATTTTTCAACTCATAAAAGAAGATCGTCAATCCTTCCCCGCCGGTCCCTTTCAACTTCCTTTCCTTTGCAGGCACAGCTTTCAGATATGGAACGGCTTACCTCCTTGTTCCAAAAATGAATTACCTTCCCGAGGTGGTTAACATCAGAAATAAATAGTCAATCAATCAGAGATTTCAGTTCGACCGGAAGCTAGGTATTTCATACAAAGCCTTTTTTTTTCATCGCACTTATACTTATGATCAAAATCATTGCCCTCCTCCTTCTGTCAACCTGTTACCTGGTAGGTCAGGACACCTTCACCCCGATAAGTGATCCCGCCAAGCTCCCAAGGTCCGCACGGGATCTATGGGAAGCTTATGATGCCCGGACAGAGGCTATGGAAGTACAAGTGATAAAAGAATGGAAGACCGATGCTGTCACCACCCGCTACATCACTTATAAAGTCGGACGATTTAAAGGGGAGGATGCCCGCATTGCCGCTTATTACTCCTTCCCCAATAAGCCGGGCAAACACCCGGCGTTTGTATGGACCCACGGTGGTGGCCAGCGAGCGGAACGAAGCCGAAGTATCCACTTTGCCGAACAAGGCTTCGCCTGTGTGGATGTAAACTGGTTGGGCCGCCCCATGGAAAAAGACATCGATATAAATACTGACTGGGGCAAAATTGACCCAACGCAAGGACCCAAGTTTTATGCCAAAGCCCTTCGCCAGGGATGGAAGCAAAACCTTCAACCTGATGAGTACACCATCGATCCCATTCCCAGCCCCCGTAATGCCAATTGGTTTCAGCTTACCCTGGCTGCCCGCCGGGCCATCACCTTCCTCGAACAACAGCCAGAAGTAAAACCTGACTGTATCGGGTTTAGTGGTTTTTCTATGGGTGGGATGATTACCGCACTATCGTCGACGGATAAAAGACTTAAAGCAGTGGTTCCCTTTGTCGGAGGAAGCGGTTTTAAGCATATTGATTTCCCTGGCGGTATCACCGGCAGTAGTTTAAGGCCCCACCTGAAAGACTTGGACATGTACAAAAACACCATTGATTCCCAAGCCTACTGGCCAGATGCAAAGTGCCCGGTTGCTTTTATCACCTCATCCAATGACTTCCACTCCACCTTTGAACGGATTTACCGATCCATGGATTTACTGCCTCACAACCAATGGCGGGTGAGCTCTAATATACATCACAACCACGGGCCAGGACCGGAGCAATGGGCAGTGCTTACCCTATGGTTTAAAAAATACCTTGCCGGTGAGGACATAAAAATTCCGGACACCCCACCCTCCACATTTTCTATTGAAAAAGAATGGGCCACTTTTTCTGTCCGCCCCAAGTTACTCGAAGATCTAGTGGATGTAGAAATTTACTACAGCTATGATCCCAATTCCCGGACCCGTTTTTGGCAACGGGCCTCAGCCAAAAAAAGTGAAAATAGTTGGGGCACCAAGATCGAGGTTTATCCCAAGCTCCCTCTTTATGTTTTTGCCCTTTGCCGGTACAAGCTAGACCAGGAAATAATCTTGCAAAAGGGGAGCACCCAAACTTTTTCGGTAAATTCGAGGGAAGCCATATACGAACCGAAAGATCTCGACCTACAGGCATTTGCCAACCTACCAAAGAGTGGGCTTCTCGATGATTTCTCAACAGGTATCACCGACTGGTCTAGCCGAAATGGGGATTCCATCAGTACTTACAAATTTCAAAGCCCTCTACTCGATCGCTCAAACCAGAAAGTTCTTGCCTTGACCATCGACCCTCAGGGCAGGGATCACACTCTGCGCTTGCGTACTGGTAGTGGCTTCCTAAGTCGCGAAAATAATCAAGGCACCTTTCTTTATAACACCAAGATCACCGGAAACGGGCCTCAACAAATTTTGGTTAAAAGAGCAGATTTTCAAGCAGAGAAGGAAAGGAAAGAAAAACTCGAGTGGTCGAAAATTGCCACCTTTTCAGTTACACTCGTAGACAACCAAGAAAATAAAATCGTTCGCCTCTCTGAAACCTCATCCCACAAAATCCTTCAAAGGATTGAACTCATCGATCGGCCCTAAGGCCTTTCCTCTGCCGGTTTCTTTTACTTCAGCGACACCTCAATATTCTGGATCAGATTCATTACCGGAATCATTGACTCGGTCAGGTCCTCCCCGGCAAGCGAGGAAACAGAAAAGGCAATACGATCTGGAGGACACTGGGCATACCCAAGGGCAGAGTCATAGTTTTTCCACTTCCCACTCAGATAAAACTGGGTCCACATGTGATATACAAGTACATGTCTTTTCCCCTTGAAAATCGGCGTATAAACTAAACCAGTAACCACCCGACTAGGTATATTGCATGCCCGACCCAAGGCAGCGAGTAAGACGGAATGCTCGGTACAATCCCCCGCCTGATTCCGGGCGACTTCGCTGGCACTGGCAAAGCCCACCGCAAAATTTTTCGAGCTTACATATTGATGAACAAAAGCAGATAAACGACCCGCTATTTTCTCAGGATCTGTCTCCTCACGCTTTGCTTCCTTGGCGAGGTCCTGGATAAGTAAGTCACCAGAGTCCAAGTAAGGGTTTGGTTCTAGGCACTCCTTTCGTTTGCTTTCCAAAAGCACCTCTCTTTGTGCCAACGCATCAGTTTTCACAAGCACCTCCACTGCTTTTTTACTAATGAGATTCACCTGCTGAAGTGGACCTTCATGCAACCTCCCGTTCCATGGACCATTTATGCTTTTTATCATAAAGAGGGTGGATTTTTTTACTTTTGATAAGGGCTTACCCAAAGAAATTACCGTATCCAAAAGAAACTCTTCCACCTCTGCTTCCATTTTTTTCGCTTTCTTTTCTGGTACCCTTACCAGACTGACTTGAATGCCTCCCATGTTCATTTCTGTCCGGAGAGCAACCCCATGATCATCAAACCATGACTTTGTCCGAACTGAACCCATTTCACTCTTAATCGTGATTACGACCACATAGGCATCAATTTGAGAGCCTCCATGGGGCAATCTTTTTTTCCCATGCAATTCAATCAGTGCAGGGACTGCGGACCGCATGCTTATGTCTGGGGAATATATCTTAATCGTATAATTGGTACCCGCTTTTTTAAATCCTTTCTCGAGGACTTCCTTTTGTAGCCCCCAACTCATGCGCCCGGCAGGATCAAAGGGATAGCGGTTTTCCTTGCCCTTGATAAATTGCCGCTCATAAACCACCAATTCCGTACCATCCACCCTTCCCTTTTTGATCATAGGAATACCTGCCATTTTCGTTTCCGTAGAAAACTCAACCAACTCACCAGACAACTTCTCCACCGTGTTTTGCTCTGCCTGGATCTCCACAACCTGTCCTACCCGCTTGATTTGAATGACCATTTCATTCCGGCTTTTGATAAGCCCCCCCTCTTGGGACATGGTATCATGAGCATAACCAGCCTTCATTTCCCCAAGAAATACTTCATACCACAGGTCATGGGATTGAAAGATAGGTTCTGACTTATTTATTTTCCCGCATAAAATACTGGCGGTTAAGACTAACCAGAAAAATAGAAAGTTCTGAAAATGCTTCATTCCCCCATCCTAAAGATAGGCAACCGAAGATGTCGAATCTGATTCCACCGGGTGGGCAGGATGATCTCACCCACCCCTGAAAAAAGGTTAAATGAATTCGTTAATTAGATTCTCAAGCATCTCTTGGCGTCCACTGGCCAGGCCCGGTTCACCATTGGCCATAGCATACTGTTCGAGCTCGGCAAAGCTGGTAGTACCTGCTTCGATCTTTGCTCCAATACCCTGATCAAATGTGGAATATCGCTCCTCTAAAAATTTTGCCAAGCGGCCATCTTCACGGATAGCATGGGCAACCTTTAAACCACGGGCAAAGGCATCCATTCCCCCAATATGTGCATGCATCAAATCGATAGGCTCATGGGACTCACGGCGCCTTTTAGCGTCAAAATTTAGTCCACCTGTGCTAAAACCACCCATATCCAGCACCACCCGCATAATTTCGGTGGTCATATAAATATCGGTGGGGAATTGGTCGGTATCCCACCCAATTAATGTATCACCGGTGTTAGCATCTATACTGCCAAGCGCATTAGCATTGGCCGCCACTGTAAGATCATGCTGTACCGTATGTCCAGCGAGTGTGGCATGATTGGTTTCAATATTTAATTTAAAATGGTCAAGTAAGCCATACTCTCTTAAAAAGTTCAGGCAGGCTGCGGAATCACTATCATACTGGTGGGTCGACGGCTCTCTTGGTTTCGGTTCGATATAGAAAGGACCCTCAAAACCAATACTCTTCGCATGGTCTACCGCCATGTGTAAAAATGCACCCAAGTGGTCGAGCTCCTTCTTCATATTGGTATTCAACAAAGAACTGTACCCCTCACGACCACCCCAGAAAGTATAACCGAGACCGTGCAATTCATGGGTCACCTCGATCGCTTTCTTGACCTGGGCTGCCGCATAGGCATAGACACGGGCATCCGGAGAGGTTGCCGCTCCGTGAGCATAACGGGGATGTGCAAACAAGCAGGCTGTACCCCAGAGCAATTTCACACCAGTCTCTTCCTGTTTTTCTTTGAGCCTGGCCACCACTTGGTCCAAGGCATCATTGGAAGCAGACAAGTCATTCAACTCCGGGGCAATATCGCGGTCATGAAAGCAATAATAATCAATCCCAATTTTTTCCAGAAATTCAAAAAATACATCCACTCGGGCCACAGCATTTTCTACTGAGTCACTCTTGTCATCCCAAGGCATTTGAGCGGTCCCCGCTCCAAAAGGATCCGCTAGCTCATTACGCATCACATGCCAGTACGCTGCCCCAAACCGCAAGTGGTCCTTCATGGGCTTACCGCCAACTTCCTCGCTTGCGTTGTAGTGCTTGAATGCAAGCGGATTTTTGGAACTGGGTCCTTCGTATTGGATTTTATCGCAGTTAAAATAGTTCATAGATTAAGAAATGATACAGAGGTGAAGGTTAAACAGAATTTTCTTAAAATAGAACAAATAAACAAAATTTAAAACCGCATTTTGCGTATTTATTCTGTCATTTTGAGCCAGACGGCGATCCATACACCCTTAATAAACAATATAAACTAATCAAAAATCTTAATTTCGGCTCATCCTGCTTTTTAAAAGAAACAAATCAGCACTACCCAAACTAGTGCCAGATATACAAGTTGTGACACGCAAAGTGTAACCACCCCCATAGAAATTCGGCGTACTATTCGTGCATAAAGCGAGAATATATCACTTCTTTATATGAACACGCATGCAAATTCGGCATGGTAGGTTTATCAATAACTTCTAGCTTCTGGAAGTGGTCTCCTCCAGTAAGAATCTCTAACCTTGTATTTCCGCTGAACATTTTCTAACTTCCCGACTCTGCCAGGAAACCCCTCCACTTTCACATCATAGGTTTTGAAAAGGAAGTAATTTTTCTCTGTGACATCATACATCGTGTAACCAAGGACATCACATTTATTTTTATCACAAGCATCCCTAAGAGCAGCTTTTTTAAATTGGTCTGAAGTTGAACCTATAGCAGCAAGGGGAGCGAGTGCCATACTCGCAAAAGAAGTGGCTCCTGCACTGCTCATACCGCCTCCGTCCATAGTACTTTCACCACGGTTGTTAATATCAACTCCATCTGCTGTTTTGCCTGCTCCTATGGTAATTAGACCAAGGATTTTCATTCCATTTGCCTTACCCATCACTCTTTGCTCACCCATAGGTACATCCACAACATAGTCACGCTTGGGCTCAAAAACACCAATTGTTCGGCCTTCCTCGACAACATCACGAGAGTTTTTTGCACAACTTCCAAGAAACACAACAATAGTCAGGGTGATAAATAATTTCATCAACTTTTTTTGTGAATAAACACAAAGCATGTCAATCTTATATAAGTTTAATTATAGAGAATAAGATACTTATGTGAGTCGTGATTTTAAATTTTCATTACCCATTTGGGTAAGGAAAATCAGCCCTCTACTGCTTCATCAATTGAGGCGGGCACCAAGGCCTCCGCCGTATCCCGCCAGCTCAAGGTAGGCACGACCAATCACTACCCCATCTTCATCCAGCACTTCACAGGCTCCCTCCCAATAAGCATTGTCTTCCCGATTGCCAAGAAACTCCTGATTCTGCAGCACAGGTCGTAAGCGATAAGAAACAGGCCCTCTCGTAGGGTGACTTGCTGAGATTTTTACCGACGTTGGATAACAAAGCTGGGTTGTTGGGCTGGTCCATTCATCTTCTTCGTCCCATGTAAACTTATCCGCATACACCCCTTGTACGCCAGCTTTCTTATCAATCCAATAAACTGCGGACCATCGGTCACTGGTTCCGTCATCCTTACGCAAGCGATAAGCTTTAACCTCAGTCCCATCGTCCAGCTGCATACATGTCCAATCCCAGCCGGCCAGACCTTTTCCAAGTTGGCTCGAAGAGATTTCATGATCCATCCAGGCAATGCCGGTGACCGCCTGTTTTTTTCCCTTATAAAAAAGCGTTCCTTTCGCTAGAAGACGAGTGTACGACCAATACCAGCTCACGGAAGCAGGCCCATCTCCTTTGCGGCTTAGACCGCGGTCCCCAAAGCGGACAATGGGCTTGGTTGGAGTAAGTTCGAGCTCGAGTCTTCCACCATCCGGATATCGGGAGATTAATTGGTGAACACTCCCTGAACCTGCCATACTTGCTTCAATACCTGCAACCCGTAGTTCCAGACTGTCCCTGCTTGCCGAAGCTTGCCAGCCCACCCGAGCGACTCGTTCTGTATGCTCATAGCTTTGATTATTTCCATCGGTCAGGGCAGCATGGGCAAGAAAAAGTTGCTGATTACCAAAAGATGCAAAGCCTTGACCCTTCGGCTCATCCGGGTCTCCAGCCACTCGAAAAACCGTTGACTGGAATCCATACATTTGATCTCCACTCTCCGTCTCCAAGTGCCCCACCCAATACCACCACTCCAACCCATACTCTGGATGGGCTCCGTGATCCCGGGGGAATGATGGGGTATAGTCCGCAGTTGGTACCAGGTAGCCCCTGTGGGATCTGGCAGGTGGCTCAATCCATTCGGCATTGGCAAAAGAAATGGCCAGAAATAATAAAGTGGAGATTAATTTCATCGTCTTCGAAAATTCCAATATGTGGCAGATATTACACCAGAAAATAGACCCACTCCGGTCAACAAAGCACCAAACCACAGAATACTTTCCACTGGTACCGTCCAGAGTAATGTCCAGCCAAACGACTGGACATTAATCACAAACACCAACAACCACCCGAGGGCCAATCCGGTTATAGAACCGGCCACCCAAGCGGCCACGCCGATTCCTGCCCCCTCTAATCCTGCTGCTAAAACAAAGCGTGATGTGGAAAACCCAAGATGCTTTAAAGTCTGCCAGGTCTGGGTAGATTCATCAAAAATTGAGAACAGGCCAAGGAGCAAGCCGGCAAAGGCCACGGCTAGCCCTATTAAGCTCAGGGCATTTGTCGCCTGAAAAGTTTGCTCAAAAATACCTAGGGCCACATCCCTCAACTCCCTCTCATTTCGAATATCCAAGCCTGGGTATGCAATTCGTAAACGATCCCGTGTCTCTTGCAACTTGGATAGATCCTTAAGGAAAAGGCTTACATTAATGGGTCGGTTTGACCCCGTCCAATCTGTCCAAACCTTGGCAGAAATGGCAGCCATGCCAAACTCATTACCATAATCACAAAAGATACCAAGAGGAGACACTCTTTTTCTGCCCACCGGAGTTTCCAATTCTACCACGCCTCCAGACAAAACACCAAAACGACGAGCAAATGTCTCACTTACCAACGCGGGCTCAGCACCATCCACCACCTTCAAGCTGCCCGGCATTTTCAACCAAATTTGTCGGGCTCGATCACGCCAGTGCTCCAGATCTACTCCCGCGAGTACCGTTACCCCCTTAGGTGGCTTGGCATAACAAATACGCATCACATCTGCATATTTGATATTCGGATCCTTTAAGAGTTCATCCATCAACTTCGGATCAATCCCGTTGACACTGCCTGCCCCCGTTACCCCGCTCTCGGAGATGTAGAGATCTGCTTGGAAACGAACATCAAACCATTCCTCAATCGTACCCCGGAAACTATCAATCATTTGAAACATTCCCGTCACCATACTGACCGCCACCACTAAGCCTGCCACCGCCAACCGGTGCCGGCTCGATCCATCCCGCAGACGACTACATGCGAGCTGGGCCACAGGTCCCATACAAAACGGACGCACCCAACCTGCGAGTAAAACCAAGACATGACCGGATAATAAAGCAGACCCAAAAATCCAGCAGCCTGCTGCCAGAAACCCACCCACTGGCATGTTTGAACCAGCCTGCATCACAAAAGGAGGAAAGAGCAAAGCAACTCCTCCAAGCACAAGAAGTCCAATTCCGACTTTTGGCTTACGCAGCCAGGAAAACCCGGGAGACCAGTCCCCCCTGGCCAAGACCTGAGCGGGCGGGGTTTGGGTGGCATCCCGTGCGGGCAGCCAGCCAGCAAGCATACTAAACAAAAAGCCCAACACTAGGCCAACAATCACATCAAGGGAGGTCAGAGTTAAGGCCTCCACTGATGTGGCAAAATAGAGTGCATTTACAGTATCCGCCAACATGCTCACTGCCCCCAACGCCAAAACCTGACCGACTCCAACCCCGGCAATTGAGCCAACTAAGCCCAAAACAAATGCCTCCATAAGATAGGTGGCAAAAAGGACTGATCCATCGACACCCAACGATCTAAGGGTGGCAATTTCTGCCCTTCTCCTTACTACAGCTGCGTCCAAGGCCTGCAAGATCAGGTAGGCTCCTACAAGGATAGCGATCAAGGAAAGAATAGTTAGGTTTAACCGGAAGGCCGCGGTCATGGCTGAGCGGTCAGCCGCCCGGTTCTGGGTCGGGGAAAGACTTAGGTTAACTGGTAACAATTGGTTTAATCGTTTTTCAATATTGCCCAGGTAGGCGGTGTCCTCCCTTCGGTCCAATTGATTGATCACCACCTCCACCCGGTTCAGCTCTCCCGGTCTGCTTAAAAGGGATTGGACGGTTGGAAGATCTCCCAGCACCAGATCGTCAGGCAGGTTGCCATCCGGATCATTCAAAATCATCCGCACCTTCATTTTGGCCAAACGACCACTTGCGAGAAAAGTGATATTATCTCCCACCCCTACCCTCAATTGATCCGCCAATTTTTGACCAACCCACACCTCATTTTCATGCCCCAACCAATCATACCAATTTGCATCTTCATCTGAAAATCTCAGACTCTCCTGTGCCAAGGTTGGCAGATTGCCGAGGGCAAGCAGGTCCAGACCAATAAGCCGGAGTTGTTTCTTGTCCACGCCTCCGGTTTTTACCGCGGTCACAGATCCCTCAATTACAGGAACCAGGTGCCAGTCCGGGTCTAACCCCAAAGTGCTCAACTTGACCAGATCTGCCTCCAGTAACCTTTGCACCGGTGATTCGATCAGAAAATCACTTTGTCCAGAAACGGCCTGATTAAATAGTCCAAAATTTTCAGAAGCCGACCGGCTCGCTTGGCGGATCCCATTAAAAGCACCAACACCAACAGCTACTATGCCGACAAGGAGGATATAATGCCCTCCCTTACTTCGCCAATGGCGAAAGGTCATACGGGTGAGCAACAGCCAAACCAGTTGGAAACGGGAAGGGGAAAGCATCAGATCAACTGGCAAGAAGGGTTCCATCCTTCATCGTGATCACCCGATCACAAATACGAGTGGAATCATGATCATGCGTCACTAAGAGAAGGGCTACCTGCAAGTCTGCGGACAAAGTCTTAAGTAAGGTTAACACCTGATTTCCGGATTCAGTATCCAAGCTACCGGTGGGTTCATCTGCGAGCACAAGTCTTGGTTGGTGGACCAAAGCCCGGGCGATAGCCACCCGTTGCCTTTCTCCCCCGCTTAAAGCATTCGGTAAGTGATCCATCCGGTGACTCAACCCAACTTGTTCAAATAATTCAGTAACTTTTTCAATCCTCTGCTCTTTGGGCATTCCCACTAATTGGGCGGCAAACTCGACATTTTCAAACGCATTTAAAGTGGGTAATAAATGAAAAGATTGAAAAACATAGCCCATATTTTCCCGCCTTACCTTTTCCAATTCACCCCGTTTCAAACCGGACAACTCCTGCCCACCCACATGGATGGTGCCGCCATCCAAAAGCTCTATTCCACATACACAGTTTAAAAGCGTCGACTTTCCACTTCCACTTGGCCCCATTAAAGCCACTCGCTCACCGGCGAGAATCTTCAAATCGATTCCCTTGAGCACATCCACTTTCCCAAATGAGTTTGTGGCACCACTCACATGTAGAGCAACTTTTTGTTTATTTTTTAAATGATCGTTCAAGAATGCCATCATATAAAAAAGTAACAAAAGCCCAAGGCGAACCCATCCCAATAGTTTGCCACCGTGGATGATTTAAATAACAAGGTAAATATTATGAATCAAAAACAATCCAAAAATCCAGTCACCCGGGTTAAAAAACCGGAACCATCCAAGGATAGCCCGGATTGGATTATCTGGGCTGCCTGG
>ERZ1048686.1866-NODE-1866-length-15441-cov-6.228259_pt1 | contig 15441 bp, 8 predicted proteins | sample MGYA00383099_ERZ1048686 | MGnify/ENA primary metagenome ERZ1048686 (study PRJEB29581, sample SAMEA5548369) | metagenome | biome: marine; feature: coastal; material: water | depth 25 m | study: Short-term variability in the microbial, nano- and picoplankton... | reverse complement strand
ACGAATCACTTCTCCACGAATAAGCCAACCGATCGAGTTAGTACGAGCGAGTGTACTCATTCTTACTGAACCTGATAACAAGAAGTTATCGGCCTGGATAGCAACAGCAAGATTACTCGACATTCCTGTTTATGGCCTTACCCTTAAAAATCCGGAAAACTTGACGAGTAAGGACGAGCCAGACGTCGTCGATTACCGTCTTGAGCTTCTTCATGACAAACAAGCAAACCAAGAAGCAATTATTTTTCCACTTGGAAAAGATAGTCTCAGCAAGAAAGAGTCTGCTCCATGGGCAACTGTGACTGGCGTTGTTAATGAACAACGCATCCATCAAATGCAACAGTCCGCCCTTGAATTAATCTCAAAACGATATCCGGCACCAACTCTTCTTGAAACTGATCGGCGATGGAGACTACTTGCTCGCCCTCCAACCAATTCTAAAGTAAAGCTTTTTTTGAAAATAATAGAAAAGGTTTTTATAAAGCCTGTTACCGATCGCCTCAAACGATTTTACAATCGCTGCAAACGCTCTAAAGGGTGCCTGTAAGGAATAGATATGTATCGCAACAACACGTTGTAAGGAAGTTCCCGAAACATGTGCGAATAATGCATCAGCGCACAGTTTTCATGAATGAAACAAGTCATCTCGAGACTATCCAATGCAAATCAAGGACCTAATTAAAGACACTGAATGGAAGCCTGGAAGAAACTCTAGTGACTGCCATCCAGAAGTTAGTGTTCTGCTTCCGGTAGAGGCCGGCGACCACAACAACTTACTCCACAAGTCAGTGAACTCTATTCTTTCCCAAACACTGAAAAACCTCGAGTTGATTGTTATTGATGATGGTTCAACAAAAGAGACTAGGGATCAGATTGACGCATTAATGCAAAATGATGGTCGTGTGAGCTGCCTTCGTCATAGACGCCCAATTGGTTTACCAGCGATTTCAGAATATGAAGGGTTTGTGAAATCACGGGGGAAATACCTTGCGTTTTCTTCATCAAATACCGTCTGGGAGAGCACCGGTATCGATGCACTTCACAAACATCTTATTTCGAACAAGTTTGACTTTGTATATGGGCGAGTCCACACGCTCTCCCCTGACTTGCTCACCGGCAAACTCATAAAATCACAACTCGGGACATCGCTTCGTCCACAATCAGCAATACGTCTCAATAACCAGATATCACATTGTGCCGTTCTCTTAAAAAAGGAACTTCTTGACCAAGTTGGTCTTGCTGACCCGAACCCGTTTATGACGCAGAATTGTCACTGGGATCTCTGGATTCGAATCGCTGAATACTACGACCTGCGATTTTTAGATAAACATATTGCTACGCTTCAAAACCTGCAAATCGATAATTGTCTTTATGAACATTATTGCTCAGATTCGTGGTCAACATCGGAACTCATGGGCAAACCTCGAAATATACTACTCTCACCCAAAAATTTTGAGCATTATGATATTTACGCAAAACCTGAGAATCTACACGAACTTACTAACAGGGCCATAACGGACTGCAACACCTGGCATCAGCGTCAATTTCCGGGAAATTCTCGTCAATCCACTTCTGCAACACGCCCTCCCACTCCTCGCAATAAACAAAATACAACAAGAAGTCGCCTCCTTGTATCAACAGCGTTTTACGACGCAAGCACATCTCTTTGCTTCGATGATCCACCAGATATCGCGCACATACAACTGATTGAATCTGCTGATTCAAGAAAAACAGAAGTTGTTCAAGCTACGGCTCTCATCATCGTAAGAGAGATTTTTGACCGTAATAATCGAAACTGGATTGATGCTGCACAGAAAACGGCTGTACCTGTTTACTGGTTCATCGATGATAATTTCATGATACTTGCTGCAGAATCTAAAGAATATTCCATGTATAGGCCGGAGAATGTTAGACAATTCATGCACCTGTTTGCTGGGGTCCTTACATCAACCAACGCAATCCAGCAATATTTTTACGATCAGAAACTCCACGATAATGTCTTAGTTTATCCACCAATATCTACACTCCCTCTTAAACATCGCAAAACAGTAATTGCACCAAAACAAAACAACTCTTTGAGAGTGCTTTTTTTTGGTGGCCCCCATCGCATTGAAGCATTAAGAAAATTTATTCTGCCAGCACTCGAGAGACTTTCCAATGACATTGATATCGAACTTATAATAGGTTCCGAGCAGCCAGATGAAATCACCAGTGATATCCTCAACATTCACCACGTACCCTTCGACTTAGACTATCGCTTGGCTTTATCTCGATTCGTAAACGCTGATATTGATGTCCTCGTCCACCCAAGCACAAGCACCCGTAATGCACCCTATAAGACTCTTAATGCCCTGATCAATGCAGACAAAATTGGAGCTACATTGGCTGTCAGTGATGTTCCGCCATTTTCAGAATTTCATGATGCAGGCATCATGGCTTTTGCGGAAGACAGCGTGGCTGCGTGGTTCACGACCCTAAAAGAATTAGCTCACAATAATGAAAAAAGGAACTCTCTTAGTCAAGCTGCCTCGAAGTATTGCAAGCAAAATTTTGATGGCCGAATAAATGAAGCAAGTATCGCCAGCCTCCTCAATACACATCGGCCACCCGACACCAATGAAATTGAGCGTCGCTGGAGAGTGCTCGTTCGATATCTTGCACTGAAGCCATACCAAACACACTCAAATCGAAAAAAACTGCTTAAAAATTTTGAGAGAAACTATATTCGCCCATTCTTCAAGTTAATTAAAAAGAAATTTACAAGAAGAAATTGAGAGACTGATATACAGTTATGCCCGCTCTATAGTAGAAAGTGTGTCACATTACTTTGAATGGGAGAGCTTTGAACACATACCGGTTATCACAAATTCATAGACATTTCCAACCGAACATAGTCATCCATTTGCTTGATCTTTGTAGAATCTGCCTTCTATTTCTGGAAATATTCGTGACCTGCATCTCCACCGCTAATCAAATACGCGGTGAGGTCAAGAATTTCATCCTGTGTCATTCGACTAAACAGGCCTACTGGCATTGGTGACGTTTTCGACACCATCATCTCATCAATATCATCTCTATTTATTGACACACGTTCCCAGGGGTCAGCGAGATCCGTGTTGAGAACAATATTCCCCCCATCCCCTTTCTGGCCAAGATTCACTATCACACCGTTATGTACGATGCCGTCGTTTGTCAAAACAGTTACCGCAGAAAATTGATCGTTAATTACTTTGCTTGGATGAATAACTTGATCAAGCAGGTCACGTGTTGAATATCGTCGGCCAGCAGTTGTCAGATCAGGACCAGTCATTCCGCCCTGATTCTGAAATCGGTGGCAAGCATAACAACCGGCAGCTGCAAACATTGTTCGTCCATTTACAAAATCCCGGCCCTGCATGCCTGATTGGGCTGCCTGCGACAACTGATCGAGTTCCCAATCTTTGGATGGACGCCCTTTGAATACTTCGCCCAGATTTTCGAGCGCAGACTTCTTTTCTGGCTTCTTGGCAAGAATTCCTGCAAGTGATTCTTTCTGTGCTTCACTGAGCGATGCAACGGCATCATCTCGAATAAATTCAACAAACTTGGCAAAACTCGCACCACCTCGATAGTTTGCAGCCTTCAAGAACCAACTGAAGTACTCTTCCTTCAATTGATCTGTCCAGCCATTCCTCAGTAAGCGAATCGACCTTGCATACTGCATCTGCTCCTCTTGAGTCGGAACAGATTGAATCATGGCAATTGCCTTCTGTGCAATGGTGGGTGACTCCAGCCACGCAAGAGTCTCACACAACAACCAATTCATTTCAGCTGAGCCAGAAGGAAACAGTGGGTCAATCTTTGAGACGAGCTGTTTAATGATTGCTTCATCTGGACAACCGAATCGACTCAGAATAATTTGAAGTGTTCGCTGGTACGTGAGTTGGCTTGCTTGATCAAGGTTAGTGAGATCAATCTTGATCAATGCTTGAAGAAGCTTGTCACGCATATCCGTATCGACTGGCGGCGTAGAATCATCTCGATGCTGTGGACACACGCCTGTTACGCGGGTGAGTGCGAGAATCGCCTCAACCTGTTTCTTGGGGTCCGATTCACTCAGAGCCTTATCTGCCCACTCTTCGACTGGTTGATGCTCAATCGCAGTGCGAGCTGCAAAGCGAATAAAACGATCAGAATCTGAAAGATGCGGCCATGCTACTTTTACAGCGTCTGCATCTTTTTTCCCATGAAACGCCTCGAGCCGGTGCCGTGTTACTCTTGCGAGATTTTCTGCGAGCTCTGGCACAATCGGATTTGTTGATTCATCACCTACATAGGTCACGCGATACAGCCCAGACTGTACTTTTCTACCACCGATTGTGAAATACATGGCACCATCATCTGGATGGATGATGGCATCCGTGATCGGAAGCGGTGCACCAGTTACAAATTCTTCTTTCGTCGCCGTATATGATGATCCTTCGGGCTTCAGGTGGACCGCATATAATTTCCCCCAGCTCCAATCGAGGGCATAGAGTGCGTTTTGATATTTTGCTGGAAACTTTGCACCATACCCAAACGTGACACCTGTGGGCGAGCCTGGCCCAATATCAAGAGTTGCTGGCAGACTGTCTGCATAAAACGGTGGTCGCTTTCCTGCGCCATTTCTCCAGCCAACCTCAGCCCCACTCGTCACATGGTTAATTCGTGTCGGACGATACCAGGGGGCATTAAAGTCATACTCCATATCGGCGTCATAGGTGAAAAGTTCACCATCATGATTAAACGCTGCGTCAAAAATATTACGAAAACCATTTGCGTAGACTTCAAAATCTTTCCCATCTCGATCAACTTTATAGATAATGCCACCGGGCGCAAGAACACCACGATTATGGCCACGGCCGTCAGGGAAACTCGGCAGCAGATGGTCCTCACCCCAAACCCTCGGCACCTGTGAAGATGCGACGAACTCCGTTGGCTTTGTACTGTTTCCCGTAATCAGGAAAAAAGAATCACCATCAGGACTCGGTACGACAGCATGCACCCCATGGTCTCCACGGGCGTCCATTTCTCTCAGGCACTCAACCTTATCGAGTTGATCATCGCCGTCACTGTCCGTAAGGCGATAGAGACCAGATGAAATCTTTTTTTCGTAATCATTCACGCCGACATACAGCGCGTCGTGTACCCAGACCATTCCGTTAACTGCTCGAATATCAGCCGGCACTGGTAGCACATCGTCAACACTCAACGTCTTCCCCGGTTTCGGAGGTGTGATGCGATAAAGCCCGCCAAACTGATCACTCACCAAGAGACGCCCTTTGTTATCTGTACAAAGATTGACCCATGAGCCTTGCTTCTCTGCAGGAACAGAATAGAGAAGCTCTACCTTAAAACCTTTTGCCGCCTTGATGCGTGACACTGGCGTTGCTCTGTTCTCTGGCCCAGTTTTTAGCCCAGTTTTTAGCCCATTCTCTGGCCCAACTGCCAATGCCTTGATGGCGGCCTTACCTTCTTTGCCTTTCAGTTTCTTAAGCTGAATATCTTTAAACTCAACTTTCATCGGCGGCCCCTTGTGGAGTTGAAGGGCGATGATTCCTTTTCTTTTTGCTTCCGGATGATTATCGGTCAGGTCCATTGTTGTAATACCATTCACCTGATGAATTTGTCGGTCACCAACAGCGGTGATTGTCAACTCATTCCATTCGCTATCAACGAGTTTCTGGTCCTTATCTCCGACCTCACCGATAACTTCTGGCTTGCCGTCATCGCCGACAATGACCTTCTGAAATCGTTTCGCAATGATTCCTCGCCACTTTTCGGCATATAGCATGCCGTAAAACTCGGGCTTGGGGTGCAGATCTGCCTGATATCCTTTGACTGCAAAGCCTCCTGGCTCACCAAACAGTTCGCTGCGATACTGCACGCCGGTGTTGTTGCCAGAAAAGCGAACTTTCAACTTCAAAATAAAGTCACCGACGTCGCCACCCTGCCAGACAAGAAATGTATTACTGTCTAAAGGATCATTTTCTGTTGTCTGCCCGAAGATTGCACCGTCTCTCACAGACCAGAGCCCTTCTTTACCAGCCCAGCCTGACAGGTCCTTTCCGTTGAAGAGCGATTGAAACTCCTCTGCGGGTGCCACAACAGCGATAACAAAGAAAAGAGGTAGTGCTAACATTCGTATCATCAATCAAATCCCTTTCGTACTATTCAATTCCAACGTGAAGCTGTTCAAAGTGCCAGATCACACCACAAACACTTCGCCTGTACTATCATCTAATCTCTTCCGTCGTGTGAATAGGATAATTGCTGCACCTTTTTGTATCTATCAGCCACGGCTCGGCAATAAATCTGTTACCAAGCAAAATAGAAGCATCAAACTACATCACACTCATCTCAACATTTTAAATAATTCAACTAAAAGAAACTGCAGGATTTCCTGAAACACTTACAGGTCTCTATGCTTTTGAATTATTATATCTCAAGTTCGTAACGACCCCGGAAAACTCACCGACACCACACTTTTCAATTGACTCGAGAAATTGCTCACCAACGGTCGTATACGATTTCTCATCTCTCAAAACTATAGCCTGATCACCCCCAAAGGTAACACTCATTTCGTGCCGCTGGTTACAGGCAGAGCGATGACAGTAATTCATAATCGTAGCCTTTTTATCCGTATGTACACTTCCATCGTACGTCACAAGGTCGAGACCATTCCTTTCGTCTTTTCCTTTCACAGGAGCACCATTCACATATACCTTGATTGCGTGTGTTGCCTTTCCATTCGGCTTGCTATCAAAAATAGATCCCAAACGCTCCTCGTCACTCGCCCTCCACGAAAAAGAGAATACCTCCTTCCGCAACGGGACCGTGTAATAGGTCATAGGACCATGATCAGTTACATCTACTGAACCTGCAGCTGTACGAACACCACGGCTCACCTCTGCCGTACCTCGCAGCAACAGCGTTTGTTTTTTAGACGGACGCACTGCTTCAAGATCCGCAAGAACATTAGCCCCACAAACCACAAGCATGCCTATTACAACACCAAGCCGCAGCATATACGGTCCCTCTCTTTTAGCTATTTCGATTTTTTTGGACCACTAGGAAACGGTTGAGCTGTCTTGCTGACCTCGGCCTCCCAGTTTTCTAAGAGATCACTCATTTTCTGAAATCGCTGCGGGCTGGCTGCGGAAATATCATTCTGCTCAGCAATATCGTTGTCTAAATCAAACAATGTTGCCGTGTACTTTTCATTATTTTTCTTATAGCTGCGGAGATATTTCCACGCTCCCTGCCGAACAGCAGACTGACGAATACTATTCAGGTTTTGGCGGAACATAATATCTCGCCGCCGGAAGAAGAGGGGTCTCGTTTCAGAAACCTGAGCCTCTCCGAGAAGCACAGGCACCATATCGATCCCATCGAATGGCTTGTCGTCGGGCGGACTCACCCCACCGGCAGCTGCAATCGTCGCGGTGAGGTCCATCGCCGCAATTGGCACTGCTGACTCTTCACCTGCTGGAAGTACGCTCGGCCAACAAAAAATCAGCGGTACTCGGACACCGCCTTCTAGCAAACTTTGCTTCGCACCACTCAACGGAAGGTTTCGCGAAACACCCTGCGCACCACCATTATCACTCGTCAGAATAACGAGCGTATCCTGAGCCATGTTTTCCTCATCCAGTGCATCAAGCACCCGCCCGATCTCAAGATCAAGCCTTTCAACCATCTTGATGAGTGTCTTACGTTCCTTGTTCCCTGGTGGATCCATGGCCTTCTCAGGATCCTGATACGGACTGTGCGGTGCCTGAAACGCGAGGTAGATAAAAAATGGTTTCTCATTTTCCGTTTCGATAAAGTGGATTGCTTCATCGGCAAAAATAGTGTCTGACCAGACACCTTCACGATCAAAAGGCTCCCCATCCTTGTAGAGATCATGCTCTCCAGTTCGTACTAACTTATGCGTGTAATAGTCGTGATTGAGGTGAAGACCAACCCAATGATCAAAGCCGAAGTCATTTGCCCGACGGCGGTTCAGATTCGACACATTCCACTTCCCAAAGCACGCCGTTTCATAGCCTGCGTCTTTCATCATCTGACCGATTGTCAGATGCTTGACCGGATCAAGTTCCGGAACACCACCACCAAAATAGTCCTCGTACGTCGGGCCAAATCTTGCCGGATACCGGCCTGTAAGAAGAGCCGCTCGGGACGGCGAACAGACCGGAAAGGCTGCGTATCCGTCGGTGCAGCGAACCCCGTCACGTGCAAGCTTATCCATGTGTGGAGTCTTGGTATCTGAACAACCATAGCAACCAACATCACCATAGCCGAGATCGTCCGCCAGAATGAGCAATACATTTGGCTTTTCATTCGCAATAGAAACGGCCGCAGTGACGCACAGTGCAAGAGTAACGAGTCCGATATTGCATTTTCTTAAAAGACTGATCATTTTCTTCATTATGAATCCATTGCCCTCTATTACGAAATAATAAAAAATATGCTTGCGCGTATGCCGGCCACTGTTTATGACTCGGCATCGAGTGGTGACGCTTCCTGGGGCTCATCCTCTGCCATGGTTTGAGTCACATGGACATCATCAAGCTCAACCCCTTTTTCTCCACCGTTCTGCATCCACAAAACTTTTCGTTTTTTCTGATCAAAACATGCGTGCTTCAGTGTTTCCTTCCACTTTTTCTCATCCAGAGTGATGATGACAGTTTCACCAGAAAACTGAATCCTGACGTCGTGCCAAATATTCTTGATGAGATCAATGCTTTCCCGTGGGTACTTCATATTAAGACGATAGGCTCCGCTTACCTTATCTGCAGGACGACCATTATGCTGACGATCTGGATGGTTCGGATCAAGTGAATGGAAATCAATCTGAAGCTGAATTCCTGTTCGCATCAACTTGACTCGCAACATATGGTCGATACTCCCGTACCCATCATCTCCATCCACAAAAAACCAGACCATGCCGCCTTGCCCAAGATGCCGGTAGCGAAATGAAATGGTGAGGTCCTTGCCGTCGACACCCAGATACACAAGGGGCGGATATTTGCCACCACTTTCACCTCTTGTCCACAGCACACCATCCCTAACTTCCGTATTTTTATTCGGGATATCTGTCAGAAAAAAAGAAGACACAATTTCTGAATTGAACTGCTCATGAATCTCACTCTGTTGCCCGCAAGACACTGATTGCACTGCAAGCATCCAAATGAAGCCACTCGCAGCAGGAAGAAAAATCTTATTTCGCACTGAACTTTACTTTCCTGAAGCCGCCGATCCTGCCTTGTCACCTGTGGTCCGTTTTTTTCCGCCCACACTCTCAGCAGAAGATGACTGAAATCTATCGAACCAATCCTGAGCCATCAGGCCGGGGTGTTGCTTTTTAGGAATCGTTTGAGAAAGGCTGTTTTTGATTTCAGCAAATTCCTGTTGATCAGCCAGATTCGTCCATTCATCGGGATCAGTCTGATGGTCATACAGTTCTTCCGAGCCATCCTCATATCGAATGTATCGCCATCGTTCTGTTCGAACCGATGTATTTCCACTGCCATACGATGAGATGGCAGGGCCTCGTGCCTCGTCAGGATTATCCAACTGTGGCTTCACCGATTTCCCGTCAAGCCACTCTGGCACTTCAAAACCTGCAAGATCTACAAGTGACGGGTAGACATCAATCAAGCTGGCCGGCTGGAGACATGTCGTCCCTGCTTCAATCCCCGGACCTCTCACAATAAATGGAATATGTGTCGTCTGCTCCCAGATTGCTCCTTTGCACCAATGTTTTTTCTCACCAAGGTGCCAGCCGTGATCGCTCACAAGCATGACATATGTATTTCGGCCCCGAGGATTCTTCTTCAGGCTCTCTAGAAACCGACCAATCTGTCTATCGACAAATGCAATCGATGCGTGATACGCCTGAATCGTTTCATCCCACTGTCCATTTTTAACAATAGACTCATGATCACTCAGGCCTTTATGGAACGCCTTATGAGCATGACTCCGGGCAAGATTTTTGGCGAACTCTGAGAGATCATCCCAATCATCCTTGCCTTCTGGCTCTGCCGGCCGCTTAATTGCTTCCACAGGAAATTGATCGAACCAAGGCTTGGGTACTTGCAACGGTCGATGAGGCCGATAGAAACCGACCGACATGAAAAGTGGTTTTTCAGTCACGGTCTTCCATTGCTCAGTTGCCCACTGTGCAACCTTATAATCCCCCATTTCATGATCTGGTACATCCAGTGCATAGCCATCAGATGGTGGATTGCCAGCTCCAAATCTATCTTTCCCAGCTGGCGGCTTTGGGTCTTTAGGCTTTTTAAGAAGCGCATCACCATCTTTCCCAGGATGACCATGAAAAACTTTCCCACCACTCGCAACACGATACCCGTGACGCATAAAAAACTGTTGGAGTGTCGGGTTTATTGACCTCGTTTCATTGGAAAACTTGGCATTGAAATAGGTCCCCGTATTAAAAGGATACGTGCCGTAGAGCAGGCTCGTCCGCGAAGGCCGGCACTGAGGCGCATTGCAGTAGGCCTGCGAAAACAACATTCCACCCTCAGCCAGCGCATCGATATTGGGACTCTTTGCGTCAGGATGGCCACCAAGACAGCCAATCCAATCATTGAGGTCATCCACAATGATGAACACAATGTCTGGACGTTGTGATGCGTCGCTCTCGGCCTGAACGGCCGATACTGAAAAAACAATACATAGTGCAGCCGCGATGAAACGTGTCATTCGTGCCCCCCAACCCTTTTACAAAAATGATTTTCATGCTGATCGTTCAATCTAAAAATCCCACCGTTTATTTTTCATCTCACCATCACCCTGCCAGCTGATTTCAATCCAATCAATCTCAACAGGCTGTTTCTGCTGTGGCACAAAAATCCTGAGATGAACAACACCGTCCTTCTCGTTGATGTCTACTTCATGCTCCTGCCATGACCCTCTCTCCACTGAAAATGGAGATACCTGACCGGACTCAGGGAATGACGCTTGTTCCTTCCCCCGCCATTGAATCTGGCCCTGGCCACTTTTTGGACTCCGCATTCGAAACCGAAGCACGCCGGGGCCACGAGCGGGTATCTTCGCGCTGGCAATAAACGACTTTTTCCCTACCGAGACAACTTTCAAAACGCCGTCCTTAACTGATGCTTTCGCATTCTTCGCGACCCAACCAAGTATTTCCTTTCGCGGTGCCTGCTGATCGGTCGGAACACCAGTCATTTTTTTCAGAGATGCCTTAAAGGCTGAGGGCATTTTTAATCCACCTGACTCGACCCCAATTTTTTCTGGATGGAATACAGCCAAATCAAAACTTGGATTCACAGCCGGCAGAACAACATCAACCTCCTTGATGTAGGTGTCGATGAAGCCATCGAGTTCTCGAACTTTTTCTGGGTGTGTTGCAGCGAGATTATGACTCTCACCAATATCGTCCTGCAGATTGTAAAGCCGATACTTATGTGCGTTATCATCGCCGTAATAAAACGTACGAATAAGCTTCCAGTCACCAACGTGAACAGACATTGACGGTGGCAACCAGTGAGGCGTATTCCCGTGACTTGGGACATACGTAAACATCGGCGACCGCTCAACCTTTGCACCACGGAGAGCTTCGGTAAAATCAACGCCATCAATCACTGCCGTCTCAGGTCGTTCCACACCGAGCATGTGTAGAATTGTCGGATAGAGATCAATGGCTTGAATACGCGTCTCGTTTCGTGAACCGGGCTTTGTCACACCCGGCCAAACCACAACTGCCGGGACACGAACGCCGCCCTCATGAATTCCGCCTTTGCCACCACGAAGTGGGTGATTGCTTGTGATTGGCGTGATGTATTTTTCACCCGAGGCGGCAATCTCCTCGAGACCACAGTGAATATTCCCACCATTATCTGAATAAAAAATGATGACCGTTTCATCCGCAACACCCTCGGCATCAATCGTATCAAGCAGGCTTCCCACTGCGTCATCTAGTGAATGCACCATTGCAGCATAAGTCGGCGACTGCTGCGGAAGGCCCATTAATGGCTCGTGTGAGGAAAGCAGCTTTTCTCCGACCTCCGGCTTCGTGCGGTCATCTACAGAGGCACCGAGTTTCTTGCGATAGCGTTCAATGAGTGCGGGCTTCGCCCCGAAAGGAGCATGGACTGAAAACTGCCAATAATTTAAAAAAAATGGCTTTGTACGGTCTCTTTGTTTGAGCCAGGCAACCGCTTCTGCCGCCATACGATCTTCGATGTGTTCGCCCGGCTGACCTTCTTTAAATTGTGGGTTTGAATATCCCCATGGCGCAAGGTAACTCGCTTTCGGTCCCGGGCCCCACCAATGTGGAAGATCAACGTCAAAGCCAGACTCCAGCGGCGAGTGCGGCTCACGACCAAGATGCCATTTTCCAAAATGTGCGGTTGCATAGCCCGCGTTGCTCAAAATCTTCCCGAGCATGGGAAGATCTGGATCGAGACGCGTCGCGCTCTTGACGTTCGTACATTTTTGATCTGGTAAACCTCTCTCGCCGACTGTCGCCTCAAATCGTTCTTCGGCAAGGTGTGCTGCGGGCGTAGTCATTCCATGCCGAGCCGGGCTTTGACCTGTCATGATGCTGGCACGCGTCGGGGAACATATCGGACTGGCGTAGGCATTCGAGAACGTCATACCACGAGCAGCGAGCCGCTCGATATTCGGCGTCTCATACAGCGATGTCTTTCCGTAAAGCGTTGTGTCTGCCCAACCCAGATCATCCGCCAGAATCAGCACAATATTTTTGACCTGATTCTCAGCAGACGCTGCCTGGCATGCGATGACTACTCCAAACGAACACAAAAAACGAAATAAGAAGCTGTTCACAATTACTCGGTCACTTTCACACTGAGTGCTGTTGCAAAAAGATCATTCCGCTGCAGTAACCATTCACATAAATGAGTTTCATTACGCATCACATCGAGCGAATTTTACAGGGAACTGCTACCGACACACACTAATTTACTATTGCAAGCTCTTTACCTATGATCTTTTTCAAAATAATTCCTCTCTTTCTTTTTGTCACAACAACAGAATGAAGAAAATACTTTTTACTCAAATGGATGCCGATCACTTACTGCCGATGCAATGAACGAAATCTCCCAGTCGTCGGCCTGCTTGAATGATCACCTCGCCTTTGAATAACTTGTTGCTTACGCAAGCCCAGCCAGCAAGCCGCTCTTCGAGCCGACCAAAGACTCAACAACCTCGATGACTCCTCGGTGCCTAATCGAGTGAAGTCTTTTCGAATTTTTCCTTGAATATTTTTACGGGGTCATAGTCTGGCTTGCCATACAGTTTCTGCTGCCGATCGATTCGGCAATTTGGGTAGTAATCAAAAATTTCGCCCTGCCCCAAAACCCTGGGATCACCCTGAGCCTCAAGTTCAGTCCTTAGTTGAAGCCAGAGTTGGTTCGCAGTGTCTGCAAATGCTGGATCACTTGCCAAATCTCGAACACAGTCAGGGTCGTTCCGCATGTCAAACAACTGTTGAGCAGGACGCTTCCCAAAACTTATGTCGTACCATTCATTGGAAGCATCGCCCTGAGTCAGATTCGTCAGAAATTGTTTTGTTGGCGAGTCATCACAATTGAGCAACCCGTATTCGGGATTACCTACCGGCCAACGCTGTGGCTCGAAGTTACGAATGTATAAATATCGATCATTACGGAGAGCTCGTGATGGATACGCGACTGAGAGAAGATCTCCATCAGTCCTACCGATATCATGTCGTTCTTTTCCTAAAAGGGTGTGATCTCGGGCTGCATCAATCCTGCCAGACTCAGCGGCCACTAATTGCGGCAAAAAACTGCTCCCTGTCATCTGATCATCCAGCGGCACCCCGGTGACTTCCAACAAAGTTGGTGCAAGATCTGGAAAGGTAACGAAATCAGTTACCGTTCGACCTGGATTGATACGATCACCCCAACGAACAGCAAAAGGAACATGAAATCCATCGTCGTATATCTGGCCTTTTACTCGAGGGAACGGCATGCCATGGTCTGACGTTGCAATAATCAGCGTATTTTCAAGCTTGCCGTGAGCTTCAAGATGTTTAAGCGCTTGCACGATGTGCTTGTCGTACCACTCGACTTCAATGGCATAGTCGGCAAGATCACCTCGGATGGTTTCATTGTCGGGATAATATTCAGGAACAATGACGTCAGCGAGATCTCGACCGTCTAGTTTCCAATTATCTAACCCATACCCTCGGTGCGGCTCCTTTGTTCCAAGCCAAAAACAAAACGGCTTGTCGTCTGGTGTTGCCTTTAAGAATGCTTCAAAGTTCGCTGCATAATCAATACTATTGATCCCTTTATACGGCGGCTTCTTCTGGAGTTGATTCCATGGATGTCCTGCTGGGTTATCCGCTTTCCGACTTTTCCCAGCATCCTCGGTTTTCCAAATACCTGGCCCCCATCCTTTACCAGTGAACCCAATCGAATAGCCATGTTCCTCGAGAAGATATGGGTAAAACTTCCACCTGTCAGAAAGAAAGGGATTGTGATTACAAGCTTCTTCCAACTGCCATGAGTAACGCCCCGTCAACAGGCAGGCACGTGCTGGTGCACACTTTGGATTGCAGTTATATGCCTGTGTAAAGAGCACTCCCTCTCTGGCAATTCGATCAAAACCAGGCGTCTTCACATACTGGCACCCGTATGCACCAAAACTATCCCGTGAGGCATCGTCGGCGATAATAAAGAGAATGTTCGGTTGATCAGCAGCCACCAGCGCTGATGCCCAAAACCCAAGGAGCAAACCAACAAAAAGTTTCATGAAACGTCCCCCACTCTTTTATCGACAAGCTGTGATTGAAAAAACACGCGGTCCCAACTCGTTAGACCAACATCACTCAGATGGTGCAAACAGTTTACCAACATGCTGCGAAAGATTGTTTCTCAATCCTGCAACCTCTTGCCCCGGCTGATGTATGAGAAATGCACCCACCAGTTCGCGCTTCCGATCGACAATAAGGTGGGCTCCCATCGCGCCACCGTGATACACACGACCTGCCAAGCCTTGACCATCGATATCATCACAATTCCAGCCAAGCCCATACCTTCGCGTCACCTTCTGCGGCAACTGCAACCTCCGCATCTCATCAATCGATTCCCTTGAAAGCACTTGCTCATCATGACACATTCCATTTTCAAGGTGCATAACTCCGAATGCCGCCAGTTCATCGAGTGTCGTAAAGAGTGATCCACCAGGCAGAATAAAACGAAGCTCTCCGCCTGTGCGAGATGGTTGTCTTTCTAGCACACCACCGCTTTGTCTGCTGTATGCAGTCGGCACAGTCTTTCGAATTTCTTTTGACGGCAAGTACGTTGTACGACTAAATCCTAGGGGCTTGAATAGCACCTCCTGAGCAATCTCCTCAAGTGACTGATTAAGCACAACTTCTGC
>ERZ1048686.1863-NODE-1863-length-15451-cov-4.063393_pt1 | contig 15451 bp, 14 predicted proteins | sample MGYA00383099_ERZ1048686 | MGnify/ENA primary metagenome ERZ1048686 (study PRJEB29581, sample SAMEA5548369) | metagenome | biome: marine; feature: coastal; material: water | depth 25 m | study: Short-term variability in the microbial, nano- and picoplankton... | reverse complement strand
GTCGTCGGGGGCCTCGGCGATGAGACGGTCAATCGGGTCAAGTTTACCATCTTTAGTTAGTGTTTTTTTTTCCGGTGCCGAATGAGGTTCCGGCTCGGCTGGAGGAGCGGTAGAGTCGTTTGTAAATGAGGCTGCAATCTCGCTAGGATCAGCTTTCCCAATCGCCGAAATTACGTCGGTGAGGCGGATCTCCTTGAGGTTTTGGATTGCCTTGAGCGATGCGATCTCAAGGTGGAGGCGCTTATTTGAGGCCCATTTCATTCGGCTTTCTGCCTCGGAGAAGGTATCGATAACGGCGAGAAGGCGCTCAGCCTTTAGGGTTTCGGCCGCAGCGGAAAGGTCGCTCCAGAGAGCTTCTGGAAAGCCTTCGCGTCCGGCATCAGGATCAAGTTTAGCTACGACGAGTGCACGGATCGCTCCGACGACTTCGGCGAGGAGTTGGCCTAAGTCTTTTCCTTTTTCAAATTGTTCGTAAATAACGGAGAGAATGCGGGCAGGTTCCTTTTGTAAGATGCCGAGGAGAAGGGCTGCGACGGTTTCGCGCGAGGTGAATCCAAAAATATCGAGAACGTTGGGCTCGGTGATTTCGTTACCACAAAAAGCGACAAGTTGGTCGAGCATCGATTGTGCATCACGCATGCCGCCGTCAGCGCCTTTAGCGATGGCCCAGGCGGCAGCGTCATCAAGTTTGACGCCTTCTTCGGTGGCGATATGCTGGAGGTGCCCGGCGATGATGTCAGTTGGAATCGGCCGGAGGTCAAAGCGTTGGCACCGCGAGATGATCGTGGGAAGAATCTTATTTGGCTCGGTAGTTGCGAAGATGAACTTTACATGAGCTGGCGGCTCTTCGAGCGTTTTGAGGAGAGCATTGAAAGCACCAGTGGTTAGCATGTGAACCTCATCAATATAAATGATGCGGAACCGGCTTGAGGCTGGTGCAAAACCAACGGTTTCCAGGAGTGAACGGACTTCATCGACTTTATTATTGGAAGCTCCATCAATTTCGAGAACGTCAAGCGAGCGGCCTTCGGCAATCTCAATGCAAATTGGATCGTCGGGATCAAAATCGATTGAAGGTCCATTCGGGCAATTCAGAGCTTTCGAAAAAATTCGAGAAGTTGAGGTCTTTCCCGTGCCACGCGGGCCGACGAAAAGGTAAGCGTGCGCAAGGCGGTCTTGGTCGATGGCGTTACGAAGAGTTCGGACCACGTGATCTTGTCCAAGAACATCTCCAAAAGTACGGGGTCGGTATTTTCTGGCAAAAACCTGATAGCTCACGGGGCGATTGTAGTGAGGAATGAAGGTTTGTCAGTGCTGAGTTTGGGAAATACTCTGAAGGCTACGATGAGTTTCGAGAAAGAGAGGGATTATCAGCGGTGCCGGGCTAGAATTGAGGCTCTTTGTGAGGGCAGTGACGATCAAATTGCAAAAATGGCTTCAATTGTGGGTGTTTTGCACAATGAGATGAACGATTTCTTCTGGACGGGATTTTATCGAGTGGTCGAAGGAAGGCTCGTGATCGGCCCTTACCAGGGAACAGTAGGGTGCTTGAGCATTGAGATTGGTAAAGGTGTTTGTGGCACGGCGGCAGCGAGGGGAAAAACCCAAGTGGTTGAAGATGTGCATGATTTTCCGGGCCATATCGCCTGCGATGAGCGTTCTAAGAGCGAAATTGTGGTGCCGGTTACGGATGAAAGCGGAGCGTTAATTGCCGTTTTGGATGTTGATTCGGTGGAAAAGGGGGCTTTCGATGAAATCGACCGGGAGTGCCTCGAGGGAATCGTGGCGCATGTTTTTGGGGGGGCGATGACTCATTAGGTTTCCGTGATTATCTTCTAATCGTAATTTTCCTAAAAGTGAGTAAAGACATTCGCTCAATTTTGGTTTACTTCTTTTCTTAAGGATGGCCCGTGAAAAGAAAGACAGTTCTGCGAAGAAAAAAAAGGAAGACGGTAAAGAAGTCGATCTTACTAAGGGATACGCCAAAACGCGGAAGAGCCTGATTGCAAGATTGGAGAACTGGGAGGATCAGCGGACGTGGGATGAATTTTACCAAACTTACTGGAAGTTAATCTATTCAGTTGGGATTAAAGCTGGGCTACGTCACGATGAAGCCTTCGATACGGTGCAGGAAACGATTCTTTCAATCGCGAAGCAAAGTAAGAAGAACCTCTACGATCCAAAGCAAGGGTCTTTTAAAACGTGGCTGATGAATATGACCCGCTGGCGGATCAATGATCAGTTTCGAAAGCGAAAGAAAGACACTGCCATGCCGGGCGGCGGCTGGGAAGATGACCGGAAGACTGCCATTATTGATCGATTTGAGGATCCGAAAGGGGATCTTTTAGAGCGGATGTGGGATGTCGAATGGAAGAAAAATGTCGCCGATATGGCTTTGACACGAGTGAAGGCCCAAGTCTCGCCCAAGCAGTATCAAATTTTCGATTACTACGTGGTGAAACAGTGGGATGCTAAAAAGGTGCAGGATTATCTTGGGGTCAGTATGGCCCAAGTTTATCTCGCTAAGCATCGCGTTGGTTCCGTTTTGAAGAAGGAGTTGGCGAAGCTCGAGAAGGATGCAAAAAAAGATTAGGCCAGACCCGTTGATCCCCGATCATGATGTCCTCCGTAAAATCGGGGGCGGGGCCTATGGTGAAGTCTGGTTGGCGCGTGGTGTGACCGGCGCTATGCGGGCCGTGAAGATCGTCTATCGCGAGGACTTCTCAGACGAACGAACCTTTGAACGTGAGTTCGAGGGGATTTTAAGATTTGAGCCAATCTCGCGAGACCATCTTGGTTTCGTAAATATTCTTCATGTCGGACGTAGTGACGATCATAGCGAGTTTTATTATTACGTTATGGAGCTGGGTGATGATGCCCATAGCGATGACGAGGTAAACCCGGTAGAATATGAGCCGCGGACCTTGCGGACCGACATGACACGGGCGAACGGCAAACCTCTTTCGACGGACTTTTGCATCGAGACTGGGAAACGACTAGCCGAGGCGCTTGCTGAATTACACGAGCGGGGATTGACCCACCGTGATGTGAAACCATCGAACGTGATCTTCGTTGATGGTAAGGCTAAGTTGGCTGATATCGGGTTGGTTGCAGCTAAAGATCAACGGACCTTTGTTGGGACGGAGGGATTTGTACCACCCGAAGGTCCCGGGTCCGAACAGGCGGATATCTACAGTCTCGGGAAAGTGCTTTATGAAATGGCGACTGGGATGGACCGGTTGCAGTTCCCCGAATTGCCGGATGAGACTCCGATCGATGATTATCGAAAGAAATGGATTCGGTTGAATCGCATGATCTGTGATATCTGCGATCCTCGGATCCATAAGCGAAAGATTCGAACTGGTCGTGAACTTGCTCATACTCTGAGCCATCTCCAGCGTGGGAAAAATGCTCCCAAGAAGGTGCCTAGCTACGCCAAGGTTGCGCTTAGCGTTCTCCTTTTGATGGCGCTATTCATGAGTCAGATCTGGCTCGAAAACACCTGGGGAACCTATGTGATTGAAGGCCAGCTGGAGCCTTTGCCTGAACGATATGTAATGGTTAAGGTTCTTACGACACCGGCTGGGGCTGAGGTTTACGATAAGGCCGGAGATCTTTTGGGCTATACACCCGCAACTTTGACTGGGGTTGAGGTGGACTCGCTTTTGGAGTTGCAAATCAAAGCTCCTAATCGACGCGATCTTTTCATCAATCGCGAGGTAATCGATGAGGGGAGGCAGGTCATGATTATTGACGAGATCATGAACTTATTTTCGCCCCCAAAGGTTGACGAAATTTGGACAGATGCACTTGGGAATGAATATCTTCCCTATTTAGATCTGCATAAAGGGGCTACCCATGTTGGTGAAGCTGACTGGAAGCTCTACTTAAAGGAGACAAATCAAAACCTCAAAGCCATTACTTTCAAATATAGTGATCGCAAGGTGGTTGCCGTTCCTGAATCGTGGACAATAGGTTACTCGAAGTGGTTAGAAACTAGGTGTATTGATCAGGGTTACTTCGGTGAATATTCAGATGAGAATCCGGAGAGGAATCGCCAGATCATTCCGCACTATGATTTATCTTTTGACGCGACAAGACTTCCTGTTGAGGCGAAAAAGGGTGGGAAACTCTTACGGCCTTTTTATTGCTGGGTTCGGCCGATTCCTTATGGCTCGTTGAGTATTGATTCGGTGCCAAGCGGAGCAAGTCTCTACCTGAATGGGGTTTATGTTGATACGACTCCTTATGAGGGCCCCAACATAGCGCCAGGTGATATTGAGATTACTCTTGCGATGGGTGGTAAGAAGACCTTTGTCGACAATGTTTACCTTCCGGATCGAGGGGGAATTAATAGGGTGTTTACTTTACAGCCTGACAAGAGTTTGGTCCCTGGGGAACTTTGGACTAATAGCATCGAGATGAAATTAGTGCCATTTTCGAAGACCCTTAGCGTATCCAAGTGGGAGACTCGTAGCGTCGATTACAATCGATATCTTAAGGCTACTGGAAAGAATGTTGGGGAGGTGATTTTAGACGATAATCCATTGGTTCCTGTAGTGGGGCTAACTCGGGCGGAGTGCGAGGAGTTTTGTCAATGGCTCACAAAGAGTGAACGCGATAATCCGAATCCAGATCTCAACCGAATCACCAAGGATTATCGTTATAGGTTACCAAGCGATTTAGAATGGAGCAAAATGGCGGGCTTGATTGAGGTTGGTGAAACCCCGGCCGAGCGTGAGAGTGAAATCGTGAATTCGGGGCAGTTTCCGTGGGGAGAGAGCTTTCCTCCGGATGAGAGTGTCGGCAACTATGCGGATCTCTCGGCGGTCGAGTTTCTTGAGAATGATCGTATCATTGAGGGTTACAATGATGGCTTTGAAAAGTTGGCTCCAGTGGGTAAATTTAATCCAAATATCATCGGTCTTTACGATATTGGAGGAAACGTACACGAATGGGTTTCAGATTCCTACGGGAATACTGAGCGAGGAATTTTGCGTGGCGGCGGGTGGGATACTTTTAGTGAAGAGCACCTCGAAATGCGGTGCCGCTTCCCGTTTGATGTTGAGTATCGAAGTGAAAGTTTTGGGTTCCGGGTTGTTTTAATTCGGGATGTCGAACAGGAATTAATTGAAGAAAGCGAAGACGATGGTGGAGATTAAAATTGATTATGAAGGACAGCTGCGCTGCGTGGCTGAACATATGCCGTCTGGGAATAAGGTAACGTCCGACGCTCCAGTTGATAATCAGGGGCGAGGCGAAAGTTTTTCTCCGACTGACATGGTGGCGACTGCTCTCGGAACATGCATTGTCACCATTATGGGTATTATTGCGGATCAGCGGGAAATTGATCTGAAGGGGCTTCGTTTGATTGTGCAGAAGGGAATGTCTGTTGATCTGCCTCGTCGTATCGTCCGATTGGAATTGCAAATTCACGTTCCGGTTTCTGAAAATCACCCCGAGCGTAAAATTCTGGAGGATGCCGCTCAAAATTGTCCAGTCCAGCACAGTATTCACCCCGAGATTGAGGTGAATATTGATTGGCGTTGGAAGGCTTAAGCCGAAAACTCTTGAAAGGTCGAAGTGGTGACGACCTTTTGCGCGCGGGGGGCAGTGGGGAAAGACTAACTAGGGAGATCAACGATTCCGTAGTCGCCATCCGGCTTTCTCCAAACGATTGAGGTCACGTTACGGCGTGCATTCTTAAAGACGACGAACGGGCGTTCGGTAAGGTCGAGCTCCATCACTGCTTCTTCCTTGAAGAGTTTGCGTAAGCTGAAGGATTCCTTGTGGACAAAGAAAGGTTCTGGTTCCTCAGTTTCGTCGACTTCTTCGGGGAGGTTATCAAGGAAATCGGCCCGGTAGTTCCTCTCGTCAAGGTAGCGGATACTTTCCTCTTGTCCGGGATTGCGCCGTTTAAGGAGGCGGGTCTTGCATTTGCGCATACGCCTCGTGATTTTATCGATAGTGAAGTCGATGCTCTTATACATATCCTCAGTCTCAGATGAGGCATCAATGACGATATGATTGGCGCAAAAGAGGATAATTTCGGCTTTATGGCGGCGGTTTCCTTCCACATCAAGAATGGCCTTAGCACCGATGATGCGCGGGTAATCAAGATGGATGCCGCTAATTTTTTCTTCAGCATACTGCCGGAGGGAATCAGTGACGTTTTCGTGACGTACGGTCACGGTGATATCTGGGTTTACATTTTTCGTCTGCATAATGAATGAAGGTAATTTTTTAGATTACCTAATAGATAGCAGAGGTGTGTGCATATCGCCACACCTTTCGGACGAAAATCTATCCTTTGATCTCAAGTAGCATTTGCGCGTTGCTTGGAAACTTTCTCATGAAAAAAAGAAGTCTCTCCATCGCTTCTACTGGTTTGTGTCCAGCGAGTCCCCGGCGCACCATGTAAATCTTTTTCAGGCTCATTTCGGGGAGTATGAGCTCTTCCCTACGGGTTCCCGACTTAAAGATGTCAGCAGCCGGATAAACGTATTGCTCTGCGATACGGCGATCTAGAACGAGCTCCATATTGCCGGTTCCCTTGAATTCCTGAAAAATCGCTTCATCGGCCTTCGAGTTCGTTTGGATCAGAGCTGTGGCGATAATGGTCAGCGAGCCTGCTTCGCGGGTGCTTCGTGCCGCTGCAAAAAGACGACGGGGCATCTCGAGTGCTCCAGCTACGATGCCACCGGACTGATAACCACGCCCTCGGCTTTTTTTACTGCCGCCCATATTGTTGTTATAAGCTCGGGCGAGTCGGGTTATGGAATCCATAAGGATGAAGACGTGCTGACCGTCTTCTACCAAACGCTTAGCTCGCTCGATACAGAGTTCGGCAAGTCGGCAGTGATTTCTGGGAGATTCATCGTTTGAGCTGGCATAGATTTCCGCCTCAGGGAGTTGTCGGCGAAACTCGGTCACCTCTTCAGGCCGTTCGTCAACGAGCAATACGATGAGATGGAGGTGCTCCTCGTGTCTGTCTTGGACTGCTTGAGCCATGTGGAGAAGGAGGGTGGTTTTACCAGATCGGGGAGGGGACACAATGAGTCCCCGTTGGCCACGTCCGACCGGGGCCATGAGGTCGACTAGTCGAGTGGTGTAGCGATCGGGGGTCGTTTCAAACCCAATTTGTTTGCTGGGATTAATCGCCTTTAATTCTTCGAAGGCCGGGAGTTTCCGAGCATCCTCAGGTTTTGCCCGTTGACAGATGTAACCTCAATCAATTGTGGGCCGCGGGAGCTGTCACGAGCAATCCCTTTGATCCATACTCCTGGACGGATTCCGTGCTGCCTCACCAGATCAGGTGGCACGAAGACGTCCTCTTTGCGTTGTTCAAAGTCTTGGTCCTGCTTGCGAAGGAATCCGAATCCCTTCAGAGCAACTTCGAAAAGACCATCCACTGAGACTGGGTCTCCAGTGAATTCAAACGGTTTGCGTTCGCGTGGTTCACGGCCCTCTCGATTTTCGTCACGTGGACCGTAACCGCGGACTCGCCCCTGTCGCTGGCCACGATTGCGGTTTCGATTGCGGTTTCGATTGCGATTGCGGTTCCGATTGTTATTTCCGTTGCCGGATTCGGAGGCCTGCTGGCCGCCGGAGTTCGCTGAATCAGAGTCAGGTGGAATCATATTTATATGGGAATCTGGAAAGTTTGAGCCTTGGGTGGCTGGGCGCCAATCAATCGGGTGACCAAAAGATCCGCCGAAACAGGTGCGAGGGGTTGAGGGGGATTCTGCAAGTGTCTCTGCCGAAGCGGCCGGGCGATATTGATCGGATGGGCCGTGGGCGGAGTTTGAGAATCTCTCAAAAAAGGAAGAGGGAAGTGGTCGTCGATGCGCCGATTACCTTCAACTGATAAGAGTGTGCGACGTAAGCCCTACAAAATCAACGATTTTTTCAGAGGCTCAAAGTTTCGGAACTTTCCTCGGTTTTCCCTTGACGATAGGGCCGTTTTTCATAGCTTCCGCGTCCCGATTTCTGACTTTTCTTAGATTATGCCACGCGATATTATCATTTTGGAATGCACTGAGGCCAAGGCCGAGGGCAAACCGACCTCCCGTTACACAAGCACTCGTAACAAAAAGAGCCTCCGGACTCCCGGCCGTCTTGAAAAGAAAAAGTATAACCCTTTCTTGAAGCGTCGCACTCTTCACCGCGAGCTTCGATAGTCCCTGACCCCAACTACCTTTTATTATGTCTGAGCCTAAGACCATCCAGCGTCGGATTAACTTCCGGAAGCACAACAAGTCGATGACCAATAAGCGTCTCGATCTTCCTTTTGAGAAAATTAGCTATCAAAATCCGGAGGTGCTTTCAAAATTCACGACCGAGACTGGCCGCATTCTTCCCCGCAAGGTTACTGGTGTTTCCGCCAAGATGCATCGCACCATCACTCGTGAAATCAAGCGTGCCCGCGCTGTGAACCTTCTTCCATAGCGGAGATTTTTCTCAGAATCATTTTCAAAGTCCGTTCGGAGTGATCCGGTCGGATTTTTTGTTTTGCGGGTAAAGCCGTGATTCTCACTTGTCGCTCTTCCTCCTTTCCCGCAGAGTTTAGACGTCATGCGAAACTTGCTTCCGATCCTTGTCTTTTTTTCCACGCTTTCGATAGGCGCCCTTTGTGCTGAGGAGGCCAAGGCTTCAGCAGCCCCAAATGAGGAAATTGTTTTTAGCCAAGCTCCCGACGAGTGGATCGACCAAAATTTAGGACCTTATTTAGATGAAGTGACTGGCAAGGTTTTCTATGGGGTGGAGATTGCGAAGGATGCTGAAGGCAATCCGGTCAAACTTCCTCTTGTTGTGGTTTGGTTGGCATTAGCTGCCGTCGTCATCACGGTCTATTTTAAGTTCTTGAACCTTCGGTCGTGGCGCTTGGCGGCTCGCACCATCAGCGGGAAATATAGCTCGGCAACTGATCCCGGCGAGATTACGCACTTCCAAGCTCTCTGCGCGGCGCTTTCTGGGACCGTCGGCCTTGGAAATATCGCAGGAGTTGCAATCGCAATAAGCGTTGGGGGGCCGGGTGCGACTTTCTGGATGATCCTGATTGGTTTGTTTGGGATGACTTCGAAATTTTGCGAATGTACCCTTGGCGTAAAATATCGCACGATTGAAGATGGCAAGGTTTATGGCGGGCCCATGCAGTATTTGAAAAAGGGATTTGCCGAAAAGGGGATGGGAATGTTCGGGTTGATTCTTGCTGGAGTATTCGCCTTCCTTTGCATCGGTGGTTCTTTTGGAGGCGGTAATATGGTTCAAGCTAACCAGGCTTGCGAGCAGTTGGTTGGAGTTGTTGGAGAGGGTTCATTTTTGGATGAAAACCGCTGGGCTTTCGGCTTGATTATGGCTGTTGCGGTCGGGCTCGTGATTATTGGTGGAATTAAAAGTATTGCTTCGGTGACTGCCACTTTAGTCCCATTTATGTGTGGAATCTATATGCTCGCTGGGTTGTTTGTGATTTTTGTGAACTTTGGTCAAATTGGAGACGCGCTCAGTGTGATCTTCGAAGGAGCATTCATGCCAACCGCCATTGGAGGTGGCATCATTGGGGTTATGATTCAGGGTATGAAGCGGGCTACATTTTCCAACGAAGCTGGAATTGGTTCGGCTCCGATTGCGCACTCGGCGGCCAAGACAAAGTATGCTGCAAGTGAAGGAATTGTTGCCTTGCTTGAACCGTTTATTGATACGGTTGTAGTCTGCACCACAACGGCTTTAGTGATCATCATGGCTGGAACCTACGATGACCCAGAGTTGAAAGGGGTGACGATGACTTCGGCTGCTTTTGAGTCGGTCATTAGTTGGTTCCCAATCATTCTGACGGTGGCGGTGATTCTTTTCGCCTTCTCAACTATGATTTCGTGGTCTTACTACGGTGTTCAGGCTTGGAGCCACTTGTTCGGCCGGAGTAAACGTGCAGAATTAGTTTATAAGTTACTCTTCTGCCTGTTTGTCGTCATTGGTTCATCGCTGAGTATGAACAAGGTTTTTGACTTCTCGGATGCCATGATCTTCGCGATGTCGGTGCCGAACGTGATCGCAATGTATATCCTTATGCCTAAGGTGAAGGATGAATATGCTCGCTACATTGACTACACTAAAAGTAGCGATGCTTCTTAACAATGGCTCGGCAATATCAGCTTAAAAAAGGACCCCGGAAGGGTGTTTCTGGAATCGATTATCAGGCCGAACTGAACGAGCAGCAGTATGCCGCCGTGAGTTCTTCACCTGGGCCTTCTTTGGTGATTGCTGGCGCAGGGTCCGGTAAGACGCGGACTCTGACCTACCGTGTCGCCTATCTGCTTGATCAAGGGGTTGATCCCAAGAGTTTGCTTCTGCTGACTTTCACGAACAAGGCGGCGCGCGAGATGATGGAGCGGGTCCGTGAGTTGATCTCTCTTGATCTTAGCGAGCTCTGGAGCGGAACTTTTCACGCGATTGGGAACCGAATCCTTCGAAGGCATGCTGATGAAGTGGGGCTTACGCGTTCGTTTTCAATCATGGATCGTGATGATCAGAAGTCGCTTATGAACACCGTGGTTGCGGAGTGCGATATCGACACCAAGTCACGGCGATTCCCCAAAGCTGACGTTCTCATATCGATTTTTTCCTTAGTCGAAAATACCGGCGTAGAACTGGAAGATTTATTGGAGGCACGCTATCCTTATTTTGAGGAATGGGGTGATGAAATTGCGAAGGTTGGAAAGGCCTACACGGCGAAGAAGCTCGAAACGAATTCGGCTGACTTTGATGATCTACTGATCCTTCCGCTTAAGTTGTTGAAGGAAAATGAGGAGCTCTGCGGCCTCTACCAGAAGCGTTTCCAATACCTACTGGTTGATGAGTATCAGGATACGAATGCTGTCCAAAGCGAGCTGATCCACCTGTTAGCTCGGCCTCAGAACTCAGTGATGGTGGTCGGCGATGATGCTCAGTCGATCTACTCATGGCGAGGGGCCGACATGGATAATATCCTGTCGTTTCCTGAGCATTACCCGAATGCTACGGTCTATAAGATTGAGACGAATTACCGGAGTGTGCCCGAAGTGATTGATCTTTCTAATGCCGCGATTTCTGCGAACAAGAAGCAGTTTAAAAAGGCGCTTAGAGCGGCGCGGGTCGGCGGATCAATGACTCCGGCTTTGGTGCCAGTAGAAGATCCAAGGGCACAGGCCGATTTCGTGGCGCAACGTGTTTTGGAACTTCGTGACGAAGGGATAGAGCTTGATGAAATGGCGATTCTTTACCGTGCCCATCACCAGAGTTTGGAGATTCAGATGGAGCTGACTTCACGAGGGATTCCCTTTGAGATTACAAGTGGTCTTCGCTTTTTTGAGCAGGCTCATATTAAAGATGTCGCGGCCTTTTTACGCTTTGCGACGAATCGTCGAGATGAGGTGAGCTTTAAACGCTTTTGTCTCTTGCTGCCAGGTATTGGTGCGGCGACTGCGACGAAGCTTTGGCGGGCCTGGCTCAAAGTTGGAATATCGAAGAAGGAAGAACCACCAAAGCGTTTTTCCGACCACATGTTGAAATTTCCGGTTCCAGCGAAAGCAAAAAAAGATTGGGAACAGCTCTGTTATACCTTGGACGAATTGATCGTTGGTGACGGCTATGCTCGGCCCTCGGAAATGCTCACGAGCGCTTTAGAGGGAGTCTATGATGACTACATGAAAGCTAGCTTTGAGAACTATGATAATCGACGCCAGGACATCGAGCAGTTGATTTTGTATTCTGAAACTTTTGATGATGTTTTGGAATTGCTGAGCCAATTGTCTTTGATGAGCTCGGTTGATGGTGAGCCAACTGGAAGCAGGGCTGAGCCTGATGATGAAAAAGTGGTTTTGTCCTCAATTCATCAGGCTAAGGGACTGGAATGGAAAGTCGTGTTTTTGATTTGGCTTGCTGACGGCATGTTCCCAAATGGACGGATACTGGAAGCTGATGATCAGGATATGTTTGAGGAGGAACGGAGGCTTTTTTATGTGGCGCTGACCCGTTCGAAGGATGAGCTTTATCTGACCTACCCGCAGATTAATCCCAAGAGCTACAGTGGCGATATCATCACGCGCCCCTCGCGATTTCTTGAGGATTGTCCAGAGGAGATGCTGGAGACCTGGGAAGTTGGTCCGGCTTGGTAATAAAAAGACTGTCTCTGGTCTGTATGGGAGGCTTATCCTCTCGACTGAACCAAGTATGACTAAGATTGCCGTCAATTTTATAGCCTCTTTCCTAGCTTGCTTGTGCCTGACTCAATGTTCGAGTGTTCCTGGGTTTTCGAGCTCGAGGACTGTTACGCTTTCCAAGTTGGGTTATCAGAAGGTGCCACTTCAAAAGCTCAGTGAGGACAGCCGTTACTCTGGTGTCTTTAAGGTCAACGGGAAGCCCATGCGTTTTTTAATCGATTCGGGGGCAAATAGTACAGACCTCGATAAGCAATTGGCGACTTCAGCTGGAGTGATCGAAGATCGCTCAGTCCGGGTCATTACTCGTGGCGCGCTGGGGCGCGAGGTTTCTAGTGGAAGGGGATATGGAACTCTTGAGATCGGTGGGATGAAGGCGGTTCGATTTCCGTTTACGATCGCGCCCAGCCCGGAACGTAAGACTTCGACAAGTAGCTATGCGGGTCAAATTGGATTAGATGCACTTGCGGCGACCGGTGCTTTGGTCGACATCCCGTCGGGGCAAATGTGGGTTCCGAATTCGGGGCCCTCACGTCCCCATAGAATGGGGCCTTTACCTCTTGGGGTGCGCCCGGATTTAGGGAAACAGATTTTCAGATTAGGGACCGCGGGACGATTGCCGCACTTAATCCTAATCGGCACCCTGCAGGGTGTTCCGGTTTCCTGGGTCGTCGATACTGGAGCTGAAGTTTCCGTAATGGCTGCGGAAAGCTTTGATCGCTTCAATTTGCAGAGCTACGCCACTAATTCACGGATGATCGACGCCTCGGGTGATCGTATTCCGCTGCGACATGCAAGGTTACAGAATTTGATTTTTGGCCAGGTTAAGGTGTCTGTGTTCGACGTTTCGGTTGCTCCGCTCGGAACCGTCCGTAAATATTTCCGGGACTCGACTGGCCGGCCTGTGGACGGAATCTTGGGAATGGATTTCCTGACAAAAGGTCAGGCTCTTCTAGACGCGAACTCAGGGCTGATCTATCTCGGTCAGCCTTAGATAGTAAAAAGTAGGGCCGGTGGGGTTCGAACCCACGACCAAGGGATTATGAGTCCCCTGCTCTAACCGCTGAGCTACAGCCCCTTTTTGTCTTCAATCCTTGCTTTATAAAGGATTCAACGTGATGACCAACCTCTTCGAAAAACCAAGGACAAGCGGTAAGGCCGGCCTGAGTTTCACAGCACCTCGCCAGGTTAGTCTGGCATGTATAGCTGGAAAGCGTGGAATTAAAATCGACGAACATCACGGATCTGGTTGTTTCTAGTTACGGGAATTACTATTGGAAAGCGAAAATAAATGGGTTGGCTCGAGAGGGGTCTCTCGACACGAAATCCATCTTGGTTACCAAGTCAAAACTCTTCCGCGATTTACAAGCGGCCAAGGCCGGATACTAGGGTAAACCGGTAATTTCAACCGTCCCATCCACCTCATCGTAGGTGAATAGACCGAATTGTTCCGCACCGACATTGCCCAGAGAGAGGATGGAAATCATCCCGAAAATCAAAATTAAAGGTGTGGCATTCATGATGATCGGCATCTTGTAAGCTAGACAAGGAGCTACTCAACCTTGAGTTAAGGCGCTTTTTTCGCGATGGTAAACTCGCCTTGGCTCGAGTTTTAGTCCAGTCTCCCGATGGAAATGAAAAGACTTCTTAGCATCCTAGTTCTACTAGCCTTTTTTAATGCTGCTGCATTTGCTTGGCCGCCAGCACAAGCTGAACACCCCAAGGAAGAGAGCCGTGTCATTGATCGTAAGATTGAAGTCTTTCAGCACGGTGTGCGGCCGGAGTGGGAATACCAAGCGCCGCAGCAAGATACGTTTATCGTGATGCGCCCCAAAATCGTTCGTGATAATGCGCCCTTGTATGTTGTTTTGCACTCGGCTGGTCATGATGTTTTTTCTTGTGTCAATTGCACCAAGACGGTTGGAAACCACGACATCTACCGCTCGCCTGACGACCACTTTGCTCTCTACCTCGATTGTCGAAAAAACAAAGGCGATTGGTGGTGGGGAGGAATGCACCGCGGAGACAAGGAACTTATGAGGAAAAACTCTGGAGGCGAAACTAGGCCGGTTGAAAGACGTGTGATGGCCACCGTCGCTTGGGCGATCAAGCATTATAAGATTGATCCAAATCGCGTCTATCTTTCAGGTAATTCGATGGGTGGTAGCGGGACGCTAGGGATCGGACTGCGTCACGGTGATGTGTTCGCAGCGATCAAAGCAAATGTCCCAGCCGGGGTGGAGCACGCTTTCCAACGAATGTTTTTATCTCCAAAAAAAATTCCTAATGGGGTGATTTTTCCCGATCCACCGATCTGCATCGATTACTCTGGGCACAATGATCGCTGGTCCGACGGGCACGATCTGTTCTCGAAGGCGATGAATGATCGAAATTACGCATTTCTTTGCTACTGGGGCCCTTTCGGCCACGCAAACAATTCAGCAAACATCAAAAAGAGCAACGACCTGATCGATTCGTTCGACTGGCTCAACGTGCGTAAGGATCAACCCTATCCGGTCTTCGCTAATGCTTCTTGTAACTCGAAACTCCCTTGGCCAGATCATTTGGATAGTAAAGAAGCGGGGCAAATTAATGCGTTCTTCCGTTGGAATAATCTTAAGGATACCGCGGAGATTTTGGAGATGTCGCTGTTCCTTATTTCCGTCAACGATTTAGATACTAAATTTACAATTCCGACTGCTGCCACTACTGATGTCACCTTACGACGACTGCAACACTTAAAGCTCAAGCCTGGCGCAGGGTTTAAATGGAAATTTGGATCTGCGAAAGGCGAAGGCAAAGTTGACGAGCTGGGTTTGATCACAATTCCTAGCCTGAAAATAACTGCTACTCCCGCCACTTTTAGCATTCGAGGTAATTTCTAGAGCGGATTGGATTTCCCCAGTCTTCACGGAGACGATTAGGATGACGCTCAAGATTGCTATGATTCTCTGGGAGAGACTCTTTATGGCTCTTCTGACCTAAGAATCTTTGATGTTTTATTCACGCTTAATTGGCGGAAGGGGATTGAATTTGAAGGGGGAAGACTGTCTATTACTCTGGCAGCGCGAGGCTTTGCGGTGGGAGCTAGCTCGTTTGAATCTCACTTATGGACTTGAATAACACTAGGAGGTTAATTACCCCCCCTTAGTTGCGGTCAATGTGAAGGTTATGAAAATGTTAAAGCTAAAGTTAGTTCTTGCCGCTCTGCTCACAGCTATGGTCTTGGGCGGTTGCAACAGATCTAAGAGTGGCGG
>ERZ1048686.1844-NODE-1844-length-15519-cov-6.896599_pt1 | contig 15519 bp, 7 predicted proteins | sample MGYA00383099_ERZ1048686 | MGnify/ENA primary metagenome ERZ1048686 (study PRJEB29581, sample SAMEA5548369) | metagenome | biome: marine; feature: coastal; material: water | depth 25 m | study: Short-term variability in the microbial, nano- and picoplankton... | reverse complement strand
TAAGGAACTGCGCCATTTTTGGTTTTTTGTGTCTTTCTGCCATTTTTAATTCCTTTTGATCTCTTAATCTATTACTTAAAAGCCAGTTAACCTTAATTGAAGCTTCTAGTCAAGCGTTGAAAAGGTTCTGAACTTCTAAAACTCGTCTTTCTTTTTCTTATAAAAAACCGGGATGAGGGCTAGAATCCCTAGAAGTGATAAGGAACCCAAAACCTTCATAGACATAATTTCTGCAAAGGAATTGATTGTTGCCAGATTATTCCCCGCATTGGCGTAAATATACGTTGCTGGCAATTTTCCAAACATCGTCCCCCAAAAGAAAAATTTCAGAGGAACCTGCGATAAGGCAAAACCTATATTGACAGCAAAAAAAGGAAATAGCGGAATCAATCTGAAGAATAAAATACTATTGAGAGGTTTTTCGCATAAGTTATCGTTTACACCCCTGACTTTCTTACCAAACCTTTCCTCCACCCAATCTCTCAACAAGTAACGTGACACCAAAAATGCCAGCGCTGCCCCCAAAGTCGAGCCAATAACCACAATGCCTGCTCCCAATGCGGGTCCGAAAATAAGCCCCGCCGCAAAACTGAGAAAAGTGGCACCGGGGAGCAAAAATAACCCAATCATAATGTAAGCCGCTATATATCCTCCTATCATAGTTAGTGTATTTGCCTGATAAAAAACTTCCAGACGGTCTCGATTGAGCTTCAGGTTTTCTAATGTGAGGTACTGCCTTTCGTCAATATAATTGATCAGCGCGATTGCCAGCAGAAGTAATACCAGAAATTTCAGTTTTTTCATTTCGAGCTCGTACCCTAATGGAAATGCAAAAATCCAGACTCCAGCGTCTTAGTTTAGCAGACCCATTAATCAGACGACTCATTTATTCTGTTGCTCTAAACCTTCAATTCTATCTATAATTTGGCCATTTCAGCAGCAATTCTAAAATCGGCAACAAGCTTAAATCCTTTTACTATTTTTCCCCTCTTAACTATAGAAAATAAGATATACAACCACACTTTAAGCCTTTTCAAACATAGGGCTTTCAATCAAAATTTAAGGGTGTCGAGGATTAATAATGACAAATTTTAAGTTAAAAATTAAAAACGCTCATGTCTATAGCAATCTAGAGGTTCGCTTGAAATCTCGAACCATGAAAGAACAGGCCAATAAGGAAGTAGAACGAATGGTCGACAAAAAAGACCTGTTCACCGAGTATGAATGGAAAATTGAAGGATGCGAAGAGGGCGGAATTAACAGTTTTGATGCTAAATTAACGGACGCTATCGTAGAGCGCATCAATGAAGAAGAAACCGATGAAAATATTTTCTGGGATGGATTAACCGCACATTATGATTTGAATGTCGCTCATATTCTAGTCGACACCAATTTGGAAACAGTCTTGAAAGCATCCACCCGAGAAGATGCAATCACTGAAGTCAAAACTCTATGTGACAATCCTTTCGAAGGTTACGATTGGAAAATCGAAAATTGTGATGAAGACAGCATAACGACCTTCGATGAAGCCTTAAAAAAGGAAATAGTAGAAATCATCGGCAAAGATATAGAAGCCTGCATTGTAGAAGGTGCGTGATTCGTCAATCTAAAGATTTCTTTTCTCCTTAATATATTTTGATTCTTCTCCCTCTTGATTCAAGGCAATCATGATAAACAAGATTTTTCATTACCATCGTTCGTCCAAACACAATCAACATGCTTTTGCACCTGGCCCCGGACAACTAGATTGGGCCAGTCAGCCCGATCCCTTTCGGAGATATGAAGGGGCGGAGGTGTTCCCCTTAATCAAAGCCGCTCAGACAGAGGGGCCTACTTTCTCTGAAGCTCTAACACCCAATAAGGTTTCTGCTTGCCCTTTAAATTTAGAATCTGTCTCACAACTATTTTTTGACTGTCTGGCACTTTCTGCTTGGAAATCTTTTCAAGGTTCAAAATGGGCTTTGAGAGTCAATCCTTCTAGTGGCAACTTACATCCTACAGAAGGCTATTTGGTTTGTGGGCCGATACAAGGTCTCACAGATGAACCTTCTGTTTTTCATTACAGCCCAGAGACTCATGGTTTGGAAATCAGAGCTCATTTCTCCATGGAGACGTGGGAAAAAATGCGTTTGTCTGAAGACACCCTCTTTGTTGGATTAAGTTCTATCCACTGGCGCGAAGCTTGGAAATATGGACAACGGGCTTATCGCTACTGCCAGCATGACTTGGGCCACGCCCTGGCCGCGCTCAATATTTCTTGCGCGGGTTTGGGTTGGCGAACTCACTTAATGGATCATCTGACTCACAGCGATTTAGAAACTATTTTAGGATTACCCTTCAAAGATGAATCTGAAATTGAAGTCCCTGATTGTCTCGTCGCTGTCTTACCATCGAGCAACGAACCAAATATAAATTTAAACGAGCCTGACTATATAGAAGGATTCTCTAGTCTGGACTGGCAAGGCACTCCCAATATTTTAAGCAGAAGTCATATGGATTGGTCTGGCATAGATGAGGTTTCAAAAGCTGCGAGCAAACCGGATCGCTCCTTGCCTAACGTTTGCAAAAAAGAAGATCATTCAAACCTCATTGAGGACGATACTTTCTCATTAAGAAAAGCCATTTACCAGCGACGGAGTGCTGTTGCTATGGATGGGAAAACCCAAATCGCACGTGACACCTTTTATCAATTTTTAATAAAAACGGTTCCTAATGCTTGCCCACTGCCTTTTCAGACATTCCCCTGGGAACCCCAGGTACATCTGGGGTTGTTCGTCCATCGAATTGATGATTTGCCTCGTGGCGTATACATTCTGGTGCGCAACAAAAATCACTTGGAAGATTTGAAATCCACCTTCAGCAAACATTTCAAATGGGAGAAGCCCGAAGGATGCTCTGACGAACTAGATTTGTTTTTACTGGAGGAGTATGACTGCAGACGCATGGCGGCTGGAGTATCTTGTGGACAGGAAATCGCCGGGGCAGGCTGTTTCAGCTTGGGCATGATCAGCGCTTTCGAGGAACCCCTCAAAAATTATGGCCCTTGGTTTTATCCTCGTCTTTATTGGGAGTGCGGGGCCATTGGACAAGTGCTTTACCTTCAAGCCGAAGTGAGTGGCATCCGCAGTACCGGGATCGGATGTTTTCTTGATGATCCTGTGCATCATATTTTTGGAATCAAAGACACAAGCTATCAAAGTTTGTATCATTTTACCGTCGGTGGCCCTGTAGATGACAACCGGCTCACCACTATGCCACCTTACTGAAATTTAGTTTTAAACTACCTCTGTTTCAAGAAACGGCCTCGGGCCTAGCCAATAGGTCTTGCAAAGTTTTAGATAAATATTACGAAAATCCTTGAGAAAACGGTCTCTGTGTCTCTCCAAGATGAGTTCCGGCTAGACCCTAATAGAATTTCTGCTATACTAAATTTCATTGGCGCTTCAGCAGTACGGGTACCCTCCATAATCAGGCCTCGTTCTTCTTTTCCTTTATAAAATACAAAGTTGTCTTCTACATCCTGCAATTATGATCATAGCTAGCAATATTGAAAAATCTTTTGGGCCGCAAGTTTTATTCGACGGCGTATCGTTTCTTATCAACCCCGGCGAACGCATTGGCCTCGTAGGAAAAAACGGTACGGGAAAATCTACGTTGTTCCGCATGATTCTGGGTAACGAGAAACAGGACGCGGGAACTCTTTCCACCCCAAAAGGCTACCGGATAGGTGCTTTGGAGCAACATATACATTTCACCCAGCCAACCGTTCTCGCGGAATGCATCCAAGCTCTCCCCGCTGAAAAGCAATGGGATCATTACAAGGCAGAGATCATTCTCTCCGGGCTCGGTTTTACAGAGCAGGATTTTCAAAAGGACCCCACTACCTTCAGCGGTGGATTCCAGGTGCGCATCAACCTTTGCAAAGCATTATTGGCCGACCCAAATATGCTTTTGCTTGATGAGCCGACCAACTATCTCGACATCCTTTCTCTTCGCTGGCTCAAGGAATATCTAAACAAGTGGCCCGGCGAAATGATTCTCATCACTCATGATCGTGATTTCATGGATAAGGTCACCACCCATACTCTGGGCCTGCATCGCAAACAAGCGAGAAAGGTCAAGGGCGGGACTATTAAATTCTATGAAATGATCATTCAGGAAGAGGAAACCTATGAGCAGACCCGCAAAAATCTGGAGAACAAACGCCGAGAAATGCAGAACCTTGTAGATCGGTTTCGAGCCAAAGCCTCGAAGGCCACCATGGCGCAGTCGCGATTGAAGATGATGGAAAAAATGGGGACGATGGAAAAACTCAGCGCAGAAAAAAATCTGGGTTTCCGATTCAACTATCTCGCCTGCCCTGGCAAAACCCTTATGAACATCAAAAACCTGTCGTTCTCATATGGGGGCAAACCCGAAAATAATATTTTCTCAGATGTCTCATTTTCCATTGGTAAAAATGACCGCATTGGAATTATCGGTGCCAATGGCAAAGGTAAGTCAACCTTGTTAAATTGTCTGGCAGGAGAGCTAACCCCTACCGAAGGAGATATTGCGCCACATCCTTCCGTAAACATCGGGCATTTTGGTCAGACCAACATCGACCGACTCCAACCGGATAATCAAGTCCTAGATGAAATACTCCGTTCCAATCCGAGCCTGTCATTACAGGCCGCACACAGTATATGTGGAGCCATGATGTTTGACGGCGATATGAGCAAAAAAAAGGTAAACGTACTTTCGGGGGGTGAAAGAAGCCGTGTTCTACTTGGGAAAATAATTTCTCACCCCACCAACCTTCTACTACTGGATGAGCCTTCTCATCATCTGGATGTAGAGTCGATTGAATCCTTAATTGAAGAACTGAACGATTATGCGGGTGCTATAGTAATTGTAACTCACTCTGAGCTTATCCTTAAAGCTCTGGCCAAAAATTTGATCATTTTTCATCGCGGCCATGCGGAGTATTTTCATGGCGGCTACGAAGACTTTCTCGAAAAAGTCGGTTGGGAGGGTGAGCCGGTTGTAGAGAAAAAAGTAAAGGGCAAAATGAATAAAAAAGAAGCTCGGAAGTTACGTGCGTTAGAACGCCAAAAAAACCAAACCGCCAGTAGTTAAGATTTTTTTCTTTTGGCAATAACTCTTTGAATAACTGAAAAAGGTTGATTGCTGTTGAAGGGTGCCCATTAATTAACTCATCGGTAAACCCTTTTTCAAGAAAACCTAAAAACCCTTCCAATTTAAATTTAGACAACCCAATGGTCCAATTCGAAAAACATCTTTCAGGAATCTCTCCACTGTAAATCAGCTTAAGGCTCTTATGCCGATCATCCTTTTTTACAACTTCATACAAATCAAAAATAGCTTTTTCACTTCCTTCTAAGATCTACATAAACTGGCTTATTCTGGCCCAATAAATAAGAATGCCTGTGATACTTTCTTCGGCGCTCCTTTTTCTGGATGTCTCCAGAATATTCATTATATCGGTATCGGACATATCCCTGGTTGCGAAACTGCAATAGAATAATTCGTGCATACCCCAACAATAAATATGTTTACTTTAAATTTTCAGTCTCTAACGAACTGTTTTTACCCAAGAGTAAAACCTTCAAAAATTTAGAATCAGGGTGGCAAATAGACTAACTGCGACTTATCTTAGGATTAGAGAGTTTGAGAATCCGACTCTAAACTAAACGGAGGCACATAAAATGCTTTTTCCAGTCAAAGCTTATAATGCTAATGGGAAGTTAAAAGAGGTTATCTCAAATGAAATATTGCATCGGCGCCACTGGAAAATATTTCATAAATAATGAAGGGAATTAAACCGGCACAGGGAAACAGGCAATCTCTAAGGAACTGAAAGAAAAGAGGGACGCACAATTTCCTGAAGGCTTAATGAATAGCCGCAACTAAAGTCGGCTATCGATAATCTCCGGTCAGGTTAAATCCGGCCCAATAAGAAGGGTGTGGGTAAAACCGTTTAACGAGAAGTTGGGCCTTGCGCAAGCTCTCGGCTTTATCTTCTTTACCGTAGTTGCGGTAAAAATGTTTTATCAGTACCGCTGTGGAGATATCGCTGACTCTCCACAGCGAAGATAAAATTGCGTGCGTACCTGCATAGATAAATGCACGGTTGAGCCCTACCAATTCATCGCCACCAACGAGGTCGCTCAGACCCGTCTGGCAAGCGCTCAGTGTCACGATATCTGCTTTGATATCGAGACCAAAAACTTCATTGACCTCAAAATTACCATCATCACTTTTATCCCGCGTCAATTTTAAGGACGAGAACAAAGGGTTGATCGGATCGAACTCACCGTGTGAAGCAACATGGATTATTTGATAGTCGCCGATATTTTTCTTCAACCAGCTCTCGGTAGCATTTTCTCGAGTCAAGACATCAATTTTCGGGAAATCCCATTTGATGGCGTTGGCTTCCATTTCCGCCAACGGCAAATCGTAATTCAAGTCGCCAAGATCGGGATTGCCCAACGCCAGAACTTTAATGTCGCGACTGCGTGTCGTTTTTTTCTTGAAAGTGAACTGCATCACCGATGCGCTGGGAGAATAAAATAGGGGATGCCGCTCAAACAAATAACTCTCTTCATTTTTTAGGGATGAAAACGAAATATAGTGCAGCTGTCCATGCGGCACGATACCCAACATCCGCTTGCCTTTTATAAACAACTGCAAAGGCTCCACCAATAATTTATGTAATCGTTTCGCTTGATCTTCTACAGGGGCAATTTTCTGAATCCGTTCACGGTAGTCAGCGACAAGAGCATTTAAATCTTTTTCTGTTATGGGAACGCGAACTGCATTGATGTTTCCCTCCGCTACCACCCAGGTAATGAGTTCTTTTTTGGTCACCAGATATTCCACCAACGCTACGTTATCTTCCAGCAAGCTATACAACGTCTTTAAGGTGATAGCGTCTACCGTGATGAAGTTTGAAATTTCCGGACTCTGCTCTTTAGCATCGATCAACATATTCTGATAGAGACTTCTCGCAGCCACCAGTTTTTCTCTGAGACCTTTTGCTTCTTCTTCCTTCTCAGCAGAACGTGCCGCAGCGAAAGCTTCTTCTGTTTCTCGGATATGTGATTTCTGCCGGGTTAAAGCATCGTACAATTTTTGACTGACATCATTTTTCAAGCTAATTTTCTGATTGCCAAGCAGGTCGATGAAACTTCGTGATTTTGCCCGCTCTGCATATTGAAAAGAGTCTTCGACATTATCCATATCCAAAAGCAACAAGATCAATTCTTTGTAAACATCCTGCTTGTCAGTGAGAAATCCGTTTTGAAATTCCTCAACTTTAATAGCGGCACGCATGGCATCGACAATTTTTACGGCTTCCTTATAAACTTTTACCGCTGCATCATTTTTCTTTAACTGAATAAGAGCAAATCCCTGTCCACGCAAGGCCCGCCAACTAACCTCCTTGACATTGATCTCAGATGACAATGCATATGCCTTTTCAAACAACGGCACCGCCTCCTGCCATTGTTTTCGCTCTAACGCCAGATGCCCTAATTCCAGCATGATTTTTACAACATTCGTGCGGTCGCCGATTTCGCTGCTGAAACCCATCGCCTGATTAAAATGTCCGGCGGCATCGTCAAGATTTCCCATACGCATCAAACTCATACCCATATTGCGGTGGGTGTAGCCCTGCCCCCATTTCGATTTGAGTTGAATGTCTTGTTGCAAAGCTTCATTGAAAGAGTTCAGGGATTTCTCAAAGCGTTTTTCTTTTCTATGCACCAATCCGATATTATTGTGGGCCGAGGCAATATCTATACGCGAACGCGTTTCGGTTGCCAGATCTAGACTGTGGTAGAGATTTGTTAAAGCCCGTTCAGAATCATTCAATGTCCAATGGATCAATCCCAACGTATTATAGATAAAAGCTTGTCGTAGTTTGTCGTTGAGGGACTTGGCTATTTCCAACGATTGTCGTTGCGCTCGAAAAGCCTGTTGATAATCGCCCTGAAACCAATGCGAGTTAGCTTGGTACAATAATGCTTTTGATAGCCCTTGTCTGAAATTGATTTCTTCCGCAAGAACCTGCGCTTGTGAAAAATAATTTAAAGATTGATCAAAATCCCCTTCCTTTTCGGCAACCAGTCCCAAATCCAATAGCAATTCGACCTGAAATTCCGTTTGCTCTAATTCGACGAACAAATCATAAGCTTTGAAAAAATATCCTTTGGCTTCTTTAAATTGATTGAGACGGAGACTGTAAATTTTTCCTATCCTACGAAATTCTCGGGCGCGATTTAAATCTTCACCTATCTCTTCATTTATTTTTTGCGAAGCCGTGAATGCTTTCAGCGCATTGGTATATTCTGTAGCGTTTTCTTCAACGATGCCCAATTGGCTATAACTTTGGGCCAGTCGATCGAGGATTTCATATTTCTCAAAAATGATGAGGGCAGTTTTTAAATGCTCCACTGCTTCGGGGAACTTTTCTGCCAGTGAATAAAGCAGACCCAAAAAATAATGCGCCTCTGCCAACTCTTCAGGGGCCCCCTCCTTCTCCGCAAAAGGCAAAACTTTATTCTGGTAATGGATGGACTTTTCGTAGTCTCCTAGCTTCCAGGCCGCAGTGGCAAGAGCCTTGACGAGGGTTTTGGCCTGAAAGTTTTCGCCCAGGTTTATTTTTTCAGGAACAAAAGAGGTCAGCACCAAAGCTTTTTCAAGATAGTTTATCGTCGAAAGAAGTTCACCTGCCTTCGACGCGGCGGCTCCTTTAAGCACATTACCTTTAATATGTTTGATGGCGAATGCTTGTTTCTCCATTTCGCTCATACCGGGGAACCCATAATATCGGTATCGAGCCCAATCCAGATTTTCAGAATGCTTTTTTGATAATTCTATCTGTGCTTGTCGTAACGATTCTGCCGGATTGGCTTCGTCAAGACTCGCCATAAAATATTTATCAAACTCTTCCTGAAAATCCGGTTTTCCACTGTGAAGCAATGTTCCGGGGTACCCCTTAAACGTCAAACCCTGCAACAAAACAGTTGTGGGAGACAGTTCCAGTCTAGGATCGAACACATGCTCCACGTCGGTCATAGTCATCAAAAATGACTCTACCGGATCGGCATACAGCGACTCGATAGAAATACGCTGAAACTTTGATGGCTCCTTATTCAGAGTAATGAATGACGATTGAGGTTCATGACGAAAAACTCGAACAGGACTCTCAATTTGCACCAAACCGAAATGATTCCATTCACTAAGAAATGATTTTCGGTTCGCATCTTCTCCTTTCAAACTACCAACAGATGCAAAATAAGTTTCCACATTATCGGGTAAATTAGATTCAATCGCTAACAGGCGCGAGCTATAAAGACTTCGCGAGTTAACCGAGCGGACAAAATGCGACAACGAAGAAACAAACGTCAGCCGTGAGTTTTCAATCAAAGGTTTGCCATTTAAATTGAGAGCTGCCCAAGGCAAAAACTCCAACCTTCCCTCCGCCAGAAGAATAATAGATTTCGCATTTCCAATAGCATCCCGTAATGGAGTAATAATTTTTTTTGACAATGCTTCAATATCGGTTATGCGTGCATTGGTCTCAGCTATTCGTTGAACCAAATTGAAGAATATTTTGTCTCCTGAAATACGACCTGCTGAAATTTTTTCACGGCTTATCTGCCAAACAAGAATATCGTTCCCCAACCTTTGCAATTTTAAAAAGATTTCGTCTTTTCGCAAAAGCGATTGCACAACTTCTACAGTCGGAACATTTGGCGACACCCAATCGACCAACTCAGGGTCGTCTTCGTCAACCATCTCCATAAACTCTTGATATTCGTCTAGCAAAGTTTCTGCATCTTCGTTCTCTAAAGATGACAGTTGGCTGGCGTACGTTTTTATTTCATTAAAATATTCCTGTCTCTCTTTGCTGGAAAACTGATAAATTGGTGTCAACGCCTGAACAATCGTCTTCTTGCCCTTTTCAGAAAACAATAATGCTTCACTGTATTTTTCTTGTTCAAACAAATTCGCGGTGATTTCTTGATAAAGCTGTTCAATCATCGCCAAGGTTGAACGATCTGTCGGAACAGCGTGATAAGGCAGACGCGCCAACTCTTTCTCTGCATCCAGAAGGCGAAACAGGCGTTTCGCACTTTCTAATTTAAGCGCATCTAAATAAACAAATTGCCAGCGGACGCTGAGAGGCGGAATCCATGGAATCTTTTTCTCTTCCATTCCTGCAAGGTGCCGGGTCAATTCCAGATTTTGTTTTATTTTAGGAAGATACTTTTCGGCATCCCCTTTTGCCAATTCCAGTGCGGCCTCAAAGTGCTGAATCGATTTTCCAATGCGGGCCATATTATTTCGTAAGCCCGCCAAGCTGTCTTTTACCTGTTCGACATCGTTTAATCCTGAAGGTTCTCTAGAATTAAATGCCTGCATATGAAAAAGAATACCCAAGTAATTATTTAATATTAATGCCGAGGTCGCTTCGCTGGAAACGATTGCCTCCTGTATAAATGCAATAACTTCCTCAATCGCGGCATTATCTTTGGCACTCATAGTGAAGATGGCACGTGACATATTCGCTGCATTGACGGCCATGCCGTTTCGATTATCTAGTTTTCTTGCAAGCAAAAAAGAATCCTTAAAATATTCCAGACTTCTTCTAGTTTCTCCAGACTGAAAATAAAATTTACCAAGCTGATTGAGCAAAAGTGTCTTTTCAAGAAGAACCGGGATGTTTTTTTCTATATCCAATCCTTCTGGTATTAGTTTCAGTTTTTTCTGAAAATAATCGATTGCCTTCTGATTATCACCAAAGTCTCCATAAATCTTTCCAATATAATGAAAGATAAGTTTTTGCTCACCACTTTTATCAAACCCATAAGCTGCACCAGAAACATCGTCACTGATTCCAGCTTCTATGTTGACTTCGAATAATGCGGATGACTTCTTTTTCTTATCCGCCACACCATACTTATCAAGCTTATCAATGGCCTCGAAATAATAATTGAGAGCCCGACTCATTTTTCCAGAGTCCGGTTGCAGACGATTTTGCGAGTAAATATTATTAGCAATATTTCTAAGAGCTTTCGACAAAGATGACTGATTTCCCGTTTGTCGATTCAACTCCAGACTTGCAGAAAAATGCTTGACCGCAAGCTCATAGTCTTCTTTTTCCTGATAAGCCAAAGCGATACGATCATGTAATTCGGCCATACGCGCAGGTTCATTTTTCTTCTCAACCAAGTCCATCGCATACCTGAACTGTTTAACTGCATTGACCGCATCACCTGCTTTAAAAGATGCCTCGCCATAGCGTTGCCTGTACAAAGCCTCTGGTTCTGCATTCAAAAATTCCAATCCGGCTTCTTCGCGCTTTTGGTAATAGTGTCGAGCCGAAAGAGGATTATTAAGCGAATAATGTCCGTTTCCCAGGTTGAGAAGTAAGTCCGCTTCGTTTCGAGGGTTTTCAGTTTCATCATTGAGAGCCAACGCAATCTTGTATTCATGCAAAGCCTTTTCAAGGTAACCGGACTGCTGTCGCTCTTTCTGTTCATAAATCCAGCCCAAGGTCTGATGAAAGAAGACCTGTTGTGAATTTTGTGTGAGCGCTTTACCTATTTCTTTTTCTGCCTCATCCAATGCTGGTGGAGTGAGGTAGGTATAAGCCAGTCCCATAGCATAAAGTTCTGCAGGGGAATCTGGACGGGTCTCTACTCTTTTTTTATAAAATCTCACCGCATCTGCGCTTTTCTTAAGAGCCGATGCCGCTTTCAGGTAGCCTCTATGTGCTTCTACAGTATCCGGACTGAATTCGATGAGCTTTAAAAATGTTTTGAAAGCCAACTTAACCTCTCCAACACGAAGCTCCCAGTTACCCTTGTCCAAGGTTTTTTTAATTTGCCCCTCCCGGGCTTCATTTAAATAAGTCTCTATAGCCTTTGGCTCATCTGAAATTTTTCGGTAGATACTCAGGCTTTCATCAAAGTTATCTTCTTCTGCATATATTCTTGCCAATGCAAGACGAGCCTGAAAAGATTCATCCTGCTTATAAGTTTTTGCCGTAGTTTTATAGGCTTCTTTCGCGAGAAGGTTTTCATTGGCGTTATGATACAGAGCCCCAATACGATTTTGAATTGCCGCCGCCAACTGTGGAATATCTTTATAGGTTTGTGTGAGTGCCTGCAAGCTCGACACCTTCTTCTCCAGAGTGAGTTGTTTTTCGTGCAGATGAAGAATTGCTTTGATGGCTTCTTGTTTCCATTTAGGAACATCTGAAAATTCTCTTACCACTTGCACAAAAGATTGCACCAGCTTTTCCCGGTTACCAACCAATGCATATACCCTACTTTGTAAAAATGCTGCCTCTGCCGCCAAACTCCTTTGTTGGGGGTAGTTACCGACTACTTTTTGAAAATATTTCAAAGCTTGATCCGGAGCTTTATTTACAAGAGAAAGCTTTCCTTTTTCTAGAAAACCCCGCGCTTCGACTTGAGCTAATCCTGAATATTTTTTTACAATCGTATCCAGGGTATTTATTTTTAAAGATGCATTTTTCGTATCCAATAAAAGTATTTGAATTTCTGATAGTCCGGCGATCTTTTTATTATCGAGGTGGGTATCTAGTATCTGATTAAAAATTTTTCTGGCGGAATCGGAGTGTTTCAATTCCAGATTTAAAACAGCCAGGCGATAGCGTATTTCGGTAAGGCCTGTTGCATTGGGGAACCGGTAGATATGGTTTGCTAATGCCATGCTGCATAAATAGGTTGCTTCAGAACATACATCTTCAATTTTTTTTAACGACGTAGAAGAGTCTTTTGCAAAAGCAATTCGTCCTGATTGTGGGAGCTGCCAAATATCAACGGACCCTTTTCGATGTGACGCAAATAGAAGGGTGTCATTAGCACCCGGTTGTGGGAAAAAGTCGTAGGAAGAACTGTCTGTCAATTGACGCAACTTTTCGGGACGACCCGCGTTGAAAACCAGCTTCCAGATATTAGGATTGTCATCAATGCTAAGTTGCCCATCCAGATTGGTGTCATCAGAATAACGTGCAAAAAAAAGTAAATCGTTTGACCAAGCAGGCGACACATCTATTTCCGGCCCTTTAGTCACATCAATTAAAGAATTGGACTTAAGATTTAAAACCTTTAAATCACTATGCGTATCTCCTGTCACAAAAGCCAGATACTGACCGTCCGTAGAAGTTGAAAGATTAATTCCCCCCTCTTTCAAAACCAGCAATTTCTCTCCACTTGTCAGTTTCTTTTTATAAATTGAAACTTGGGTTGCACGCGAAGCATAAAATATAAATTCCTGATCGGCTGACCATGCAGGGTCCATATCCTCATCTTTCCCCTGTACAACAGCGACAGGGTCATCGGTGTTTTGCAGATCAAGAATGTAGATATCGCCACGCGGGTCGCCGCGATGAGAAACGAACGCGACTTTTTTGCCATCTGGACTGATAGCTGGGCTTTTATCTTCGGTACTGTGAAAAGTCAAACGACGATCAGGAGGTTGGATACCTACACCTAGATATTTCATCCAAAGATCAAGGTTTCCAGAGGTATCAGAGACATAAACCATGAAACTCCCATCCGGTGAAATGGACGGAGCAAAATCTTCACCCGGGTTTGAGGTGATCTGAATAGGGTCGGATGCCAAGACCGGGACCGCAAAGATAACGGACAGAAAAAATGCCGCCAGTCCAAGCCCTGCTCTTATTTGTGAGGAGAGTGTCATGGAGAAATGAAATTAAAATATAATTTTAATAGTATAGCTTAATCGGAATAGGAAATGCGGGGCGAGATTAGGGTAGGCTTATCAGAAGTCTAACTACCCATATCCCTCACATATCAGATATGTTTGCCCATTTAAAACTCTGCGTGGGAAGCACCGGATAAACAGTAAAAAGCGGCGTATTATAAGGAACCATTGCCGATTCGCTACCCGGACTCAATGTCAGGTGGATATTGACAAAGTTGAAACTCAAACCCTCCTGCCAAGGTTGCGATGTGTTTTCAGCATAAGCCGGTATTTTATCGGCAGCGTGACTGCGGACCATCATCCCCGACCCGCCTTCCAAGCCATACTCATACAGGTCAGGAGCACCCTGGATCAGAACCGAGACCTGGGAAGCATCGAACCAGATTTTAAAATTAGAAACCAACTGAATATAGGGCCCCAGAGTTCCGGTACGCTCCAGCACCGCACGTGGGTAGGCGTATTCAGCGGGTATTTCTGGAGTGCCCGGATAGTTTGCAGCGCGGAATTCCTTTTCCTTGACCCTGGAAACGGATAAGAAAATAAGATTAGGGTCATCCAACGGAATGTCCAATATTTCCCCATCTTCATAGCTACAAATTTTTCCCATTTCGAATCCGAGTGGAAAGGAATAACCCATTTTTGCATAGTAGGCTCGCATGCCACCATCAAGGGGATCATCTGGAGTTTTACTGATTTTCAAATCGAATGGCATCATCAGATGAAAAGCGTTGGTGCGGGAGTTCATAAAAGGAGCGCAGGCTCCGGGAAACTCTTTTTGCACAGCTTTATTATCCGGATCAAACTTTCTCTTGGTGCCACCAAAGTGCTGGGCGGTTTTCGACTCTTTGTTCAAGCCAAATTTATTTTGGTAGTAAGTGGAAGCCCGTCTTTGTGCAATGTCGAGGAAATATTCCGGCGCATCACTTTGTACAATCAATTTCTGCCGTTCCTGCGCGTCACCTTTGGCGGGACGCATGGCTTCATTATAGATACCCAACTCCGCTTCGGTTTTCTTGATATCCTGATCGAGTTGCCGGGCGAGTTGAGGGTTATCAAAGGAGGTTTTGTTGAGCAGGCCCTGCGCCCGTTTCAACATTTCAACCTTCATATTGAAACGTTTAGGCTCCATTGCCAATGCATCAACCGTAGCCATGATGAGGCTGAATTGCTCTTCCGGTAAAAGACCTGCGTTTTCGAAGGCATCCTCTTTAATAAAGTTGAGTGCCATAGGGCCAAACGCTTCTTCCCGGCGTATCCCCAGCGTCAACAGATAGTTCAGATGCGCACGCGCCTCATTAGTATCCAAAAAAACCTCCACAGTTTTGGTGATTTAAAGACCCCTATTCTGACCGGAAATCATTGGCTTAACAAGGAAAATTCTTAAACAATACAAGCGAAAACCCCACACTCGGCTGAGCAAACAGTGAGAGCTTGCAAAAAGGCTGAAAATGCTATAAAACACCCCATAAATTACGCTGGGAATTGTTGGGTCAAAAATAGATTTTAAATAGAATAGATGACCCTTGTTGCAAGTAGATACAGTACAAGATTTCAATTTAAATAGTGTGGCAAGCCACAGAGAAAATCCAGGGCTTAAGTATGGAATTTGCAATCAATTTTGATGACATGAACTGGGCAGCAATCGGGCCTGAATTTATTGTACTCGGCACGGCTTTTTTTCTGCTTCTAGTAGGACTCAAAAAGGAGTTGAACCATAATTCTTTCCTGTCAATAGTCACTCTCGGTGGAGTT
>ERZ1048686.1843-NODE-1843-length-15521-cov-5.068990_pt1 | contig 15521 bp, 15 predicted proteins | sample MGYA00383099_ERZ1048686 | MGnify/ENA primary metagenome ERZ1048686 (study PRJEB29581, sample SAMEA5548369) | metagenome | biome: marine; feature: coastal; material: water | depth 25 m | study: Short-term variability in the microbial, nano- and picoplankton... | reverse complement strand
ATTTGGCTTAAACGTTCCAGTTGATTTAGTGTAATAGCGCCTTTTTGAACGGCTCTATCCGGATAAAACTCAGCATCAAAATCAAAGTCTCGCTTATCGTCTCCGACCCGATTACCGAACAAATACAGCATGATAAATAGAAAAACTAAAAAGGAAGGAAGAAGCGACGTTGAGTCCAAGTCGATCATCCGTGTGATCACGATGACGTCGGACACAACGAGGAGGGTGAGCGGGATGATTTGAAAGCGGTGAAGGAGATAATTCTGGTATGCTCTAGATCCTTTCACGCTTTCTTATATATCCCTAAATATCCATAAAGACTAATTCGACGACTTTGCCAAAGCTGCAAACTTTGATCTTCCAAATACTCCCATTTGGAATCTGGCTTTCGATCTACAATATTGTTCCAAACAACCAACCGGCCTCCAGACTTCATGAGTCGATGACATTTATCGAACAGTCGCTCCGCTTCCTGTCTGCTCATCACTTCTGTGACATCCGAAAGATAAATAACGTCGAATGCCTGTCCATCCGAATCATCCAAATCAAGGATACTCTTATTAATCGTCAATACTCTTTCAATTCGGCTTTTGATAGTTGGGATAGAAGCTTGTTCTAACCATATAGGAAGTTGGTAGTTTTCATGAAGGTTACCCTCTAGTATTAATCGAAAAAAGTAATTGTTCCGGATCGGAAATTCTGCCCAAGAATGCTTTATTCGGTCGTAGAATATTTTGGCTGGATCCTCTTTTACGTATTGGAGCAAGTCTGGGTGTCTCCCCTTTTTTGACATGTAAAACTTACCGAAGAAAACTCTGAAAATCAGCTGATACAATCGATTGTCTATGTGGGTCACATAAAACTCTTGCTGTTTCTCAAGAGACTCTAAGGTCAAAAAATGAGCAATTCGTTTTCTTGACACTGCTAGCGGAAGCAAGTATTTGACAAAGCTTCTCAGATAGCGCTCAAACCGGCCTGCCACCAGCATGCCTCGTTTTACTATTTCAGGTTTTAGAGCGTCGGGGCATTCTAACGCTGAGAGAATCTGTTCACGCTCTGTTTGATTCGATCGAGCGTTATCGTACAGATCCAAAATCCTACCATGCGGTAAGGAATCATACACGGCCATTTTGAATTTCAGAAGATCAAGTTGAGTTCGATTCGTGTCTACAGCGGTGCACGATGTTGGATTTTGCAAGAGCGAGGTCAGGGCGATATCTCCTGCTGAGCAAACACAAAGAACATCGTCGCCTTCATTAACGACTGAACGGATCACTTCAGGGTCTTCCCAGCAAATACTGTATAGCAATCCTTGGTTCATGGGTAGGGAGACTAAAAGTAAGTTAATTGTTATCCGTCGGTTGGACTGGCTGTTCCAAATTTGAGTCAAACCCCTATCGAAATGCTCGTTAAAACATATGGAAGCGCTGTGCATGGCGTGGACGCAACTACCGTCACAGTAGAAGTCAATATTGACAAAGGAATCAACCTCTCACTCGTCGGTCTTCCAGATAGTGCCGTCAAAGAAAGTCAGCATCGGATTGATGCAGCCCTATCGAATAACGGTTACAAACTTCCAGGCAAGAAAGTCACGATCATGGTGCTCCTATAGAAAACACAGCTTCGGTAGAAGGTTATTCTGATAAGGTCGCTTATTACCCAGGTGACAGTGTTCGATTGATGATCTCTACTGCCGCCGATTCTATGGTCTCTATTGCCAAACGAAATAGGTCAAACCAATTCCACATCTTCCCATCACCTTCAAACGGTGAGTTAATGATCTCCCCTTCAAAAAATAATGTGGAATACTCCATAACTCTATTTGACGCTGAAGGAGACCTGCGACTGTCGACCAAATCCATCCTTGCGCAAGAATTCAAGATGGATTTGCGCTCTTTAGCTTCAGGCATATATTTTCTAAAAATAATTTCCTCTAGTGGCATGGAAATGCATAAGATAGTCTTGAACTAATTTCCAAGGTGTGCTACCTTCGCGCCCATGATCAATGGCAAGAAGGTCGTGGTCGTCATGCCGGCGTATAACGCGGAAAAAACCTTAGAAACAACCTACAACGAAATCCCTTTTCACATTGTAGATGATGTTGTTTTGGTTGACGACAAGAGTTCCGACCGCACTTCAGAACTGGCTCGAGAAATTGGCATTCAGCATGTCATTACGCACCAGAGCAACCTAGGATATGGTGGAAACCAAAAGAGCTGCTACCGTAAAGCGCTCGAATTGGATGCAGACATCACCATCATGGTACATCCAGACTATCAGTACACTCCCTTGCTCATTCCAGCCATTGCCAACATTATCGGAAGCGGCTTGTATGACTCAGTCCTAGCAAGTAGAATACTTGGAAAAGGAGCTCTCCGCGGTGGAATGCCCATGTATAAGTACATCGCCAATCGGTTTCTAACGCTCATTCAAAACATTCTCATTGGGCAGAAACTTAGTGAATACCACACTGGCTATCGTGCATTCTCTAAAGACATTTTAAAGACAATCAACTTTGAAGCAAATTCAGATGATTTCGTCTTTGACAATCAGATGATCTGTCAAATATTTCATGCTGGTTTTGAAATTGCCGAAGTCACTTGTCCGACTAAATATTTTGAAGAAGCATCGTCCATCAATTTCACCCGTAGTAGTAAGTACGGTCTGGGTGTGCTTTGGACTTCTATGCAATATTGGCTGAGTAAAAAAGGTCTTTCAAGTCCAAAAATATTCCAGACGGCCAATGTTTAAAACGCAATTCGCTATTCGGGAATTTTCGCTTCCTATGATGATTTGGATGCTGCTTGGAGCAGGCATCATATTTGGAACCGATAAACTTGATTTACATCTCTGGATAAATCAGCTCAACCATCCACTTACTGATACAATCTTCCGCTACCTGACTCATCTCGGTGATGGCATTTTCGCGGGATTAATCGTTTTGATCATCTTCTTTTATAAGATCCGTTATGCCGTGATCGGATTAGTTGGAGTTTTCGGATCTGGGATATTCTCTCAATTGTTGAAACGTTTGATATATGATGATCACTACAGACCATCTAAGGTTTTTGAATCCTTAGCTGATTTACATTTTGTGGATGGAGTCATCCTTTATAGCCGACATTCATTTCCTTCAGGGCACGCAACAACGGCATTTGCCTTGTTTCTTTTCTTGGCCTTCCTTGCTCCATATAAGTGGGTAAGAGCTGTGTGCTTTGGCCTAGCGATAGTGACCGCATTTAGCCGAGTCTACATCAGTCAGCATTTCTTCGAGGACATTTATGTAGGAAGCTTAATTGGGTTTACGTTCATGTATGCCGCGATCATTTTCATAAACTCCAAAAATTGGGGTGATCGAGGATTACTCTCACAGTTTGATTCGAAAAAATGAACACCGTACGGGATCATCTTATTCTTCTCGTATTCGCACTTCTTTTATTCATTCCGTTCCTTGGAAGCGTCCATCTTTTCGATTGGGATGAAATCAATTTCGCCGAGAGCGCGCGAGAAATGCTCCTCACGGGCGAGTGGTGGAGAGTTACCATAAACTTCGAACCCTTCTGGGAAAAACCTCCCCTTTTCTTTTGGTTACAAGCCCTTTCAATGCGGCTTTTTGGGGTGACAGAATTTGCCGCCCGTTTACCCAACGCACTGTGCGGAATTGCTACTCTAAAGGTGCTCTATGAAATTGGAAGACAATGGCATGGGAAGCGGTTTGCCTGGCTTTGGGTATTTCTTTATGCTGGCAGCTTCCTTCCACATCTCTACTTCAAGTCAGCCATCATCGATCCTTGGTTCAACCTCTTTATTTTTCTAGCCGTCTATACCATCTTCTACATATCCGAGCACGCGAAAAAGAATCAGATTAAACTTGGTTTCATCGGAGGTCTGCTCATTGGTTTGGCAATTCTCACCAAAGGCCCCGTCGGACTTTTGATTCTGGGGTTAACATTCATGGTCTGGCTAGTTCACACCCATTTTAAGTCGGTTCCATCGTTGAAGGTTATTGGAGTATTTGGAGCGACCGCACTTGTTGTCTCGTCCGTTTGGTTCGGATTTGAAACCATTCAAAATGGACCTTGGTTTATCACCGAATTTGTGGAATACCAAATCAATCTTTTCCTCAACCCTGTGGCTGGACATCAACAACCCTTCTTCTACCACTTTGTCGTGGTATTGCTTGGTTGTTTCCCTCTTTCTGCGCTCGCGTTGCCAGCATTCTCAAATCGGTTCAATGGCGACTCTTTCAAGCTGTCCATGTGGATGAAGTATTTGTTCTGGGTTGTCCTCATACTCTTCTCTTTGGTGACCACTAAAATTGTTCATTACAGCTCGATGGCTTATTTACCTCTCTCCTATTTAGCCACGCTGGCAGTCATCCAATCTTTAGAGAAAAATCGAATCAAGAATTGGGTTAGGCTTTGGATTTTAGCACAAGGTGCTGTGATTGCTTTTGCATTGATTTTGACACCAATTCTACTGTCGAATATGAATCTCTTGACTGATCGAATTACTGATCCGTTCGTTCTTGGGAACTTGGCTTCTGCTGTTGAACCTGTTGGGTGGGAATGGATTATTGGAACGATGTACTTCGGTGTTTGTCTCTCTTCTTATTTCCTCTTAAAGACTGACCCATATCGCGGTCTATTGATTCTTTCAATTGGTACGGCGTTGACGATATTTTCAACTATGATCTCAATCGTTCCCTTGATCGAGTCTGTAAGTCAGAGAAGCGCAATTACCTTCTTCGAGAACCACGCGGATGAAGAGAGTTACAAAGCGACCTATGGGTACAAGAGTTACGCTCCATATTTCTATGGAAAAGTAACGCCTGAGACGGCCCTAAAGCTTCCGATTTCCAAGAATTCAAAGCTTGATAAACCCGCGTACGTTTCAGTAATGATCAAAAGGAATGACCGATTTCTTGAAGAGTTTCCTTCAGCTGAAAAGCTCTCAGAAAAAGGCGGTTACGTGTTTTACCGATTGCCTCCTACTCTTCCATGAGTTGGAGTATTTCCCACTGGCCCTGCTCAACTTTCTGCTCCGCCAATTTGAACTTAACAACCTTGGTTTCTCCCGATTGGATGTCTCGAATTTCTACGCGGTCGTTCCGTCCTGGCTTCTTATCTACCCTTACTGGTTCACGCTTCATTTCTGACTGACCTGAATTGTTCCCTACTCGAGGATCCGGTGCTTGACCTGGGGCAACTTCTTGCTTTGTAGCAGTAACTCTATCAAGGGAAGAATCAGCCTGCACCCCTTGCGTTGCATGTGCCTGACTTGCTTCCTGATTAGGTAGGTTAGCTCTGAATAGGAATGAGACGATGTCTCTATTCACTTTTTCCAAAAGCTTCTCAAATAGATTATAGGACTCAAACTTATAAATCAGCAATGGATCCTTTTGCTCGTACTGAGCGTTTCGAACGGACTGCCGGAGATCATCCATTTCGCGCAGGTGCTCCTTCCATTGAAGGTCAATCATCGCAAGCGTAACGGACTTCTCAAGTTCAAGTTGAATGTTTTTTCCTTGAACAGCCAAAGCAGCTTCCATGTCCACCACAACAGGAAGCGCTTTGCTACCATCGGTGAGTGGAATTTCAATATTCTTGAATTGATCGCCTTGGGTCGAATGCACACGTTGGATTACAGGTAAAGCTACTTGAGCGATGTACTTATTCTTGTCTTGATAATGAGACAGGGCCTTGCTAAAGACAACATCAGCAAGCTCATCTGGCCCTCGTTGCAAGAATTCTTCCTCGCTTACAGGACTCTGAATGGTCAATGTCCTAAATAAATCGAGTTCAAAGCTCTCATAATCACGCGCCTCCTGATGCTCGTTTACCAATGCTACGCAGACACTGTGAATTGCTGTAGATGTTTCGACGGTCATTCTTTCACCAAACAACGCATGTCGCCTTCTCTTGTAAATAACCTCCCGTTGCATGTTCATGACGTCATCATACTCGAGCAAATTCTTTCGAATTCCAAAGTTGTTTTCTTCAACTTTCTTCTGTGCCCGTTCGATGCTCTTGCTGACCATGCTGTGCTGAATCACTTCTCCTTCTTTAAGGCCCATGCGATCCATCAGTTTAGCAATTCTCTCTGATCCAAAAATTCGCATCAAGCCGTCCTCCAAAGAGACAAAGAATTGGGATGATCCAGGATCTCCTTGACGTCCAGCTCGACCTCGAAGCTGACGGTCAACACGCCGCGATTCATGGCGTTCCGTACCGACGATGGCGAGACCACCGGCCTCTTTCACACCAGGTCCCAATTTAATATCAGTACCACGACCTGCCATGTTGGTGGCGATTGTGACAGTCCCTGGTTTACCTGCAGCGGCAACGACTTCAGCCTCACTTTGGTGAAGCTTAGCATTCAATACCTGGTGAGGTATCTTTTTCATTTTGAGCATCCTACTCAGAAGCTCAGAAATCTCGACTGTCGTAGTTCCGACAAGAATAGGTCGCCCGGCATTTCGAAGTCGTTCTACTTCTTCAATGACTGCGTTGTATTTCTCCCTTGCAGTTTTAAAAACTAAGTCTTCTTGATCGTCTCTGGTTATCGGTTTGTTGGTAGGAATAACAACCACATCCAACTTATATATCTCCCAAAACTCACCCGCTTCTGTTTCAGCAGTACCAGTCATACCACTTAGCTTGTTGTACATCCGAAAGTAATTTTGCAGCGTCACTGTGGCATAGGTTTGAGTCGCTGCCTCCACTTTCACATTTTCCTTCGTCTCAATTGCTTGGTGGAGTCCATCAGAGTAGCGACGCCCTTCCATCACACGTCCGGTTTGTTCGTCAACAATCTTGACTTTCCCATCCATTACCACATACTCAACTTCCTTTTCAAAAAGCGCATATGCCTTTAAAAGCTGATTGACAGCATGGATTCTTTCGGCTTTTTCCGCGTAGTCCGTGATTAATTTATCCTTGACCTGAGAACGTTCCTCGATATCTGGAATTCGATTCTCTAGATCGCTCAATTCAGAGCCAATGTCAGGTAAAATGAAGAAAGATGAATCATCTCCTTGGTCTGTGATTAGGTCAATCCCCTTTTCGCAGAGCTCAATACTATTGTGCTGTTCTTCGATAGTGAAAAAGAGCTGATCATCGATCTTGTGCATCTCCTTCATCTGATCCTGCATGTAATAGTTCTCCGTTTTCTGCAGTGTCGTTCTTACTCCGGGCTCACTTAGAAATTTGATGAGTGCCTTGTTCTTTGGCAATCCCCTGTAGCATCTGAGAAGTTGCTCTCCTCCAAGTTTGACTTGAGATTCGTAAACTTTTTTGTCACCTACTTCTTCAGGATCCAGCGCAAGCAATTTTTTGGCTTCCGCGAGTAATTCATTCACAAGTTTTCTCTGGGCACCAACCAACTTTTCTACACGTGGCTTTAATCCTTCAAATTGTTGCTCATCCCCTTTAGGAGTGGGACCAGAAATGATCAATGGAGTTCGCGCATCATCAATTAAAACGGAGTCAACCTCATCAACTATGGTGTAGTTGTGCTCTCGCTGAACCAAGTCTTTTGTTCTGCCCGACATGTTATCACGGAGGTAGTCGAATCCAAATTCATTATTGGTTCCGTAGATGATGTCACTTTGATAGGCATTTCTCCTTTCCTCACTATTCGGTCGGTGCTTATCAATACATTCAACCGAGAGACCATGGAACTCAAACATTGGAGCCATCCATTCGGAGTCACGACGTGCCAGATAGTCATTGACGGTTACGATATGAACTCCTCGCCCGGTTAGCGCATTCAAGTAAACGGGAAGGGTTGCAACAAGCGTCTTACCTTCTCCTGTGGCCATCTCAGCTATATTTCCGTTGTGCAAGACCATACCACCGATCAACTGCACATCATAGTGGAGCATGTCCCACGTAATGTCAATACCAGCAGCCTCCCACGTGTTTTTCCAAACCGCAGTGTCACCCTGAACAATTACATGTTTGTGCCTAGATGAAATCTCACGATCATACTCTTCGGCAGTCACAGAAAGCTCCGTATTCTCTTTGAATCGTCGCGCGGTTTCTTTCACCACCGCAAATGCCTCGGGCAGTAAGTCCCCCAAGACAACCTCAAGTTGTTCTGTAAGGATCTTGTCTAGTTTGTCGATCTGTGAATACAGATCTTCTTTTTTTAGATAGTCTAATTGTGGGTCTTCAACCTGTGCCTTCAACGAGTCAATTTGGTCTTGGACATCCTTGGTTGCTAATGCGATTCTAGTTCTGAAATCCGCAGTTCTAGCTCTTAACTCATCATTGGTCAGCGTAGAATAAGACTCAAAAAAGTTATTGATTTCTTGAACGCGCGGAGTCAATTCTCTGATGTCCTTTTCACTCTTGTTTCCAAAAACGGTATTAAGGACTTTATTGACTATTTCTAACATCTCCTTTCAATTAATGTGGTGAGGCTGAGTTCAACTCTCTTGCCAAATCAGTTTGCCTGACATATTGCCACTTTTTCAATAAAGCGGTCAAAGGTAATTAGAATGCGATGGTGTTGATTTGACGACTGAGAACAAAAAACCCCCGACAAAGCCGAGGGTTCGTTTCAAATTTCATTTTTGACCCAAGCTAATACTCATCTTCATTGAAGAAGAAGTCCTCCTTGGTCGGATAGTCTGGCCAGATATCCTCAATTGTTTCGTAGCTCTCACCTTCATCTTCAAGAGCCTGAAGATTTTCAACCACTTCGAGTGGCGCACCTGTTCTCATTGCAAAATCAATGAGCTCGTCCTTAGTCGCCGGCCAGGGCGCGTCTTCGAGGTATGATGCTAATTCTAATGTCCAATACATTTCAATCCTTATTTAAAGGGTCTACTGAGTCGGCAAAAATATATTTTATGCCATATGATACAAGCTGAAATTGCATCTGCGTTTTGTTCTGATTTTCAGACACTTACGCTATGAACGTGGTTTCCAAGGTATTTCGTCAACCTCAAATTCCTGCGTAAGCTTTCTAGATAAGACGAAAAAATAATCGCTGAGGCGATTTAAATATTGAAGAATCAACTCGTTAACTGGATCATTTTCATCGAGGGCCACGCAAAGTCTCTCCGCACGGCGACATACACATCTACAAACATGAGCTGAGCTCACCGATGGATGTCCACCAGGAAGAACAAACGACTTCATTTCAGGAAGTGATTCATCCATCTGATCCATTTGATCTTCCAACCTCAAAATATCATCTTGAGAAATCATGGGGAGTTCCATTCGATTCTTCACAGGATCAGAGGCCAAATTTGAGCCGATTGTAAAAAGTTCTTCTTGAACCCTGATTAAATCAGAACTCTTATTTGCTGGAACGTGATCGCGCAACACGCCAACAAATGAATTCAATTCGTCAACAGTCCCATAGGCTTCAATCCGGAGGTGATGCTTAGGTAGTCGCGTTCCTCCAAGAATACCCGTTTCTCCTTTATCTCCCTTCTTGGTGTAGATCTTCATGTGTTCAACAATAGCCATTTCCTAGGCAACTTCAAACTGTACTTTTGGCCGCCCATGATCCCGGGCAAATGAACTTAGATTATAGCAACAAATTCATTCAATGGATTGTACTCGCCCTCCTCGGTTTAACTTGGGGAAGCTCCTTTATCTTGATGAAGAAAGGGTTGATCTATTTTTCTCCGGAGGAAGTTGCTGCGTACCGCCTTTCTGTTGCCATGATCTTTCTTCTTCCCGTAAGCATCAAAAGCCTGAAAATTCTTAGAGGTAAGTTTTGGCCGCTGCTCGCAACTGGTCTTTTCGGGAATGCGATTCCAGCCTTTCTCTTTGCTTATGCGCAAACAGAAATCCCAAGTGGCCTCAGCGGGATGCTTAACTCGCTAACCACCTTGTTCACTCTAATAATTGGCATCGCTTTTTTTAGAGCCCCGATTTTGAAAAGTCAAATCATCGGCGTTCTCGTAGCTTTAATTGGCGCAATGGGTCTGATTGGATTCGAGGTAATTGGAAGTTTCGGCACCTATGCAAAGTATGCGTCGCTCATTATCATGGCCACTGCGTGTTACGGTCTCGCGGTGAACGTGATCAAATCATTTCTTCAAGAAATCAAGCCAACGCACATTACGTCTGTGGCATTCCTGCTCGTTTCTCCGGCCGCTCTTATCTATCTTTTAGTTGCAACCCCCTTTGTAACAACGATCATGACGGACAGCTCGAGTTGGGTTGGACTAGGTTATCTGTCAATATTAGGTGTGGTCGGAACCGCCATTGCGGTGGTGATATTCAATCAACTCATCAAAGAGACGACGGCCATTTTTGCGAGCACCGTCACCTATCTGATTCCAATTGTGGCCATTGGGTGGGGAATTGTAGACGGTGAAACAATCACATTTTACGATGTGATGTACATGCTTCTCATTCTTGGCGGAATACTTCTGATCAATCTCAGCCGCTCATCGATTGTAGCTAAGATTCGGAAGGGATCATAACCTGCAAAAAGTGAATGGATTAAGCCTTAAAAACATTTATCCACGAACCTTTTGTTAATAACCGATATTCCGTTACTTTTGCGCCCCTTTTTAAAAGTAAAAGAAAAGCTATGTACGCAATTGTAGATATAGCAGGGCAGCAGTTCAAAGTAGAAAAAGACCAAAAGGTTTTCGTTCATCGCTTAGATGCAGAAGAAGGAAAGAAGGTAAACTTCGACCGAGTTCTTCTCATTTATGACAATGGGAAAATCAACATTGGCGCCCCAGCTATCGACGGTGCACAAGTAAGTGCAACTGTCTTAGAGCACCTTAAAGGTGACAAGGTTATCGTCTTCAAAAAGAAGCGAAGAAAAGGATACAAGAAAAAGAACGGGCATCGCCAGTATTTGACTGAAATCCAAATCGATAGCATCAAGGCGAGTGGAGCCAAGAAGGCCGCTCCCAAGAAGGAAGAAGCCCCGAAGGTAGAGGCAGCTCCGAAAAAAGAAGCCCCTAAAGCTGAAGCTAAAGTCGCAAAGACAGAAGCACCTGCCGCTAAAGCAGCAAGCAGTGATATTAGTTCTATGACAGTAGCTCAATTGAAAGAATTGGCTAAAGAAAAGAGCATATCGGGTTACTCTTCTATGAAGAAAGCTGAATTGATCAAAGCACTTAGTTGATTCAATAAAATTTTAAAACATGGCACATAAAAAAGGTGTTGGTAGTTCGAAAAACGGTCGTGAATCAGAAAGTAAACGCCTAGGCGTCAAGATTTACGGAGGACAAGCTGCAATCGCAGGAAACATAATCGTTCGCCAACGAGGCACACAGCACAGACCAGGTCTAAACGTAGGAATGGGTAAGGATCACACCATTTTCGCTTTGATTGATGGAACTGTTCAGTTCAAAAAGAAAAGAGACAACAAGTCTTACGTATCAGTTCTTCCTACCGAAGGCTGACTAGATCATTGATCGTATTCTAAATCCCGATCAAGGCTTTCAGCCCGGATCGGGATTTTTTTGTTTCATTCGTTCGATATTCAATCATGCTACAGATCGCACACATAAGAGAAAATAGGCAATCAGTTATTGAAGCTTTGCGAAAACGAAAGATCGACGCAACGGCCGATATAGATCACGCCATTGCTGTTGACGAAAAGCGTCGTCACGCTCAATACACGCTCGACCAAAACCTCGCCGAGGCTAAAAAACTAGCCGGCGAAATTGGGAAACTGTATAAAGAAGGCAAGGCAGACCAGGCAAACGCAGCAAAAGAAAAGTCTACTGAGCTGAAGACCTATAATCAGCAACTTGATCAAGAATTAAAAGAAGCTGAATCTCAGCTCAGAGCCATTTTAGCCACTATTCCAAATACTCCGCATGCCTCTGTTAAAGAAGGGAACTCGGCGGAAGAAAATGAGAGTCTCAGAACTTGGGGTGAGGCAATTGATGCTGATCATGCCACACCGCATTGGGATCTCACATCCAAACACGGGTTGATTGATTTTGAACTTGGTGTTAAAATCACCGGAGCTGGTTTCCCTGTTTACAAAGGAAAAGGAGCAAAACTCCAACGTGCCCTAATTCAATTCTTTATTGATGAGGCAGAGAAGGCAGGCTACGAGGAGATTATTCCGCCCCTCATGATCAATGAAGAGTCAGGGTTTGGTACTGGCCAGCTTCCTGACAAGGATGGGCAGATGTACCATGCGACCGTAGACAACCTTTTTCTCATTCCGACAGCGGAGGTTCCAATCACGAACTTGTACCGTGATGTCATACTCAATGAAAAAGAACTTCCCATAAAAAACACAGGCTACACACCTTGCTTTCGTCGTGAAGCCGGATCCTACGGAAAGGAAGTTAGAGGTTTGAACAGGCTGCATCAGTTTGACAAAGTCGAGATTGTTCAAATTTCAAAGGCCTCAGATTCTTATGCGCTTTTAGAAGAAATGCTTGAACATGCTGAAAGCCTTTTACAGAAATTGGAGCTGCCCTATCGCGTACTGCGTCTTTGTGGTGGAGACATGGGATTCACTGCAGCATTGACATACGATCTCGAGGTATATTCTGCTGGCCAAAGCAGGTGGCTCGAAGTGAGTTCGATTTCTAATTTTGAAACATTTCAAGCGAATAGGATGAAGCTTCGGATTAAAGCTAGTGACGGTTCCAAGGAATTGGCGCATACGCTCAACGGAAGCGCCCTCGCGCTTCCTAGAATTGTCGCCGCACTCCTCGAAAACAACTTTGATGGAAAACGAATCAAAATTCCCGAAGCACTCGTACCATACACTAGGTTTGAATACATAGAATGAAAGCCATCGCTTACATATCAGGTATACTAGCCATTTCGTTATTGGCTACTTCGTGTGACCGAAAGGTCAAAGAAGAGAGGCTTCAACGCATTGATAGTTTAGGAATTCACTTACAGAACTCTTCCGAGGTTCTAGGCCAATTAGATTCTATGCTTATTGTCAATCGGTTGGCAGATATTGATAGAACGGGACTTTGGATCTATGACAACGTCACCGACACTTTGGAACGACAACCTGGTATCGCTTTCGGCGACTTCATGCGTACCAAAAAGTACTACAATCAAGCACTGACTAGATATGTTTCTGTGAGCACTGAAATCTCGTATTCGGAGGTGCAGCTTCAATCCCTTCGTTCTGACGTTAAAAACAGCTTCTACAGTGAACAAGAATTCAAAGGTTTCTTCAATGCTGAAGCGGCGTCCATAGCCAAAGTGGTCGAGGCGACGTACGAACTCGAAGAAAAATATGAGTTTTCAAACGATAGATACGCTAAATTCAAACCGGTCGTTAACTCAATGGTTGACTCAATAAAAGCAATCATTTATGCTCCTGAATCGGTTAATCCATAGCATCCTACTTTCTCTCTTCATTCTTGGCTCGTCCGGTTTGCAAGGGCAGGGCACTACGGATGATCAGCTGGCCGCGCATTATTACCGAGAAGGCGATTATGAAAAGGCCTTGCTCTACTACCAAAAACTGTACGATGCAAGACCTAGCGAGGATAACTATCGCTACTACCTCAAATGCCTTCTTGCGTTAGAGGAATATAAACCCGCAGAAAAACTCGCCAAGAATCAGGCGAAGTATAACGCCAGAACATTGCGTTACCAGGTTGACGTCGGTAATGTTTTACGCCTCGCTGGCGAACCCTCAAAGTCATCAAAGCATTTTGATAAAATCATCAAGGAATTGGATAGAGCGTCGGTCACTCAGATTCTTGATATGGGAAAAGCCTTCAGTGAAATTAGCCTTGAGCATCGTGCCTTAGAGGTCTATAATCGAGGTCGAAAACAGATTGGAGATTCTTATCCATTTCACTTTCAGATAGCTTCCGTACTCGGGCAAATGGGTGATGTAGAAGGAATGATCAACGAATACCTCGATGTACTCGAAGTGAGTCCTAGCTATTTGCAAAATGTCCAAAATACGCTCAACCGAGTGATTGGATTTGAAGAAACAAACGCGTACAATGAAGTACTACAAGATCAGCTGCTCAAGCGTGTTCAGAAGAATCCATCAAGCGACATCTACAGCGAAATGCTGACATGGATGTACATCAAACAGAATCGTTTTGCGGCCGCTATGACCCAAGTAAAGGCCATCGATAAGCGCAATAAAGAAGATGGCATTCGGGTGATGAAGCTGTCACTTTTAGCCTTAAACAACTACAAGTATCAAGTGGCGGTTGACGGATACAAGTACGTAAGAGAGAAAGGCCCGAGCAATTTTCACCACGTTCTAGCGAGCGTTGGTATGCTCTGCGCGATGAAGGAAGACGTCATTTCGAGTGAATACACGCTAGCAGCTATTGAAGATTTGCTCGATGAGTATTTGAGTGTGCTGGTAGACCTAGGGCAAAACAAAGGTTCTTGGGAAATCATCAGAGACTATGCTCATCTGAAAGCCTTTTATCAAGGGAAATACGACCAAAGTGCGGTCAAGGAGTCCATTGACGTATTGTCAAATGCCGTTCAATTACCTGGGCTTTCCGAAATTGAATTGGCGCAACTAAAACTAGAATTAGCGGATGTCTATGTTATTTCCAATAAAATTTGGGATGCGTCCCTGCTATACGGTCAAGTTGAGAAGAAATTCAAATATGAAGAGATTGGATTCGAAGCTAAATTGAAAAATGCGAAGGTTTTTTACTACTCCGGTGATTTTGAATGGTCAGAAGCTCAACTGGATGCATTGAAGGGATCAACGTCAAAACTGATCGCCAATGATGCGTTGGAATTAAGTGCGTTTATCTCAGAAAACACTGGACTAGATACAACCATGGATGCCCTAGCCCTTTTCGCTAAGTCAGATCTGATGATTGTTCAGCATAAATATGACAGCGCTCTTTTCTTTTTAGAATTAATCGAGAGCAATTATCCAGGTCATGAGTTAATGGACAACATACTTTTCCAATTGGCTAGGATAAACCAAGCTCAGTCGCAACCTGAACGTGCAGCAGAAACTTATCTAGAACTCGCTGAGACTTATCCTTTCGGCATTTTGGTTGACAATGCATTGATGGAAGCGGCACGCATCTATGAAAACAAGCTCAATCAGCCTGAAAAGGCAATGGAACTCTACGAGCAGATTCTAACAGAATTCACAAATAGCCTTTTCGTTATCGAAGCAAGAAAACGATTCCGCCATTTGCGAGGTGACTTGCTACAGTGATGGATGAATAAACGTGTGTTAGTTATTTTCTTCCGTCTTCAAATCCACACATTCTAAAAAATCTAGATTCGCCTAATGGCTCGCAAATCAGAAGAACGATTTCAGAGACGCAGACTTCGCGGCTCATACATGAGTGTGATTCTCAGCGTTGCGCTGGTTCTATTTACCTTGGGTCTTCTTGGATTGGTTATTCTGTACGCCCAAAAGCTAAGTACGCAAGTCCAAGAGAACATTGGGTTCACCATCTACCTCAACGATGACGTGAAAGAGTTAGATGTGACTCGACTGCAACAGGCAATTGAACTCTCCGATTATGCTCTTGAAACCACGTACATTTCAAAGGCCCAAGCGGTTGAACTCTTAAAAGAAGACTTGGGTGAAGACTT
>ERZ1048686.1828-NODE-1828-length-15610-cov-13.121440_pt1 | contig 15610 bp, 12 predicted proteins | sample MGYA00383099_ERZ1048686 | MGnify/ENA primary metagenome ERZ1048686 (study PRJEB29581, sample SAMEA5548369) | metagenome | biome: marine; feature: coastal; material: water | depth 25 m | study: Short-term variability in the microbial, nano- and picoplankton... | reverse complement strand
GAAATGTATCCGGATCAGAGTTTATATCCGGTTGACAGCGTACCTAACGTTGTACGCAGGATAAATAATGCACTCACCAGAGCAGATCAGATTGATCACAGTGAAGGCCGGAGCGATGTACACTGGTATGCACCAATTGTGGCTGACGCAGAAGCAGGATTTGGCGGTGTGCTGAATGCCTACGAATTAATGAAGCACATGATTGAAGCCGGTGCTTCCGGAGTTCATTTTGAAGACCAGCTCGCATCAGAAAAAAAATGTGGACACATGGGCGGGAAGGTACTTGTGCCAACTTCTGAATTTATCCGCAAACTTACCGCAGCAAGACTGGCGGCAGACGTAATGGGAGTACCGACAGTACTGATGGCCAGAACTGACGCCAACAGCGCTAAGTTGCTGACAAGTGACGTTGATCCGCGTGATCAAGAATTTATTTCGGACAAGCAACGTACGTCTGAAGGCTTTTTCCGTATCAATGGAGGCATTGAATGCGCGATTGCCCGTGGTCTGGCTTATGCGCCTTATTGTGATCTTTTATGGTGCGAAACTTCTACACCGAACTTGGAAGAAGCACGTAAGTTCGCAGACGCGATCCATGAAAAATATCCTGACCAGATGCTGGCCTACAATTGTTCACCATCTTTCAACTGGAGCATGCATCTTGATGATCTGACGATTGAGAAATTCCAGGAAGAAATTGGAGCAATGGGTTACAAATTTCAATTTGTGACACTTGCCGGATTTCATGCACTGAACACAAGTATGTTCGAATTGGCAAAAGGCTACAGTAAACGCGGAATGGGTGCTTATTCTGAACTGCAAAAACGTGAATTTGAACTTGCAGAAACTAAAGGTTTCAAAGCAGTCAAACATCAAAGCTTTGTGGGTACAAGTTATTTTGACGCAGTGCAGAACACAGTGGCTGGAGGAGAGTCTTCAACTGCCGCACTGAAGGAATCAACTGAGGCGGCTCAATTCAACAAACGTGCAGCCTAATTATCTGAGACTTGATCAACGCTTAAGCTTCTGTCTTGTTTGCTTCTTGAACTGAGCGGAGTTGAATTTTTAATTGACTTCGCTCAGGCTTCTACATAGGGCTTACATGTCTGATTACGCAGTGTTTGGTCTTTGTATCGAGCCATATTTGCTGCATCCAAGTGACCACGTGATTTATATTCTCTACAACAAATACCCGTCTCTGATTAGCTTAATCTATCTTTCACCTAGATCTTTACCTAGTGTTAAATCAATTCGTGTGTCTCACCCTTTTTAAAAATGGCGTGATAGAGCTGTCTTCTATCATGCTTATCTTATAGCTCTATAAACTCAAAATTTAACCATATATACGTGATTGTAAATTGTTACAGCTTCGAAATTTTCAAATCCTTCAGGCCGACTTTTGTCATTTGCCTCTAGATCTTTCCGATTTGAAATCCCAAATGACATTCTAAAATTATTTGTTATTTTAATTATGATTGCCAAACCGAGAGACGCATAAGTATGAGAAAATGATTTATATTCCTCCTTTTCCAAACCAGAGGCATTATTAATTTTACCCTGTCCAAATACCCCTTGTCCGAAGTTACCTGTTGTAGACCATCCAAATGTTGAACCATCATATAGAATGTATTCTAATTTAAGCGCAGCCGTACTGTAGGAAAAATCAGCTGGCTCCAATGCATTGAGTCCACCACTGTATCTATCGGGTCTTCCATAACTACCGTTGACTGCATCAAAGACATCATCCTCCTGATTGCCTGAAATCAAGCCGACCACGGTTGCAAAAGAAAATCCCACTTTAATGTCATTATCAATAAATACACCTAGGTCACCTCCAACTGTATCAATCACAACAGGTCCAAATTTATATAGATCTCTCCAGAATCCGCCATAGACTCCGTGGGCTTCGACATCAAATATGGCTGCTTGAGCTAAAGAATATTTAAATGTGCAAATATAAATTATTACTATAATTCTGAAAATTTTATTTTTGCGAAGTAATAGATAATTTAGCAATTTTGAATAAGAAATACTATTGAAGTTGAATAGGGGAAAATTGTGGCAGCACTCTGGATTCCTGGTCTGGGCGGTGCTAGCCAAATAATGACAAGTAGAATGTATTATTGTCTAACTAATTATTTTGCGACGTTGCCGTGTGCGGTAACGGTAAACAAAAACACCGATAATTCCGACAATTAAAGGTACAAGCAGCATGTTCAGCAGGAGTAACCCTTGACCAAGGCGCTCGATATCCTGTCGCAAAATCTTACGAACATCTCTTAATTTTCGGCGCGCCTGTCTTTCTTCTTCACGAAACTGCTGAATTTCTTCTTGAACTTCCGGAGACAAAATGACTTCTTTCTGACCCTGCTTACCTGCCGATTCAAGCAGGCTGTTCAAACGCTGTTGTACTTCATCCAACTGTGAAAGCAGTTGTCTTTCCTCCGTTTGATGAAGGAGTTGAGACTGTTTCTGCATGGCCAGTATGCGTGTAAAAGGCCGTGAAAAACGACCTCTTGAACGAATACTCATCAATGCTTCATTTCCAGACAAATGCTCCGCTGCATTGAGCATCAGATTCAAATTGTCATTTGTGGGCTGAATGATGCTCTGTCCGAGAAAATTCAGTTTCTGTACAGAAAATTGATCTGAGAGAAAATCAACATCACTGAAGAGCAAAATCGAATTACGATCCGCAGATTCGTTCAGGTGGGTGTGCTTGAGCGGAGTTTCTGCTTCACTTTCGTCTACCGCCGCTTGAGCTTGAGTATCCTTTGTTTCTTTGGCCGGCTGACCGTTTGGAAAGGCGCTGCTAAAATTTCCGGCAGTAATTGCCATCACTGCTTTAGCGCTTTCGTCAACTTTCATATCACGTGAGAGTTGATCCGGAGCAGAAAATCGAAGTTGAAACGCATCTATCAAACCGCTTTGCTCTGAAAGAGAAAGCAGTGCTGTAAAATCTGTCTTGCTTTCAGCCGCTTTTTTTAATGAACCTGCCTCAACAAAAAGCAGATTTTCCAATTGAGCAGTGATCGGATGTTCCTGATCCAGCGATTGGGTACGGAACGTCATCCACATTGGGAAACTCATTACACCCTGACCGGTATTGACTTGAGTTGCATGCAGACGGTCTCCAACAACTTTAGTTGAGTCATACTCAACACCCCAGGTCTTGAGTAAATTCGGAAGGTCACTGGCAAGTTGCGGCTGCTGCCCAAACTGATTTTCCGGAGAAGTCATATCTGCTCTGGCATTTGGATCAAGCAAAACAACTAGTCTTCCACCGCGCAACACATACTGATCCAGTGCATACTGCAATCGTGGGCTGAAACCCCGCGGATGCAGGACAATCAGCAAGCTGATATCATCTGGGATTTCTTCTGTGCTCAATGGCAAATTTTCCACCGATACCGATTTTTCTAGTTCACTCTGAAAAACCCATTTCTGTAAAGGAGGCTGTCCGGGAATCCTCGATCTGCCGCCTTGTAGATTCAGTGCACTCAGCAAACCAACTTTGGAGGTCGAGGTTGAACTTACTTTTTGAATGGCTTGTGTAATATCATATTCCAGAAATTCCTGCCTGCGCTGATCAAAATACGGCAGCAACATTTCCTGGTCAAGCATTGTGACAACTGCCCCAAAATAAACAGTGTTGCCGGAAGGCAGGGTGATGCTTTTTATTCCGTATTTCTGTGCCCACTCTTCTTCCTCTGTATCCGGTTTTGGATCAGAAATTTCCAGAATCAATTGCCCGTTAGAGATTGCCGCATATTCTTCAAGCAACTCCTGTACACGTTGTGCATAAGTTTTGAAGTTTGGAGGCAGTTCCGCATTGTTTCTGGAATAATAAAAATTTATCCGGACAGGTTCCTGCAAACTTTCCAGAATCTTGCGTGAACCATCTGAAATCGTGTAAAGACGCTCCTCGGTCAGATCAAAACGTAAAGGAATAAAAGACGCCATCACATTGACAGCGACTAAACAAATCAGCAGCAGCACTACACTGCCTAAAGTGTTAGACAACGAAACTTCTTTCATTATTTTTTAAAGTTCTATGTTCTTTTGATAAAAATATAAATCAGCATAAAATGAAAAATGAGCATGAATCAGGATGCTTTGTGAGATTCCAGAACTACCACATTTAACATCAGCACGATGACTATGATTGAAACAAAGTAAATTAAATCCCTCAGATCAACCACACCTCTGCGGATGGCATCGAAATGAGTGGTGAAACTAAATTGGCTGACAAGATCACTTATCCATACAGGAAAAACCGCATTCAGGCTGTCACTCAAAACCCCCCAACCCAACAAAACCAGCACCAGACAGATATTGACACTGAGGATAAAACTTATAACCTGATTTTTGGTCAGTGCGGAAGTGAAGCTGGCAATCGCCAGATAGGAGCCCGCCATCAGGAAACTTCCTAAATATCCTGTAATCATTGGCCCATTGTCCGGACTTCCCAAATAATTCACAGTCAAAATCATCGGAAAAGTCAGCAGGAGTGAAATACCGATAAATAACCAGGCCGCAAAAAATTTTGCAAAGACTGTTGTCGTCAAACGTACCGGAAAAGTGAGCAGTAGTTCACCGGTACCTGTGCGGCGTTCCTCTGCCCAGAGACGCATGCCTACTGCAGGAATCAGGAACAAATAAAGCCACGGATGAAAAAGAAAAAAGATTTCAAGACTCGCTTGTTGAGAATTGAAAAAATTTCCCAGAAAAAACGTACAGCCGGCATTCGCCGCCAAAAAGATAATTATAAACACATAAGCTACCGGCGAGCGAAAATAAGCCAGTAATTCACGCTTGAAGATAGGGTAAAATCCGTTCATGGCAAATTCTTAAATTTTTCAGTTTATGATTAAACAACAAAAAGTCATAACACCATGTCATTGCTTACAAAGCTAGAAATATATTTTAGTTTAAACACTGATATTATAATATATATCTCTATCTTAATTAGAGATGGCAAATAATTATTTTAGGAGTTTTCATGAAGCCATCAGTTTATGATATTGTAATAAATCTCAGGCTCTAAGCCTTTTATTATCGGTCCGTCGTAGTAAGTTCACGAAACACCTCATCCAGACGCCCCCGATTTACATTAAAATTTAATATCGGCATATTCTGGGCAAATATATATTTTTCTAACGGAAGTGCAATAGATTCCTTTTTTTGAGGAAACAAACGCATTGTAACAACACCACTGCGTTTGTCAGGAACGCGTTCAACTGAGTAGATAAAATCCAGCTCATTAAAATCGTTCAGCAACTGTGTCGGATCTGCACCATTTACACTCACCGTGACGGAATTACGGTATAGCGATTGAGACATTAGTTCATCCGGAGTTCCGTAACCCACAACTTTACCCGCTGAAATGACCATGGCACGTGTGCAAACTGCTTCTACTTCCTCCAAAATATGCGTGGAAATCAAAATTGTACGTTCTTCACTCATGTTTTGAATCAGTGAGCGAACCTCATGTTTCTGATTGGGATCAAGCCCATCCGTAGGTTCATCAAGGATCAACACCGGCGGGTCATGAATCAATGCCTGAGCAAGACTGGTGCGCTGCCGAAAACCTTTGGAGAGGGTCTCAATCATTTGATCTTTGACTTCGCCAAGCGCAGTCATATCGATAACAATACTGACTCTTCTTTGAAGATCCTTACCGCTGTAACCCCGGATCTCGCCGACAAAACGTAGAAACTCTCCAACCAGCATTTCGTCATAAGAAGGCGCGCTTTCAGGAAGATAACCAATTTGAGCACGTACCTGAAGAGGATTGTCCAGAATACTGAAGCCGCATATATCAGCTGTACCTGAACTAGGAGGGATAAAACAGGTCAGCATTTTCATGGTTGTAGATTTGCCTGCTCCGTTTGGCCCCATAAAACCTAAAACTTCTCCACGCTGAACCTCAAATGAAACTTGATCGACTGCCTGGAAGTTGTTAAAATTTTTGCTCAGTGCTTGAACACGAATCATAAAGAACCTGGACTAAAATAACTTTGTATTAAATAGTTGAGAATCATACTACGTAGTTTATAACTTTATGATTTTTGTATCAAGATAAAACACAACAGACGATACATCCTGATAATTGCTGAAATCGTGTAATTTAAAGAATAAAGAAAAATAGTTAAAAACAAACAAAATGAACCGCACCCATATTAATCCTGAACTTTCAAATTCAACAATCACAGCAGAGACTCCTTTGGTAAATCCTGATCTGGAAGGTGGTAATTTTTTTTGGGAAGGAGGAACTGACGGTATACTTTTGCTACATGGCCTTACTGCAACCACTGCTGAGGTTCGCCCACTGGCAAAGCGCTTTCATGATGAAGGTTTCACTGTTTCGGCAGTGTTACTTCCAGGACACGGAACAACACCGGAGAAACTGAATCAAACTCCGCGCGGGGAATGGATTGCTGTCTGCGAAAAAGCCTACTTTGAACTACAGAAAAAATGTTCTAGAGTAATTATTGGCGGTGAATCCACCGGAGGTATCCTTGCTCTGCATCTTGCCTCTGTGCATCCTGAAATTAAAGCTTTGTTGCTATTTGCTCCGGCTATGCGCCTTGCCTCCTCACTTCTAAAGACACTTTTTTTGATTGCTGTTTCTCCTTTTGTTTTTGCAATTCCAAAAAAATTTGAAAATGACCCCGGCACTATCCAGTGGCAGGGTTACAAAGTCAATCCTCTGAAAGCAGGAGTTCAACTGCTGAAATTACAATACGAAACTGAAAAGCGTCTCCCTCGAATTTATCAGCCGATACTAATTATACAGGCAAATTTAGATGAAACTGTTGATTTAAAAAGTGGTGAGATTATTTTGCGTGGTGTTCAGTCTGCAGTCTGTGAATCTCATTGGATGGAGAAATCAAAACATGTTGTCATTCTCGATCAGGAATTTGAAGAGGTCGTCTCAACAACTATGAAATTTGTTAAAAAAATATTGCAATAGACACCTTCAACACATTTTTTCTTGAGGTCAGACTTTTATGTGATAGACTGTGCGTCAATGGAAATAACTGTTTCGAAAAAAAGTCCGAGATACACGCTGTCATTTGGATGCCATTTCTTTTTGCCTCTAACTCATATATTGCCATTTCGAACGTAGAGCTCGACCTTAATAATATCAGCATAATAGAACATGCATATTTTCGTTTTATAAGCAATGACACCTTATTGTCCTATTAACGGCTTCGCCGTCAATAATCCAAGTTAAACAAAATCCGCATCTTTCTCAAATCAGTAAAATAATATGAAACCTAGCAATTACTCACATTTCGTCGAAATTGCCCGGCAAAGGGCTGTGGAACATCCTGAAAGAGACTGTATTATTTTCCTCGAAGATGGAGAAAACATGGCTGTCGGCGACGGAACTTCCGCTGCGATGACATATCAGCAAAATGATCAGGCCGCGTGTCAAGTTGCAGCATCACTGCAAAAACGCGGGATTAAACAGGGTGAGCGTGTGCTGGTTATTCTGCCAAACAGTCTGGAATTCGTCAAAATTTTTTATGGTTGTTTGTACGGCGGAATCCTCGCGGTTCCATTATCAGAACCTGCAGGACCGCAAAATATGGCGGCTTATCTGGAAACTTTTTTACCCACATTGAAAGTCAGCAAACCAAGTTTAATAATTGTAACCTCTCAGTTAGCGGATTTCTTACGTAATCAATTACCTCCGGAACTGCAAAAAGTTTTCAGCGGACTCGAAATCGCGACTGATCAGGAAATACTTGCTGACACTTCCGCAGAATATTCCGCACCTGAAATTAAAGCTAAAGATACAGCATATTTACAGTTCACTTCCGGAAGCACAGGCACGCCAAAAGGCATCATGATCGGGCACAGTAACTTGATGGCAAATCTGGAAGAAGCCCGCAAGTTCATGCAGCTTGAAGAGGAAGACGGCACCGCGGTCTGGCTACCGCTGTTTCATGATTTTGGCTTGGCCGCTGGACTTATGGGTGCGCTTTATTCCGGAGGTTTTACGGTTTTGATGACACCCGCACATTTCATCCGTAAACCACTGCGTTGGCTCTCAGCAATGTCAAAATTTAAATGCGCGCACAGTTATGTACCGCCGTTCGCACTTGATTTGTGCCTGAAAAAAATCTCAGATGAAGAACTGAACCAACTAGATTTATCATGTATGGTTTCTGTGACAGACGGCTCAGAACCGGTTCATTATTTACCAACTAAAAAGTTTAATGAACGTTTTTCCGCATGTGGTTTAAAAGCGGATGTTATTCGTCCTGGATTTGGAATGGCGGAAATTGTGATCATGTTTTCCGGCAGCAAAACCGGACTCCACGGACTTTGCGTGGATCGGCATGTTTTGGAAACAGAGGGTAGAGTCAAAGTACTGGGCGACGATGCTCCTGCTGCAGACAAAAAAATGCTGGTCAACCTGGGTTCACAAATGGATGGTCACGAAATTGTGATCAAAGGGCCTGATAATCAACAACTTCCGGAAGGAGAAGTCGGCGAACTGATGATCAGCGGACCTTCTGTTGCTCAAGGATATTATGAAAATATGCAGGCTACCGAAGAAATTTTCCGGCAAAATATTATTGGCAAAGAACAGCCCTTCCTGGCAACAGGCGACACTGCATTACTCTGGAAAGGTGAGCTATATTTTGCAGGCAGAATCAAAGATATCATCATCATCCGCGGACGGAATTATTATCCGCATGACATTGAACTGGTACTGGCAGGAGTTGAAGAATTACGTCCGGGATGCTTGATGGCCTATGCTTCTGGAGCAGAAGATGAGTCCGAACATTTAGCAGTGGCAGTGGAGGTTCGCGCTGATTTGCTCAAAGATCCTGATGTTTTCCGTAAATACGTTTTGACTTCCATTGATCAGAAAATTATTGAAATCGTCGGCAAGCATTTTCAAATAACACCCAGTGAACGCCTATATCTGGAACCGGGTACTATTGACAAAACTTCCAGCGGTAAAATAAAGCATCTTCGCAACCGAAAGACATTTGCTGAGGAAACTTTTGCGGGACTTATTGAGCGCGTTTCCAGTTCAACGGAGACCGAAGATTTTGATGTGGCAGAAAATAAACCTTCGCTTGAGACAGAACTGACTGCGCTTTTCAACAAAGTTGTATCCCTCGAACCTGAGCTGGATCAACCAATTTTGGACTGCGGGGCGGATTCAGTGGTGATTGTGGAGTTTGTTGACCAGGTTGAAACAAAATATGCACTGAATCTTGAAATTGAAGATGACACAACTCTAAAGGATATTATTGGGCAGGTTAAGTCAAAATAGAGGATATTTTTGTTTAAAGCTTTGTGTGAATTGATAGCAAGCTAAGGCACAAATGCCTTGTCATGACTAAGACTTGGAATACGAGTCCGCGCAGAGCTAACCTCTTCCAGATTTATATTTACATTTATAAACCCTGAATCTGCTCCACCATCCGCAAGGATTTCACCCCAAGGATTGATGATCAGTGAATGTCCGTAACCTCCTCCCCCACCTTCAACCTTGCCTACTGCACACGGCGCAACCACAAAAGCTCCGTTTTCTATGGCACGTGCCCTGTTTAGCACATGCCAATGAGCCTCTCCTGTTTTTTTAGTAAATACCGCCGGAACAAACAATATCTCTGCGCCAGTTTTCGATAAATCCCGATAAAGATGGGGGAAACGTAAATCATAACAGATTGTCTGTCCTAAGCTTCCAAAAGGCGTTTGGCAAATTACCGCCTTCAGCCCGCCTTGAACAGTAGCACTTTCAAGATATGATTCCTGTTCCGAGAGTTTGATGTCAAATAAATGAATTTTATCGTAACGGCTGATGATGTTCCCAAAGTCATCAATAATATAACTGCGATTCAAAATCTTTTCCGCAGAACCTTTTATAGCAATTGAACCTATGAGCAGATATTTTTTACGGATTTTTGCAAAGTCCCTGAGGCCTTTTAAAACAGGGTGATTCTCTTCAGTTGCAAATGGAGGAGCAAAAGCGGAACCTTCAGTTTTCAATCCTCCGCAATATTCCGGAAGCGTAATAAAATCTGCTCCAGATGCTACCGCCTCTTCCGCAAGCGCTATTGCTTCGTCAAGAGCTGTTTGAAAATCAGGTCTAGGACGTGTTTGCAAACAAGCAATATTGAACTGTCTTTTCGGGCTAATCATGCTGAATTGCTTTAAGTAATTGCTGAAAATCATCTGGTATCGGAGCCGAATATTCGAGCCATTCTCCGGAAGACGGATGTTTGAAACCCAAAATTTCCGCATGCAGGGCCTGGCGTCGGAAATTAGCAATGGTTTGACTTAATTCTGCCGACACTGACGGGAGGCTCTTCAGCGGAGATTTCCCATATTGCGGATCACCAATTACCGGATGACCAATCGAAGTCAGGTGCACTCGAATTTGGTGGGTACGTCCTGTTTCTAAACGGCAGGCCAGTAATGCGGAAAATTCAAAACGCCGTAAAACACGCCAGTGCGTTACTGCGTATTTTCCTTTCTCCTTTCCGGATTCCACCAGGTTATCGATTTCAACAATTGACATGTCCTTGCGCCGCACTGGATGACGTCCCAAAGCCGCGTTGATAACCCCGTGATCTTTTCCCGGAACACCCCAAACCATTGTCTGATACTGCCGTTTGACCGAATGTTCCTTGAACTGTTCCGACAAATTCTGGTGAGCATCATCTGTTTTTGCGACTACCAGTATTCCGGAAGTGTCCTTGTCCAGTCGGTGCACAATGCCCGGACGCAGCACTCCACCGATTCCAGACAGATCCTGACAATGATGCAGTAAATAATTAACCAGTGTGCCTGAAGGATGTCCTGCTGATTGATGAACCACCACACCTGCGTTTTTGTTGATGACAATTAAATGTTCGTCTTCAAATAAAATGTCCAGTTCGCCCTCTTCTGGGAGAACTTTAGTTGATTCCAGAGGAGGAATAGTGAGTGAAATTTCCTGTCCTGTACGAACTTTCCTGGAAGGCGACAGTTCGGGCTTTCCGTTGACTAAAACATTTCCGAATTTCAACAGCCGCTGGGCCTGTGTCCGGGAAACAATCTCATCTAAGGATGTCAGCAACTGATCCAAACGCATTCCGGATTCTGTTTCTTGGATGAGGTACTGTAAGTCCATTTTTATTGGTTATTTTAATTCTTTCCCATGCTCTGAGACCTATCTTCTAAAACATTAATTCGTACCAATGCTCTGCGTGGGAACGATTTATATCCGGTTACCTGGTATGAGCCGAAGCTAATGACAAATCCTTCGTATAATATTTGTCTACGTGCTAACTTGTCAACAACTTACACTCTGCCAGTTTGATCAGTGCGAGGTCGATATTTTCCATGGATTGTGCGTAGCTTAAACGAATGTAACCCTCGCCCATAGCTCCAAAATCACGACCTGGGGCAATTGCCACACCTGTTTTTTCCAGAACTTCGTGACAAAGTTCCAATGAAGATTTTGTAGAATCCAGATACTTGTAAAACACATAAAATGCACCGTCTGGTGTATATCCAGGATCCAATCCAAGTTCTCGCATACGCTCCAAAACAAAGAGCCGTCTTCGGTTGAATTCTGCTTTCATATCCTCACAGTAGGCTTTGCTTTTTTGCAGAACCGAAATTCCTGCTTCCTGAACAAATTCTGTTGCAGAGATCATCAGGTTTTGGTGCAGTCGATCTGCGGCAGACATCCATTCCGGAGGAGTAATCATGTAACCGAGACGCCATCCGGTCATGGCGAAATATTTTGAAAATCCGTTTATTGCAATTGTTTGCGCTGAAAAACTCAAAAAACTACGTGGTGAATCCTCAAAACTCAAATCCGCATAAATTTCATCAGAAATTACTGGAATATCCAAATCTGCGAGACCCTGTAAGACTTCAGGCGAAAAAACGACACCGGTTGGATTCATTGGTGAATTTATCAGAATAGCTCTGGTTTTTGCTGTTACTCTTTTTTTAAGTTCATCAACATCCAGTTGAAAACCGTCTTCGTGCCGTAACTTTATCATTACCGGTTCTGCACCGGCCAGACGCACAACATTTTCGTAACAGGCATAACAGGGATCTGTGAGGATGACTTGGCTTCCCGGAGGCGCCAGCATCCGAATTGCCAGATAGAGCAAAAGCGATGAGCCATTCGTAATAAGCACTTGTTCCGGCTTAATTTTTACTCCAAAATCCCTTTCATACTTTTTGGTAATTTCGTTCCTCAATCCTTCCAGTCCTTGAGAGAACGTGTATCCAGCGGAATTTTTTTCCATACTTTTACGCACAGTTTCCGCCGCAGCAGGTGGTGCGGAAAAATCCGGCTCACCAAATTCCAGATGGATGATATCTCGGCCTTGAGCCTCAAGTTCATGTGCTCTGGAAAAAATCTCCATTGCCAGAAATGAACCTACAGAGTCAAGATGTGATGTTTGTGCTGTGCTGATCATGTTTTAGTGTATTAGAGTTTTTTAGTTATTTAACATTGATGCATGTGTAAAAAGTCTTATAGTCGTGTCATTGCTTAAGAAAGCATCAACTATCGGTTAATGCACGTTTATTTTCACCAAGTTTAAAACGTTTTGCACCGTCAAGATATTTCAAACCATCTTCATAACTGTGTGGTAAAATTTGCGGAACACGCTGTGAGTTTCCTGAGTCATCAAGATTTGTGAACGTAAAATAACAGACATTTGTAACTTGTGTTTCGCCTGTTTTAGGATGAATAACCTCTGTCACAACCTCGACCATCAGTGTTTTTTCAACAGTGTAAATTACTGAACCGGTGAAAGAAATAATGGAGCCTATTTCCACAGGTTTGTAGAAATACATGTGATCCATACTGATGAATTTCGGTTTTTGTCTGCAGTAAAGATAAGTAATATTCCAGGCAAGTTCAAAAGCTTCACGCATCAGATATCCACCAAAAATATTATCATGAACATTACGTGACTGAGGATGCATTAGCAATGTGGACTGCCTGATTGAATTTTCCATTGACACTCCTTCTACTTCTCCTTTTTTTATCTGTAGAAAAAGTTCATGCAAAACCTGACTTTCCTCTGCAGTAGGCGTATTGTTAAGATAACTTGTTTGGGAGATTGACCTTCGTTCATGCTGCCGCTGTTCACCCTCCCGAAACCGGCGCTGTTCATCCATGCTGCCTGCTTCCAGTGAATTCACCGCTTCAGCTTTTCCTTCACGTCTCGCAACCATAATAAAATAGGCACGCGCCACCCTTTTCCAACTGTCATCTTCTTTTGAGGAAATTTTTACTCCAACTTCCATTGAACTGCGTCCCACCCAGTTTATGCTGGAAAGCAGTTGAAGATCACGGTCACTGAGTAATTCTCCCAAAAGATCAATCCGATCACAGGCAGCGGTTACGATTGTCATTCCGCGTTCCCAGCCCTCTGTGTGTCTGTATGCCACCTGCCCTGCCATCAAATCCAAATCCTCAAGTAATTTCCCGAGACGCAGTCCGTTAAAGAAATTTATATATCGTTCACGTAGTTCCAAATCAGTGCTGAAAGGCAAAATCTTTTCTAGTGCAGAATCAGAAACTTTCGCGGTGATTAGTGCTTTATTAAGTGCTACGTCAACTTTTGTTTTGGAAGGAGCGACTTGTGCTTCAACTGGAATTTCAGACATGTTGTTCAACTTTAGAGGAAGAGTTGAGAATTATTGATTTTATTCATAAGTTACAATTTTGGCATGCACATCCTTTGCACAGCGAAAGCCGATTTGAAAAGAACGTGTCCATTCCACAAATGCATAACGCTTCGCGGATCTTAGCCCAGAAGGGGTTCCGGCAGCATACCGTCCTCCCCATGCACCACCTCTAACCACTCGCAGCGGATACTTTTCATCTAAAGGCGCTATTGGACCTTTCGGATTATTCGGTTGCCGCACGGAGGAAAAATAATCCTGCGTGTAGTAATTCTGCACCCATTCCATCACATTTCCGTGAAGATCAAAAACACCCCATTGATTCGCCTGCTTTGTACTCACATTTTTAGCACCCCAGTGTCCAAGATCAACTGTGTTTGTTTCCAACCATGCGTAATTATCAAGCAAGGAAATTTCGTCACCATAACTATACTCAGTCTCACTACCAGCTTTTGCCGCATATTCCCATTCTGCTTCCGTAGGTAAACGTTTGTTTTGTGCTTTACAAAAGGCTGCGGCATTCTTCCAGTCCACATAAACTACTGGCTGTTGCGGATCAATAGTGTCAAAACCGCCGTGGCCGCGTTCACAAGTCAAACACTTGCTGTACTCCTCATTTGTGACTTCATGCTGATCAAGGTAAAAACTCTGGATAAAAACCAGATGGTCCGGTAACTCATCCTCATCACCTAAATCACTGCCCATCAGAAATTCACCTGCAGGAATTTTCAACATTGCCTGAGGAATTTTTGTTACGTTTTCCTCAACAGACGGAGGTATCAGCACAGGCGAAAATTCTACTTTGCTTTCTATACCAGCTTCCTGCTCCAAAGAGTGATATTGAGAAGGGTTCGAAAAATTGGGTACATGAACTTGCGCGGTTTGTTGAAAAGGAAGTTCCGAACTTTTTTGCTCTATTTTCTCGGTCAGCATTTCTTCGAGAACACTTTCTGCTTCTTCATTTTCTGCAGTTCTTTCACTGCCAACAACTGTCTGCCACAGCAGATTACCACTCTTCAGATCGTATAGCTTGAGACTCACATACATCAGACCGCCGATGGTTTTGTGCGTTCCGGTCAGTAGCCAGTCCGCGCCGGCAAGTTTTGCAATGTCTTCCGTAAGCGGACCATGAAGAATATCCGGGAATCTGCTTTTCCATTCCAGACGCAGGTATACTATTTCGAAATAAGGTACAACTTGATTCGGCTGTATTTCATAGAGTAAATTGGTCAGTTGCTCTTCAAGTGCATCCGCCCTGGAGTCTCGTTCCTGCGTTTCGTAATTAACGAGATCAACCACTGCAACCACAACTTCTGATTCATTCTCAAGTAAACGTGTGCTGATGTTTTTTACGACAATATCCAACTTGGAATCAAAAATAGCCTCGCTTTCACTGGATAAAGGTGCCGCAAATAGGACTTCGCTAAAAAACAAAAAGAAACTGAATAATGCCAGAAATATGAGCCTTAAAATAGTGGAAGAAATGACGTTTACAAGCTCATTTTTCATAACGTATATTTGATTTTCAGGCTGAAACATCTTCAGTTATTCCGAACATCTTTTTCATTTTACAATTCGTATGCGTTTAGTGCCAGCCGCATACATTTTTCCCTGCCGAACAAATCAACAATCAGTTTCAAATCGGGACCTTGTGCTTCAAGAGTGATTGCATAGCGTAAAGGCATCCACAGATTTTTACCTTTGATATTAGTAACGGTTTGCACATTTTTAACAACACTGCCCAGGTTTTCTTCGTTCAACTTTTTTATTGTTTGCAACTGCTTGATAAATTCCGCAAGCACCAGTTTTGAGCTTTCCTCCTTTAAAAGACTGAATACTTCCGGATCTGTTGCCTGCGGCTCTTCATCAAAAAACAAAGCCAGACGCTTAGCAGTTTCCGCCAGAGTTACTAAACGCGGCTGCAGAATTTTAA
>ERZ1048686.1825-NODE-1825-length-15625-cov-4.730186_pt1 | contig 15625 bp, 10 predicted proteins | sample MGYA00383099_ERZ1048686 | MGnify/ENA primary metagenome ERZ1048686 (study PRJEB29581, sample SAMEA5548369) | metagenome | biome: marine; feature: coastal; material: water | depth 25 m | study: Short-term variability in the microbial, nano- and picoplankton... | reverse complement strand
TTGCGCAACGAGGTCAAAAGAAACGGTTACCGCAGGGTCTTGGCGAGGACGGGTGGCGTCATCAAGACGAATCTCAAAGTTAGAGAGCGGAGTTTCGGCCCCCCAAGAGTAGGGCATGACCCGAAACGCTTCGTAAATTAGACCCTTGTCCCAGAGTTCTTTAAAGGCCCACATGACCGACTCCATGTAGTCGCGGTCCATGGTTTTGTAGTCGTGGTCGAAGTCCACCCAGCGAGCTTGGCGGGTAACGGTTTTTTCCCATTCGTTGGTGTAGCGCAATACCGAGGTGCGGCAGTGATCGTTGAATGCTTCAATGCCGTAGTCAATGATGCTGGCTCGACCAGAAACCGGAAGGCCCTTTTCGGCTTCCATTTCGGCCGGGAGGCCATGGCAATCCCAACCAAAGCGGCGGGTAACTTTGTGGCCGCGCATGGTTTGGTAGCGGGGAACCACGTCTTTGACGTAACCAGTTAACAGGTGTCCGTGGTGGGGGAGCCCGTTAGCAAAGGGTGGCCCATCGTTAAAGGTGTATTCGTTTTCGTCGGGGCGTTGCTCAACCGACGTTTCAAAAATATTGTCTTCGGCCCAGCGAGCTAGGATGCGTGTTTCTAATGCCGGAAAGTCGGCTTTTCCTGCCGTTGGGTAGGGCTGGTCGGAAGTGGGTTGATTACTCATGGACGGGTGTCAGGTTATCGGCGCACCGACCCCAGTTCAGCCTTAGGCCTCTTCGGCAGGTTCCTCGGTGACTGCCTCTTGGGCAGGCTCCTCGGTTGGAGCCTCGTCGGCTTCCACCTCTTCGGCAGGTTCCTCAGTAGCGGGTTCCTCGGCTGGAACCTCCTCGCCTGTCTCTTCTGCGGGCTCCCCCTCGGAAGCAGTTGCGTCGTCTTGTTCCTAGGCGGGCTCTTCGGCTGGAGCCTCGTCGGAGTCTCCGCTGGCAGTCTCTTCGGCGGCCGGTTCTTCAACGACTTCTTCCTCTTCGGGCTCGCCTCCGTCGCGAAGGTTTTGCCAAGTGGCTACGGCTGCCCGGTAGGTAGCGTCAGCTTCCGCTACCACTTCGGCGCCACCGCCAGAGTCTTGAGCCTTTTTTAGTTCTGCTGCTGCTGCATCCTTAGCTTTAGCGGCTTTGTTAACTCGCTGAGTAGCTGCCACGGCATCTTCGGCGGCCTTGCTGCGGCGGTTATAGAGCAGGAGAGCTTTTTGTGTGTCGTCATCAAGTTTGACCATGCCCCCATGATGGCCGAATGAACGCCGACTCCCACCCTTTAATACGGACTTTAAGAAATTCGTAGCGTTTATTTTGTTTGGTCTAGAAGTGCTCGGGCTCGCCGTGCCACCGGTTCATCAACCATCTCACCGTTTACGGCAATGGATGCTTGGCCTTCAGACAAACCTTTTTGGTAGGCCTCAACGACTTGCTTAGCCCAAGAAAGCTCTTCGGGGCTGGGCATAAAAGCCTCATTGGCCAGCGCTACTTGACGAGGGTGGATGCAAAGTTTTCCGGCAAAACCTAGAGCCCGAGCTTCTTGGGACTCTCGGGTAAAACGTTGGTCATCGCTAAAATCTGTTACCACCATGTCAAGGGCTACTGCTCCCCCCAGGCGGGCTGCTTGGCCTACCTGGCTGCGGGCCATTAGTACTTCAAGGTTGTCGGGGCGCCGCACCCCGCCAAGGTCGGCGATGTAATCTTCTGCCCCGAAGTAGCACCAGTGGACTCGCGGATGGCTGGTTACGTCAACTGCCTGTACTACTCCGGCTACGGTTTCTAACCCGGCCATGATGTTGAGATTGGCGAAGCCAGCGTTGTCAAGAGCGTCGACCACTTTGGCTACTTCGGCGGCGTTTGTTAGTTTTGGCACCACTACGCCGGCCAACTGTTGGGTAAGCCCGTGGGTGATGTCCTCACCGAACCATGGGCTATCTAATCCGTTTATGCGCACCAGCAGTGGCAGGGTGGTGGCCAGTTGGTTGGCGGTGGATACGGCGATTTGCCGGGCTTGTTCTTTTTGTTCCGGTGGGGTGGCATCTTCTAAATCTATGACCGCAGCGCTGGGCTGCGACCGTGGCAATTTTGCCAAAACGTCGGCTTGGTTACCAGGAGCAAAGAGCAGGCTTTTCATAAGCACTCACGTTACCGCGTGGCGATGGCTTGAGCCCGGGCTTCTTTCATAGCGACTGGCAGATCGTCGAGCGAGCGCTCTTGGGCGGGGCCGTTTCCGAGGAAACAAAAAACCATGCGCTTAATTGGTAAATTGGTGGATTTTTGGGCCATAAGGGCGTAGGCGGCGCCTTGGAGGCGGTAGTGGGCCACCTTGGCGTCGAGATCTTCGCTGGTCTGATAGCCATCAGTTTTGTAGTCCACGATGACTAAACCATCACCTTCCCGGTAGGCCAAATCTATGTAGCCCTCTAAGAGAAGGCCGGGGTCTACCGAAGCGGCAACATAAAGTTCTCTCCAGTGTTCGCTTTGCGCTGCCGCAGTTACCGATGGAGATCGTAGAGCAGCGCTAACCATGAGAGCCACGAGTTCTTGGTCGGCGTCTTCGGCGGCCGCTGCTTGCCGGGCTTCGGCTTGCCCGTCGCTGGAGAAGTCAATTATTTCTAGCGCTTTGTGTACGGCCCGGCCGGCTGCCGGGCCGTGTCGACCGGCTTCACCGTAGGCCGTGTGGGCATCTTCTTCTTTGCTTTCTGGGGTCAGCGAGGTGGCGGCCACGGTGGGTCGGCGGTTGCTGCGTTCTTGCACTGCGGCGAGGTCGTCTCGCCAAACAGCGAGGTCGGGAAGATCGCTGGTTTGGGGTGGGGCGGGAACCGCAAAAGGTTGGGCTACTGGTGTTGACAGCGCGACCGCTGTTGGGTCGGCTACTTCGCAAATAATTTCTGCTGAGCAAACGCTAACTTGGTTCTCTGCAGGTTTTTTCGAGAGTTTTCGGTGGAGGGAAACCACGAGGTGATCGCGGGCTCGGGTGGCCGCTACATAAAGTAGACGCAACCGTTCAAGGGGTTCGTGGTGGTCGGATTGATCTTGAGAATGCTGACGCTCGTCGTTGACGAGATCTTTTTTGAAACCCACAGCAATGCCAGAGGTTTCAGCAGGAAACGAGACGTGCAAACTGCGAGTGTTTCGGGTTGACCCGAGGTCAGCTAATACGCATATGGGGAACTCCAACCCTTTTGAAGCGTGGATGGTCATGATCCGTACGGCGTCGTCGTCGGGCTCTGGGGGGACAACCTCATCTACTTTGACTTCATCATGGGCGTGCAGGCCGCACCAGTGCAGAAACGAGCGAAGGTCGCCGCTGCGTAGTTCGCAGTAAGTGCGTGTGGTGTCGGAAAAGGTTCGAATGCGCCGCCAGGCGTCCCGGGGACGGGGGTAAGCCATGGCCAGCTCCATGGCCTTGCGCTCTCGGATAACTCGATCAAGAAGTTCAATGGCGTTACTCCAGGGGCGGACGTTGTGAAGTTCTTTCATCCAAGCCAACCCATCTCGTACCGGGTGGTCGTCGGGCAGATTAACGGTGCCGGGGTCTTGATGGTTCCAGCTTCCTCCGTGGCTGACAAAGGCATAAAGGTCGTCATCGCTACACCCAAAAAGTGGTGAGCGTAATGCGGTTACCAAAGCTAATTCGTCGGTGGGGTCGTCAATGGCCCGCAAGGTGGTGAGCAGGTCACGTACTTCATCATTTTTCCAAGGGTCTGACCCGGCTTCTACTCGGCAAGGCACGCCGGCGGCCTCAAGGGCTTTGGCGAGGTCGGCCACGGGTTTACGGGTGCGCACCAAAATTGCTATGTCGCCTGGTCGGCATGGTCGCCATTGGTCGGTTTCTTGGTCAAGGATGGTCCACCCTTCGGCCAGCGCTGTGGTGATGGTGGCCGCCACTTCGGTGGCGTCTTCGGTGCGTCGTTGATCAGCGTTAATTTTTTCGTGGCCATCAAAACCAAGAAAGGTGACGGAAGGCCCCACAAGAGACCCTTCGCGCTGAGCTACTAGAGGCACGGAATTGGGTTGGGCATGGGCTTGGGGGATGATGAGTTGGCCGAATATGTTGTTGACCCAGTCAATGACCGGTCCGGTGGTGCGAAAGTTGCGTTCGAGGTTGATGCCCTCGGAGTCAAAAGACTCTTGGGCGGAAAGGTAAAGCGAAATATCGGCTCGGCGAAAACCGTAGATGCTTTGTTTTGGGTCACCGACAAAAAACAAAGCCCCGGGGCGGGGTTTGAGTTGTCGCCAGTCGGTGGTGACGGTGTCGGGATCGGCGATGAGGGCGGCTAGTTCAATCTGCAATGGGTCGGTGTCTTGAAACTCGTCGAGCAACAGGCGTTGGTAGCGCTGGCTTAGGGACTTTCGGACGGCTAAGCCATGGTCGGGGTGTAGGAGCACTCGGCGGGCTAGCACCAGGAGGTCGTGGAAACTCAGTTGGCCTTGGCGCTGGCGTTGGTTAGCCGCCGCTACGGCGCTTTGGCCGATGGTTTGAATGAGACGAGCAATGATTTCGTTGGTAAGGCGCTGAAGTTCATCGGTGATGGTTTCGTGAGTTGCTACCAGTTGTTCACGTACCTCTCCGACGCTTACCTCTCCGGTCCAGTTGCCTTTATTGCCGGCACCTTTGCCGGTAGCGGTTGGGCTTTTAGAGAGAAGCCTCACTACGGAAAGAGGGTCGGCGGTGTTGCGTGCGAGTTCTTCGGTGAATTCGCCTACGGCGTTAAGTTTCTCGGCCATTTTGTCGTCGCTGGTTGCACAGTGGTCGGCCAATGCGGTCAAGTTTTGCAAGGTCTCAACGATTTGGTCCACTGCAAGGGGAGTGGGTTTGGGAGCGGTGGGGAGTCGCTGTTCAACAAGGTCCCAATTTTCGTCAAATCGTAAAGCCAATTTGCGAAGGTGGTCAAGGGTTATGCCGAGTTCCATGCCGGCCAGCACGGTGAACGTTTGGTCAGGGTCGTTGAGTAGATCATGCAAGGTGAGGGACCACCGTTCGTCAAACTCCAGCAATCCTGAAACATCGTCCATGAGCTCTACGGCAGGCGGAAGCCCCGCTTCTATGGGATGGTCGATCAGGATGCGTTGGGCAAAAGCGTGCAAGGTGCACAAGGCGGCCCCATCAAGTTCTACTAAAGCTGCGGCAGCCAAGTCGGCGGTATCGCTGTCTTGGTTTACCAGTTGTTCGAACCGGCGCCGTACCTGGTCACGGAGTTCGCTGGCCGCCCGGTCGGTAAAGGTGATGGCAGCAATGTGCTCCATAGAGACGCCGCTGCACACCAGCGCCACGATGCGCCCCACCAGGGCGGTGGTTTTGCCGGTGCCGGCTCCTGCTTCTACGAAGAGGGTGGCGTTAAGGTCTTCTTTGATGCGGTCTCGTGCTATTTGATCAACCATGGTTTTTCTCCAAACCGACGGTGGCGGCGATTTCTTCGTTTTCGAGGTCGCCGATGAGCGAGCGGTAAACGTCGAGGGCGGGGTCTTCTTTTTTGTGTACCCAGCGGTCGAAACTGCTTGTGGTGCCGAGCCCGTCGGGGTTGCAATAGTGGCAAGGCAAGCCGTAACGATCGTCTTTGTCGGGGCGGGCCGGGAAAAGCCCAGATTGAATGCTGTTGGCGATTACCCCAAGGACATAATCGAAGCGGTCAAGCACTTCGGCAGTGAGGGGGTGGCCTTGCATCTTCCCTCCGTCGGTGAGGAACCAGTATTGAGCGTGCACGTTGCTCTCCGGCAGTTTGAGTTGGGCCCGTGCTGCTAATCCATAGAGCGGGAGTTGAAGGTACTGGCCATTGACGTCGGGGTTTTGGACGGTGACTTTTTTGTAGTAACTGGCTTGACCGGTTTTGTAGTCGCTGATAATTAAGTGCCCGTCTTGGGTTTGGTCTACTCGGTCGATCATGCCGCGGAAACGAATTTGGCGACCGTCGGGCAGGGTATGCACGTAAGGAGTTAAGCCCTTTACGCCGAAGCCCAGTTCGGCCGCCAAAGGGGTGGCGCCGGTGCTCTTGCGAAATAAGTTGTCGTCAATGAGGAATGCTTCAAGAGCGCGAAGCAAGTGTTGACTTTCCATTTTCCAGAGGAGCGGTTGGCCGGCTAAGCCGCGATCTTCAAGGAGGGTGAACTCTTCTTGGCAAAGGGCGTGTAGGCGTTGCCGGTGTTGTTGATTCCATGCTTCACCATGGGCTGGGAGGTCGCCGGCTTCAAGGCCGTCTTTGATGAAGCGTTCAAGTATGTGGTGGGCCAAGGTGCCCCGGTCGAGTGGGTTGATTCGCTCTTCGTCGTTGGGCTCTAAGGGTGCTTTTACCTTGAGTATGTGTTCTACAAAGTAGGCGTAGGGGCATTTGACCCAGCTTTGAAGCCGGGTGGCCGAGACGATGGTGCTTCCGTCAGCGGGGGTGGGGAGGTTTTTGCTGGTTAAGCGGCCGTCAAACTCGGTGAGAGTGTCAAGGTTGCGCTGGGAGATAAGCCGGGCCCCGCGAGACAATATCTGGTCGGTGTTTAGACGAGAAGATGTTAAGAGTTGGCCACCGGTGTGTTGATGACGAAGTAACTCCGCTAAAGCATATTCCTGATGGTTGAGGGGGAAATCTAGTTTGTGTAAGGAGCCCACGAAGGAAGGGAAGGTCTGGAACCATGAGGAGGTAGTTTTTTCAAGATCTTCAGGTGCCGGACGAGTGCCGGTCTTGGCTTCTACTTGGTCGAGGAGCCAACGCGAGGGTACTAATTCGGTTTTGGCCCCAAGGTCGCCTCGAGGGAAGATCAAGACTTGTTGTGGGGCGGAGGCCAAGACGGCGAGCAAATTGTGATGCAACTGTGCTTGATGTTCGTTTCGGCTGGGGAGCGAGCCGTTGGTCGAGCGCCGGAGAACGTCGGGCAGCAGTGGGTCGTCTCGGCGTCGGGTGGGGGTGATCCCCTCGGCGAGGCCGACCACGATCACGAGGTCAAGGTCTAAACCGGCGACCACGCTAAGCCCGCCCACTAAGACTCCTTCACCGAAACGGCCTGAGCGGTCAAGGCCTCGGTCGAGACCGTCGGATACGGCACGATAAAAAGTTGTGAGCCCGGGTGTGGCTTCTACGAAATGTAGTCGAGAAAGGCTCCGTAGGAGGTCGGTTACTTGGCTGAGGGCTTCGGTTTCTGCTTCGGGCCAGTCAGGGCGTGCGGTGGCTGGCGCGAGGTATTGTTTCAAGAGCTTTTCGGCCCAGGCAGTGAGTTCTGGCCAACTGGAACGGGGTTCAATATCGTTCACGGCCTCCGCTAGGCGATGAACGAAGGTTGTCAAGTTTTTGGCTTGAGTGGTGTTTTCTTCGAACCGACTCCAGGTGGAAGGGTCTAACCCGGCGGCTTCTTTGTTTTGTTTGTCTTGTTCTTGGTCGGCTCGGTATTGGTTGAGTCGACGTTCCCATTGTTCTAAACCAGAAGTAACGCCCGCTTGGCGTGACAGACGCTCCCATTGGGCGGAAGGTATTTTTTTATCGTCTCCATCAAAAATGGCCCCGGAAGACACAAGAGCCATAACGGCAGAGCGGGAAAAATCTTGGCCCGACAACTCGAGTAATGCCAACAGGGTGCGGCCGGCTATTGATTCGCTGTGTCTCCGGTCGGCGTCTCCGTTGAAGGTGAGGCCAGCGGATCGCAGGTGTTGATGCAACAGGCTGGCGTAGTGGTCGGTGCCGGGGTGGGCAATAGCCATGCGAGCAAAGGAGGTGCCTTGGGCAGCAGCGGCCACTATTTGACGTACGGCCATGCGGGCTTCTTCGTCGGGGTCGGCGAGGGAACAAACAGAAAGTTGTTCGGTAAGGGGTTTTGGTTGTGGTGGGGTAAAGGCTCCGCCGAGATGTTCAACGACCAATTGGGTTGGCTGGTCAGCAGTTGGGTCGCCGGTGTAGCCGGCGATGACCGCTAAAGAGTTTTGGTTGGCTAAAGCGGTTAATAAACCGAGACCTGAGTTGGTGATTTGGCCAGGGAGGTAAACCACTACAGATCCAAGAGGTTCAAGTGCTGGGTGGCCGCTGGCGGCGATGCTTTGGGCGGCGTGGTTGAGGTCTACTTCGTCGAAGTAGCGGGTGGTCAACCGTTGGTGGGTGAGGCGATGGATGCGCACAATTTCTTGAGCATGGCGATGACCGGTGGATAGTGCGTCTAACGTTTCGTCGTCGAGTTCGCGTAACTCGCGATGGACCCGCACCATGGCGCGTTCGGTGGCGGGGTGGCGAGCTACCGGTTTCAAAAGGTCAGCTGATTTGGCCAGCGTGGCTCGCACGGCAGCTGCCACCACGGGGTCAGAAACAGGAATTCGCGAATCATCGGTTAGTGCCGGAGCGGCCAAGAGGCGGGCCACGCCAAGCAAGGTGTCGAACCTTACGGCGGCCAAACCACCCTGAGTAGCGAGGGCTCGACGGGCTGATACCCCGACCAAGTTGGAGGGCACGATGACGGTTACGGGAGTCAAAGCTGCGCCTGCTTTGGCTCGGCTTACTGCGGCGGCCAGCGCTTCGGTGGCCGCAGCCCCGTACTGGGTGAAGGTAAAAGTAGTTTCCATGTAGCAGTAAGAGTACGCCACACCTGTGACAGCGCCGATTCGTGGCTGGATGTGGTGTGGTGCTTTGCTCCGAACTAGGTTCACGGTATGACCGATGAAACAGTAGAACTTGAGTACCCAGGGCGGTGGGCCGCCGAAGATCCTGACCGCTTAGCCATCGTGATGCACGGTTCGGGACAAACCATGACCTTCGCCGAGTTGCATGCCGAGGCCGGCCGCATAGCCAATTTATTTCGTAGCTTGGGGTTGAAAACCGGCGAACATATGGCTTTTTGTCTAGAGAACCGGTTGGATTTTTTGCCGCTGGCTTGGGGCGCTATTTATGCCGGGTTGCATTACACAGCGATTTCTTCTCGACTGACGGCCGGTGAGATGACCTACATTGTTAATGACTGTGGGGCGCGGGTGTTTGTAACCTCGCCTTACAAAACAGAGGCCGCCGCAGAAATGCTGACCGCTACCCCCAAGGTAGAGGCTCGCTTTAGTGTGGGTGGTTTGCTTGAAAACCACGCATCGTTTGAAGATGCAGTAGCGGCGCAATCCTCTGAGGTGCCCGAAGATGCGATTGAGGGCCAAGACATGCTTTATTCCTCCGGTACCACCGGTAGACCTAAAGGGGTCAAGATACCTATCGCCGGCCAACCGTTGGGCCAGGCCACCACGATTTCCCTGATGGCTAAAATCCTTTTTAGCGCAGAACCCAACACTGTGTACTTGTCGCCGGCCCCGCTCTATCACGCGGCCCCTTTGCGTTTTTGTCTGAGTTATCAGCGCATTGGATGCACCGTGGTGGCTATGGAAAAATTTGACCCCGAAGAGGCGCTGGCGGCCATTGAAAAGCATCAAGCGCACGGCAGCCAGTGGGTGCCCACCATGTTTGTGCGCATGCTCAAATTGCCCGAAGAAGTCCGGAAAAAATACGACGTGTCGTCGCTGGCCTCAGCCATTCATGCAGCGGCCCCCTGCCCGATAGAGGTAAAGCGCCGAATGATCGACTGGTGGGGCCCGGTGCTGCACGAGTATTACGCCGGTACCGAAGGCAACGGTTTGACCTACACAAACTCGGCCGATTGGCTCGAGCATCCGGGGTCGGTGGGGAAAGCAATCTTAGGTGAAGTGGTGATCGTTGATGATGACGGCCACGAGGTGCCGGCGGGTCAAGAAGGAGGGGTTTATTTTCGCGGCAACTCGGCTTTTGAGTACCACAACGATCCACAAAAAACCGCTGATGCCAAACTGGGAGCCAATATGAGCACCCTGGGCGATGTCGGTCGTCTTGACCAAGACGGGTTTTTGTATCTCACTGACCGTAAGGCTTACATGATCATTGCTGGTGGGGTAAATTTTTACCCGCAAGAAGCAGAGAACGTGTTGACCATGCACCCTGCGGTATTCGACGTGGCAGTTATTGGGGTGCCCAACGATGACTTCGGCGAAGAAGTTAAAGCGATAGTGCAGTTAGTTGACCCATCGGAGGCCACGTCAGAGATGGCCAAAGAACTCATTGCTTATTGCCGGGGCCAGTTAGCCGACGTGAAGTGTCCGCGCAGTGTCGACTTTCGTGACGAGCTGCCTCGGCACCCCACCGGCAAATTGTATAAGCGTCTATTGAAAGACGAATATTGGGCAGGTCACGAGACCCGCATCTAGCTAACCCGCTTCGGAGTGGGTTACTGGCTGTTCACCCATCCATTCGCGCAAGGTGTTCTTCAACTTGGTTTGTTGAATAAACAAGTCGTGTTCGGGGCCTGCATCGGTGGTGGATTGAGGGGCCTTCAGGTAGAAGGACAACCATTCCTGGACACCTGATTGGCCAGCGCGGTGAGCGAGGTCCATAAACAAGGCGAGGTCCAAAACGATGGGGGCGGCCAAGATGGAGTCACGGCACAAGAAGTCGACTTTGATCTGCATGGGGTAACCCAACCAGCCGAAGATGTCGATGTTGTCCCAGCCTTCTTTGTTGTCGCCGCGTGGTGGGTAGTAGTTGATGCGCACTACGTGGTCGATGTTGCCGTAAAGGTCGGGGTAAGAGTCGGGTTGCAAGATGGCATCGAGTACACCGAGTTTGGACATTTCTTTGGTTTTGAAGTTTTCTGGGTCGTCGAGCACTTCGCCGTCTCGGTTGCCCAAGATATTGGTGGAGTACCAACCGCGCAAACCCAACATGCGGGCTTTGATGCCGGGGGCCAACAGGGTTTTCATCCAGGTTTGACCAGTTTTGAAGTCTTTGCCGACGATGGGCACGCCGCGGGTGGCGGAGAGTTCAATCATGCAAGGCAAGTCGGTGGAAAGGTTGGGTGCTCCGTTGGCGAAGGGCACGTCGCTCATGAGGGCGGCGTAGACGTAAATCTGGCTGGGAGAAATGTTTTCGTCGTTGGCGTGCAAGCCGGCTTCGAAGGCAGCCACGGTGTCGTGTACTTCGCTGGCTTCTTGGTAGGACTCGGTGGATCCGCACCACACCATGACCAAACGGTCGCAGTTGTTTTCGATGCGGAAATGTTCGATGTCAGCGATGAGGGCTTCGGCTTGTTCCCATTTGGAGGCGATGTTTTTTACGCGAACTCCGTCGAGCCTTTTTACCCAGCGTTGGTCGAACACGGCGTCCATGGGGACGATGCCTTCGAGTTCGGCAGAGAGGGGAGCGAGGTCTTTTTCGTCGAGCACGCCGCAGGTGCGGGCTGCTTCAAGAGCGTTCGGTGAGATGGGGTCCCAGCCGCCGAAGACCAGGTCGTCGAGTTCGGCCAGGGGCGCGAATTCGCGAATCAGCGGGTTGCGGTTTTCTTCTCGGCCTCCGAGGCGGATGTGAGCCATTTGGGTGAGTGACCCGATGGGGGCGGTGAGGCCTTTGCGGGCGGCAATTACGCCGGCGATAAAGGTGGAAGAAACAGCTCCCAGGCCGGGGGTAAGTATCCCCAGTTTGCCGGTTGCGGGTTTGATGTTCATTTGTTCAGTCATAGCGAGCAAGCATAAGCATTGGTCAACGTTTATGTTGTTATATTAAGAAAGACTTAATATTACGAAAGAAGAACCACATGTCATCTCAAGAACCAGTGCTGTTGCCGAACCTCAGCGTGCAACAACTCGAGTACCTGGTGGCCGCCGCCGATCACCCCACCCGAGCCGCCGCCGCCCAAAACCTTGGCGTCACTGCTTCGGCACTTACCCAGGGGCTCACCGAACTCGAACGCCGGGTCGGGCTCCCACTTTTTGAACGCCAAGGCCGCTCCACTGTGTTGCGCCGCCAAGCCGACCAAGTGTTGGCCCATGCCCGCCGGGTAGTAGCCGAAACCCGCGATCTGGCTCGCTGGGCGGAGGCACAAAAAAGTGGCAGCACCGGCCAAATACGGCTCGGAGCTATTGACGCCGTTGCGGTGCACCACAAAGCCGAAGCCATTCGCCGCTTTCATCAAGACAGCCCCGAAGTAGACCTGCACCTCACCGTGGCACCCTCCGGGCCCTTACTTGAAGCCCTCCAATCCGGAGACCTCGACTTGGTGCTTTGCGTTGACCCGACCTCCGCCCCTCCGGGCATCAACGTCACCTTGCTCTTTGAAGAACCGCTCATGGTTTATGCACCCCCAGATATCAAGCAACACCCAATGCTTAAGTGGGGGCCGTGGGTGTCGTTTCCGGCGGGGTCGCATACCCGCTCGGTAATCGCCGCCGCTCTCGCCGCTGAAGGAATGGCCTACGAGGTTGTTGCAGAGTCCAACCAGCCTGAAGTGTTACGAGAAATGGTTCGCCTGGGTCTGGGTTGGGCCGTGCTGCCCCCGGTACAGGCCGAGTCCGGCGTTGACCCCCTCACCCCGGTACGCCGCCTCCCGATAGCGAAACGCAAGTTAGTAATCGCTCGTCGGGCTGCCGCACCAACCGATCCAGCGACCGAAGCCTTAATTACTGCGTTAGAAAACTCGGCTTGACAACCAACTCCCTCGGCTCAAGACCGCTAGCCTGCCGACACCGGCAACTATCAACAGTTGCTTTTATTGTTGCTTAAACAAAGGACGATGACATGCCTTGGCCCATCACCCGAGACGAAGAACTTTTTGGTTACGTCGATCAAGAAAAAATACGTCAAAACACCACCCTGCAACTCATTGCCTCAGAAAACTTTGCGTCACCAGCGGTGCTAGAAGCCTCCGGTTCGGTGCTAACCAACAAATACGCCGAGGGTTACCCCGGCAAGCGTTACTACGGGGGCAACGAGTTTGTCGACGAAGTAGAAGACTTGGCCCGTGACCGGGTCAAAGCCTTGTTTGGGGCAGAACACGCCAACGTGCAACCCCACTCAGGAGCCAACGCCAACATGGCGGTTTATCAGGCCTTGTTGCAACCCGGTGACACCGTCTTGGGTCTCAGCCTCGACCACGGGGGTCACCTCACCCACGGGTCTTCGGTTAACGCCAGCGGGATTCTCTATAACTTTGTTTCTTACGGTTTAACCGCCAGCGACGAACGCTTGGACTACGAAGAAATCCGTGCCTTGGCTCATGCCAACCAGCCCAAGATGATTGTGGCCGGAGCCACCGCCTACTCGCGCATTATTGAACCAGCTCCCTTGCGAGAAATTGCCGATGAGGTCGGGGCGTTGCTGATGTTTGATGCGGCCCACATCGCTGGTCTTATTGCCGGGGGAGTGCACCCCAACCCGGTGCCTTACTGCGACATCGTGACCTTTACTACGCACAAAACTCTGCGGGGCCCACGAGGCGGCTGTATTTTGAGCCGAGAAGAACACGCTAAAGCAATAGATAAAGCTATTTTCCCCGGCACTCAAGGAGGGCCGCTCGAACACCACATCGCTGCTAAAGCGGTGGCTTTCAAAGAAGCCGCCGACCCATCATTTGCGGTTTACGCCGCTCAAGTAGTGGCCAACGCTGCAGCGCTTGCTAATGCTTTGGGGAGCCATGGTTTTCGCATGGTTTCTGGTGGCACCGACAATCATCTCATGGTGGTAGACCTGCGCACCTTTGACCCCGACCTCACCGGAGCGGTAGCGCAAACGGTGCTCGACCGGGCCGGCATTACCTTGAACAAAAACACGGTACCCGATGACCCTCGCTCACCGTTTGTGACCAGCGGGGTACGCATCGGTACCCCGTCCACCACGACCCAGGGGATGAAAGAGCCAGAGATGGCGCAGATAGCCGAGTTCATTGCCCGCACCTTGAAGGGGCGTGAAGACGATGCGGTAATCGCCCAAGTGCGCAGCGAAGTGGCAGCTCTGTGCCAGCGCTTCACCCCTTACGAGGTTGAGAAAGCGTAAGTTCTTTCTATGCCGAGCCCGCTGGCCTTCATGATTGTTGGAGGAGTAACCGCTTCGGTGACCGCAGTGGCGACCCCGGTGGCTATGCGGGTCGCTGTAAAAGCGGGAGTTTTGGTGGCCCCCGACGATCGCAATGTGCACTCTTACCCCACCCCACCGTTGGGCGGGGTGGCCATGTTTGTGGGTTTGCTTGCCGGGTTGCTTACTGCTTGGGCGTTAGGGGACTTCGCCGCAGTATTTGCGTCCCCCACCGAAATGGTCGGCTTTTTGCTGGCCGCTACTTTGATGTGTGGGGTCGGGGTGCTCGACGATGTGCGTCCGGTGTCGGCTCCCGCCAAGGTGGCCGGCATGGTGGCCGGGGCCAGCGTTTTATCTCTGGCGGGTATTTCGTTGCTGGTGTTGCGCATACCGTTTTTGGATTTAGTCATTCTCTCGCCAGATCTTTCCGCCTTGCTTACCGTGGTTTGGGTGGTGCTCATTGCCAACGCTGTGAACCTCATTGATGGGCTTGATGGTTTAGCCGCTGGCATTGTTGGTATTGCTGCGTTAACGTTTTTTCTTTACGCCTTACAGCTTGAAGAGTCGGGGGTTTTGTTTGACGGCAACCCGGGGTCGCTTATTGCTTTGCTCACCGTGGGGGTGTGTGTAGGGTTTTTGCCCCACAACGTGCACCCGGCCCGCATTTTTATGGGCGATGGGGGAGCGCTGCTTTTAGGGCTTCTGATGGCGGCATCTACCGTGGCGGTGGGGGGCCGAACCGATGCTCCGTTTAGTGGGCAGTCGTTCTTTTTCTTCGCCCCGATTTTTATTCCTATCATCGTGTTGGGGGTGCCGTTGCTGGATATGACCTTCGCTATTATTCGTCGGGTGGCTACTCGCGGGTTAAAGGTGACCCAAGCGGACAAAGATCATTTGCATCATCGTTTGATGCGCCTGGGTCACGGACATCGGCGGGCGGTGTTTATTTTGTGGGCATGGACGGCGTTGTTGTCGGGGTTTGTGCTGTGGCCTACCTACACCGGGGAAGGCGATGCTTTGGTGCCTGTGGGTATCGCTGCGGTGTGTCTGGCTCTTTTTACGGTTCTTCACCCTCGGTTTCGAACAAACGAAGAAACGGTGTGACCGATTTGGCAGTAAAGGCGCCCGTTTGGGTTGCCGACCTTGTCTTGAGTGAATAGATTTGTTAACGGTCATGGAGGATTTACCTCGTTGCGCCAACTACCCGGGCAGAGGATTTTTTGTTTATGGAACAAAATGAATCACGAGAGTTGAAGCAAGGTTTTGCGGACGCCTTCGCTGCCGCTTTCGAAATGGTGGTGACCCCGGTGATTTTTGGTTTTCTCGGTTGGCTGCTTGACGGCCAAATCGGTACCTCCCCGCTCTTCACCGTGGCCTTCGTTTTACTTACCGTGGCCTATGCCTCGTGGAAAACTTTTCACAACTACACAAATAATCTTGAACACCAAGTTGCTGAGCGACGTAAAGCTTGGCGAGCTAACGGGCCGCTGGTGTGAACATGACTCTGGACGCTGCGGTGAACCCCGAACAAGAAGTTGCCCGAGATTTATCGCGCCGAGCCTTGATGATTTTGCCAGTGTTTCTGCTGGTGGGAGCGCTTTTTGATGGTTTGAGCGGGGCAGCATCTGCAGCGCTGGCCCTCACTTTGGTGGCTTTGAATTTTCGTTTGGGCGCCGCCATCATCGCTCGCTCCATGGCCATTTCACTTAACGCTCTTTACGGAGCGGTGCTCTTTGGTTACCTTTTCCGCCTCGGTTTAATGACCGCTGTTGTTTTGGTTGTCAGAAACGGTGAATGGTTTGCTACCGTGCCCTTCGCAATAACCCTT
>ERZ1048686.1812-NODE-1812-length-15683-cov-5.480100_pt1 | contig 15683 bp, 15 predicted proteins | sample MGYA00383099_ERZ1048686 | MGnify/ENA primary metagenome ERZ1048686 (study PRJEB29581, sample SAMEA5548369) | metagenome | biome: marine; feature: coastal; material: water | depth 25 m | study: Short-term variability in the microbial, nano- and picoplankton... | reverse complement strand
CTTGCTCGACGATTTCTGCCAGCTCTGAGCCGGTGAAGTCCTCGTGGTTTTCCAGTACGATGGTCACAGCTAAACTGTTAGCTTGCTGCGTCACAGCCGCAAGATCATCAGCGGTGTTTTGCATCATCTCCCTCACCGTGCCGCCATGGCGGGTGTAGGTGCGTAGGGACGTTGCGCCCATACGGTTTGCGACGTTCAACATTTCCGACATATGTGCGGGGGCCGTGCCGGATGTATCCACTTCCAGGCTCATGCCATGGTTTGACAGATAAGCGCGCAGACGATCCATCCGTTCGTTATCGCGCCCGCCAAGATGACGGTAGTTCGCATCATTCAACGACAAGCTGATACCCTGAAAGCCCATTGACCGCGCAAGATCAGCAAAAGCGATAGCGTCAAATCCGGGCTTGTGGACGAAGTGATGCCAAAGGCTGAAGCTATGGATTGTGGTTTCTACGATCATGCCTGTTGACCCATGTAATTTAGTTCTTCCGCAAGTGCGCACCGATAACGGGCACGGATTTTTACATCTTTAAGTACTTCCGCTCGCCATGCGCAATATCCAGCGAAACGCCAGGCATAGGCTGGTCGAAGCAAATCATATCGTGCCTCAAGGTCTGGTCGCGCCAAGGCTCGCCAGAAGTCACGGATCTCTGCTTCCACCAAGGGTGCACGTTCACCCAAGACTTGAAACGCGGGAGACAAAAAGCTGTAGATGTCTTCGCATATATCGCCAATGGCTGGGCATTGCCAATCAATGAGACGTAAGTTTGACCCTGCGCCAATAAGGTTAACGCCGATATCCGTGTGAATCAGCGACAGCTTTTTGGGTGGAGGCACCTCCACAGAGGGCGGTGGGGTTGCGTCTGGAGGCGAAACACAGCGGTCAAACAAAGTGTCGCCTTCTGCAATGATCTCGCTTGTAGATAGAGGAACGGTCCGAAAACCTGTTGGATCGGCGACCTCCTTGCGCAGCAGGAGTTGTGCAACGCCTTGCAAATCTCCGTCCCACATGTCGCCCTCTGCGAATGCGTAGACAAGCAGCGATGAGTCTGGCCAGCACCCGACGAGATCAGGGGCAACTTCCAGTCCAGCAAGGCGGCGCAGTGCCTCTGCTTCATCCTCAGGAAGGTTCGGGAATAACGTACCAGTCATCGGCTCGGCAAACTCCTTGGCAACAAGGCGCTGGTCCGGAGCGTCAACACGCCAAACGGTATTAAGATAACCCCCCTTGAGTTTCTGAAACTCCGTTTGTTTGTTGGCTAGACCATGTTTGGCAAGAAAGTGCCTCAATTCCGTCTCAGTCATGCGAAACCTTTCAGCGTTTCAAGAAGTTCAACTTCAATCGGAATGCCTTGTTCTGCGAGTTGCCGCTTGTTCGCCTCGCGTCTCGCGTTTGGCAGCCGAGCGCCGTCCTGTTCGGTGATTGAGGCCACAAGCGCGGCGATGGTTTGATCGAAAGACCCGCCTGAGAGCTTGCCCGGATCAAAAGCCACAAAGAACTGACCGTTGTCGATGGGTGTGCCGTCATCGTCAGTGAAAGACCCCTGATCCGGCCCCAGTTTGCCCCCGGCGAGGGCGGCGCACAGCACCTCAACCAACAGCCCGATGCTGAACCCTTTGACACCGCCCGCGGGTGCCATCGATCCGTCAAGCCCGGCTCCGGCGTCGGTTGTGGGATCACCATTCGCATCCAGCGCCCAGCCCAGGGGGATCGGTTCGCCTTCTTCGGCAGCACGTTTCACCGCCGTCCAGGCCACCTGCGTTGCCGATTGATCAACCAGAAAGGCTATCCCGCCATTCGGAGCAGGCACTGCATAGGAAATGGGGTTGGTTCCGATGATCGGGGTCTTGCCGCCGACCGGAGCCAGATTGGGGACAGCATTTGTCGCGCCAATCGCCAGAAGGCCTGCACGCGCCAGATACCCGGTGTGAAACCCCAGCGTCGCGGCGTTGTAGGAGTTGTAAACACCCATGGCCGCAACTCCGTGTGCCTTTGCCGCCGGGATCAGATGTTTGAACCCCGCCTCAATCGCGGGATGGGCGAACCCGTGCCGCGCATCCACGCGAAAGCTGGTGTCGGACAGCGCCTCGATCTGCGGGACGGCCTTGCCATCCACCTTGCCGCTGCGCAGATGGGCGCAGTAATATTGCAGCCAGTAGAACCCGTGGCCCTCCAATCCGGACAGTTCGGTATCCAGAATGGCGTCAGTGAAATACCCTGCGTTCTCTGGCGCGGTGCTGCTGCCGGTCAACGCATTCCAGATCAACGCACGGGCGTCCTGGGGGGAGAGTAAAACGCTCATTTCGCGTGCATCCTTCTTTTGCGGTCACGGATGACTGCCGTCATCTCTTCGGTTCCGTCATGGTAGGTACCGAACCATTTATCGAGTGGAAATTCCGGGCTGCCATAGTTGCATTCGTAATAACGGTGGTGAAGCTGGTGAAAGAACCCGCCAATCAAAATGCGCGCCTTGTTCTTGGCAAACACAGCCTCGTACCCGGAATGGCCGGTCGGTGCCCCCAGTAACTGCCAGTGCAACAGGAACATCATGTGTACGGGATGAGCAGGCAGCACGAAAAAGATCAAAAGACTGCTGAAGTAGAACAGATGCTCAACCGGGTGCATCGACAGGCCGGACCAGGGGCCGACATTGACATTCCGGTGGTGCACCGAATGCACATGCCGGTACAGCGGCGGCCAGTGGATCAGGCGATGGATCAGATAGAAGTGGATCCCCTGCAGCAGGGTCAGCAAAGGGAAAAGCAAGACAAACCATACCGGACTATCCGAAAACGAAAGCGGCGTCGTCCAGTCGTTGGCATAGGCCCAGCGAACAGCGATCTCAAAACCTGACGCAATCGGCACGCCGTAGACCAGCGTATGGAACATGTTGTCCCATGTCTGGTATCCAAAGAGAAACAGCGCATTCTTGCGACCAGTGATCGGACGGGCATCAAAACGCATGACATTGCCCTGTCCATCAATGCCGTGGAACCAGATGTGCAGCCCGCCCACCACTAGGAACACGGCAACCATATTTCGAAGCAGAACCAGCGCGGCCCAATCCCATGCAAATGCCGCCTCAGCAGGCCCAAAGGGCATCAGCCAGAACGCGATGACAAAGCTGTAGACCAGAAACAGCGCCCGATCAGAGACCTGCAGGAAATTCTCAAACAACCAGCGCAGCACGGCCCATGGTCGAGGCGGCCAATACCAATAGGGCATCGGTGCCAAGGGCAATTCGGGTGCGTGGTTCCAGACTTTTGATTTGCGGTTCGGGGTGGGCATAGACTTGTGCCTTTCAGTCAGACGTTGCTATTGGGAATGCATCCGTTTCTTGGTTTCACGCACACGTTCCGTCGCCTCCGGGCTGCCGTCGTGATAGCTGCCGAACCAGTTGTCCCAGGGCATTTCCGGATTGCCGTAATTGCATTCGAAATAGCGGTGATGCAGCTGGTGGTGGAACGACCCGATTTTCAGGTGGGCCTTGTCCCCCAGCACAAGATTTTCAAACCCGGCATGCGAGGTCGCCGTCGCCAGCGCCAGCCAATATCCCATGAAGATAAAGTGGATCGGATGCGCGGGCACCACCAGGAAGATCAGCAGCAGCCCCATATAGCCGATATGCTCGATCGGGTGCATCGAAAAGCCGGACCACGGTGCGATTGAAACGCTGCGGTGGTGCACCGAATGCACCCGCTGGTAGATCCATGGGATGTGCAGCGCGCGGTGCAGCCAATAGAAGTGGAAGGACTGAAAGACAGGCATTAGCAGGAACAGGGCAAAGAACCAGATCGGATTGCTTTCAATCGTGATCATCGGCGCCCAGCCATTGGCATAGCCCATCCAGACAATTGCGTCATAGAAGGTCCAGAAAGTTACGCCAGACAGCAGCGTGTAGGTGACATTATCCCAGTATTGATCGTTCCACAGGAAGATGCGTGCATTCTTGGCCAGCCCGCGCCGGTCGAACTTGTAATCGTCCTCCTGTTTCTTCCACCCGTACAGCCAGAGGTGCAGCCCTTGGGAAAAAATGATCATCAGGATCAGGTTGCGCGCCCAAAGCTGCAACACCCACCCCCAGCTCAGCGTTTGCATCTGCTCCAGTGGCGGCACCAGCCAAGCCCATGTAGCCCATGCCATCAGCGCATAGATCAGGTACTCGGTCATCGGCAGCCAGTTGGTCGCAAACCAGCGCAGCGTTGCCACAGGCTGCGGCGGCCAGGAAAACAGCGGTGTGACAGCAACCGGCAGGTCCGGATGCCAGTTCCATTCCTTGCCTAAATCAGCTTTCAGAAGTTCATCGTTCGCAGACATTGATGCTCGCCCTATTTAACGCGACAAGAGTATATTTCACGTTTTATAATTGCGTAGAAAATGCTGGTATTTGTCTGCTAAATGCATAACCTGAAGGAATGAAATCATATCGCAAATCCCTGCCGCCACTTGATAGCCTGCTGTTTTTTAATGCGGTAACCAAAAATCCCAGTCTGAACAGTGCTGCAGATGAGCTCTTTGTAACGCAGGCCGCCGTCAGCAAACGCATACAACGGTTCGAAGAATGGCTGGGAACGCCTCTTTTTTCTCGCGACGGACGTGCTTTACAGATCAACGAAGCGGGCGCTGGCCTGGCAGCAGATGTCGAGATGGCCCTCGATTTCCTTGAACGCGCCATCGACAAGGTCAAAGCCCCTGAGCAGCCTGTTGTGCGGATCGCTGCAAATGCGGCGATCTCAATGTTCTGGCTCTACAGACACCTCAAAGAATTTTCGCTGAGCGACGATTCCTGCAATGTCAGCGTGTCGACAACTGACAGCACAGCCGAGCTTTTGTCGGAAACCCATGATCTTGCGATCGTCTATTGCGACGGAAAGGTGCCGGGCTGGGACGCCATCACCCTTCTAAGCGGCGAACTGGTACCTGCTGCAACGCCGGGGATTGCAAAACTGGCGGAAACCACAGCAATGTTTGATGGAAACGCGCCGATGGGCGATGAACCCGCGCTTTTGGAATACGCGAACCTCACACCAGATTGGATCAACAGGCAGATTTGGCTCAGGCAAACGGGTTTTGCCGACATATCCGCATGGTCAACAATCCCGTGCAACAGTTACGTTCATTCGGTCGGCAAGGCGCTCAAGGGCGAAGGCATCGTTCTGGCAAGTTCGGACTTGCTTGAAACTGAATTTCAGTCCGGCAAGCTTGTCAGAATTGGTGAGGTTGGCCTGACCCCCAAGAAATCCTACTTTTTGTGCTGCAAGGAAAATGCGCCGCTCTCGCAATCCACGGCGAAGCTGCTAGATTTTCTGACCAACGACACATAAGCAACCCGTAGCGGCCATTCATCCTCGATCTTCGAATGGTGGCAAAGTCCGCATAGCAGTCGTAAGATGATCACGCAGCGAATGGCGGCTCAGAGCCCATAGCCATAGATGCTGCAAGGCCACGGAATGGCCGCTTTGCAGATGTTGGCAAATAACTTACCCACAAAGTTGTGTTTCATTGCTAATTTTATACGACTGCTCAGACTAATTTTCTGGACATCATAAGACCACATAGATTGACAGACTTCATTATTGCATACAATTTGTATACAATCTTTGGAATCACCCATGAAACACTTTACGAAAACTGACTGTTTGGATGACTTACGTCGCCGAATTCTGTCAACTGACCTCAAACCAGGCCTTGATCTCGATGAGGCGGGCCTGTCAGGCTATTACAACATGTCGCGCACGCCACTGCGAGAGGTGCTGCAACGCCTTCAGGGCGAAGGCTATGTTGTGGTTAGTGAGAACCGTGGCGCCAAGGTGGCGTCGATGGACATTGACGTCCTGCGTACCTTTTTCCAAACGGCACCGATGGTTTATGCCAATATTTCGCGTTTGGCCTGCGAACACCGCACAAGTGCGCAATTGGATGCACTAAAACAAGCTCAGATAGGTTTCGCCAAGGCGGCAAAGTCATCTGATGCGGCAGAGGCCGCCCTCGCCAATCACACGTTCCACGCCATTATCGGTGATATGGCCTCAAACACCTATTTATTGGCCTCTCTTGCGCGGTTGCAGATTGATCATACCCGCATGAGCCAAACGTTTTATCGCCCTGCCGCACCCGCAGAAACCATGCTGGTGCTCAAAGCTATCGAACAGCACGACGCGATGATTGCGGCCATTGAGGCTGGCGAAGGCGCTCTGGCGATCGACCTCACACTCCAACATTGGGATCTAAGCCGTGACCGGATGGCACGTTACGTGCGCCCTGATCCGCTACCAGTTGATGTCATTTCTCTCAAGGATCACCGCAATGCAATTTGAAGGCATTTACACCCCTCTCGTGACGCCATATCACGATGATTTCTCTTTGAATGAAGCCGCCCTAGTGGAAACGGTCGAGTATTTGATCGCAGCAGGCGTGCACGGAATTGTCGTGGCGGGTTCCACAGGCGAATACTACGCACAGACCCCTGAGGAGCGGCTAGAGATGATGACGCACTGCGCGGGTCTGATTAACGGACGCGTGCCGATGGTCACGGGAACGGGCGCAATCCGGACCGAAGACAGCATCATGTACGCCAAGGCAGCAAAGGCGGCAGGCGCGGATGCTTTGTTGGTTGCGACACCGCCCTACGCCTATCCGACGGGGCGTGAAATCGCGCTGCATGCGCTGGCCGTGGATCGCGCTGCGAACCTGCCTGTGATGCTGTACAACTACCCAGGCCGGATGTCGGTCGACATGGACGAGGAGTGTCTGGACCGTTTAGGTCGCTCGCCCAACTTCTGTGGAATCAAGGAAAGTTCTGGCGACATCAACCGATTGCACATGCTGGCGCGCGACTACCCGCATATCGCCTTGTCCTGCGGCATGGATGATCAAGCGTTGGAATTCTTCGCGTGGGGTGCGCGGTCTTGGGTCTGCGCAGGTTCAAACTTTGCTCCCGAAGCGCATATTGCGCTTTACGAGGCCTGCGTACTCGAAGGTGATTTCAAAAAAGGGCGCGCGATCATGTCCGCCATGCTGCCTTTAATGCGCGTCCTCGAACAGGGTGGGAAATTTGTGCAGTGCATCAAATACGGGCTGACATTACGCGGCATTGATGCGGGTCCGCCGCGCAAACCGCTGCAACCCCTCAATAAAGACGACAAACGCGAATTGGCAGAGGTGATCCGTACCATGAACACAGCGATTTCCGCCATCAAGGGGGCGAATACATGACCAACCTGCTGACACACGCCGAATATTCCGCCATCGCGGAGGCATTAGACCCGCCACGCAGTCCGTTCATCGATGGCAAATACCAACGTGGCAACGGACCAATGATGGCAACGACCAACCCCGCGTCAGGTGCCGAGATCGCGCAAATTTCCACTGCAGATACAACTGATGTGGACCTGGCGGTCACCAAAGCGCGGGAGGCGTTTAACCAAGGTCGTTGGTCCAAAATGGACCCAGATGCGCGCAAGGATGTACTGATCCGACTATGCAAGCTGATCACACGTAACCGCCGCGAACTGGCGGTGATGGAGAGCGTGGAGTCCGGCAAACCAATTCTTGACTGCGAAACCATTGATCTGCCCGAGACGATCCACTGCATCAAGTGGCACGCGGAAGTTGCCGATAAGATCTATGACAAAACAGCCCCCACTGGAGACGGCGCAATCGGAATGATCGTGCGCGAACCCGTGGGTGTAGTCGCGGCCATTCTGCCGTGGAACTTTCCGCTGATGATGCTGGCATGGAAAATTGGTCCGGCACTGGCAGTTGGATGTTCTGTTATCGTGAAACCTGCCGAACAGACTAGCCTGACCGCACTGCGCGTTGCAGAATTAGCGCACGAGGCGGGTATCCCGCGCGGCGTTCTTCAAGTTCTTCCCGGTGACGGGCCATCGGTCGGGGAACCGCTAGGCCGGCACATGGACGTCGATATGGTCAGTTTCACGGGGTCAACTGAAACCGGCCGCCGTTTCTTGCACTATGCGGCCGATAGCAACCTCAAGAAGGTAGTTCTGGAATGCGGCGGCAAAAACCCCGCCGTGGTGTTCGACGATGCGCAGAACCTAGATCACGTGGCCGAACATGTGGTCAATGGGGCGTTCTGGAATGCGGGGCAGAACTGCTCTGCGACGTCTAGGTTGATTGTACACACCAGCGTGAAAGACGCGTTACTTGAAAAAATCAATGCGCGGCTGCGCGATTGGAGAGTCGGCGATCCGCTTGATCCCACCACCCACATCGGAGCATTGATTGATGCGGAGCATTGTACCAAAGTGCGCAGCTTTCTGGACGACATCGGCGATGGACCTTTCGTGTCCCCGATGATTTTCGAGGTCAAAGCCGACGACCCGCGCGCGCGCGACGAAATCTTTGGCCCTGTGCTTTGTGTGATGACCGCGGCTAGTAATGATGAAGCGGTGCAGGTCGCCAATGACACGGATTATGGCCTTGCAGCGTCGGTGTTTTCGCGCGGTGGTCGCAGTGCGATCCGTGCGGCCCGCGACATAAAGGCTGGCACGGTGACGGTGAATTGCTACGGCGAAGGTAACATGGCCACACCGTTCGGCGGCTACAAGCAGTCTGGCTTTGGCGGGCGCGACAACGGGTTGCATGCCCATGACCAGTACACAGAAGTCAAGACAATCTGGATCGACCTGACCGATCCCGCCGACGGGGACAACGTGGCATGAGTGTTGATGCAGTAGGGACTGTCCGCCGTGGGCGCGGCGCGCGCAAAGTTGCGCGTCAAACCCGCGACATCAAAATGCTGCCCCCGCTCGAGCGTAAGCTGCCGCTAACGGAGCCAATGACCCCCGACCAGATAGAAAAGATCGACGCCGCGTCCATGGACATCCTCGAAAACGTCGGCGTGCAATTTCGGGATGATATCGCCCTGGCCGACTGGAAAGCTGCGGGTGCCAAGGTTGAAGGCGAGATGGTTTACCTTGACCGTTACCTTGTGCGCGAATTGATCGCGACGATCCCCGAAACCTTCACGTATCAAGCCCGCAACCCGGCCAATTCGTTGTCCTTCGGTAGTGATCATGGCATGTTCATCCCGATGACAGGCGCACCGTTTTTGCGCGATCTTGACGACGTGCGGCGCAACCCGACGCTGGATGACTTGGCGAATTTTCACAAGCTCAGCCACATGCTGCCCGCGCTTCATTCCTCAGCGCATCACATCGTCGAACCCTACGATCATCCGATCAGCCAACGACATTTACGCATTACCTATTCGTCGATGAAACACTCCGACAAGACGTTCATGGGAATGACCACCAGCCCCAAGAACGCCGAAGATGTGATGGATATGTGTGCGATCCTGTTTGGCGATGACTACATCGACACGCACCCTGTCGTCACGGGCAATTGCAATGGCAATTCGCCCCTGGTATGGGATGAAACCATGCTAGGCGCGCTGCGGGCATTCTGTAAACGCAACCAGCCGATCCTGTGTTCCCCCTTTGTGTTGGGCGGTGCAAACACCCCTGCGAGCGTACCCGCAACCGTGGCGCAATTGAACGCCGAAGCCCTCAGCGCCTTGGCCTACACCCAAGTCGTGCGCAAAGGGGCGCCTGCAATTTACGGCCATTACTTGTCAACCGTAAACATGAAATCCGGCGCACCAATGGCTGGCACGCCAGAGATCAGCCTGATGAACTTTATGATTGGCCAGATGGCGCGGTTCTACGGTGTGCCATGGCGGACCTCTAACACGCTTGGCGGGGCCAAGACGTTTGACGCGCAAGCCGGCTATGAAAGTGCGATGACCATGAACGCGGTCCTGATGGCAGGCGCAAATTACATGTGGCACAGCGCTGGCTGGAACGAGGCTGGCATGCATTGCTCGACCGCCAAATTCATCGTCGATGCCGAGATGTGCGAAATGGGCTACCGCATGGCGCAAGGCGTGAACTGGGACGACTTCGATGCCGCTCTGTCTGCCGTGCCCGATATCGGCCCCGGTGGTCACTACCTGGGCCACCCACATACGCTGGAGCATTTCCAAGAGGCGTTTTTCATGCCCGAAATGTTCGACAATAATTCAATCGAGCAATGGCAGGCCGAAGGCGGGGTTGAGATCAACGAGCGCGCGTTGAACAAGGCCCGTGCAATGCTGAACGAATATGAGGAACCCAAGCTGGACGACGACGTGAACGAGGCGCTGTTGGATTACATTGCGCGGCGCGAGCGTGAAATTCCTGCCGCCGACGCCCTTAACCAGGAGCACTGACATGGGGTTTGAAAGCAAGACCGTTCTGGCCATCCATGAAGGGCAAACCGACACCGTCATGGTGAAGGGGCCACAGGTCGCAAAACGCGCCGCGCTGCGGCTCGCCCGTGCGCTGTTAACTGCAGAAAGAATTGCCAAATGACCCTTCCCGAAACAATGCATGGCGTTCAGCTTGTCGGCCACGGCGGGATAGATAAGCTAGTATATCGTGAGGATCTGCCGACGCCAGAACCAGGTATCGGTGAAGTGTTGATCCGGGTTGCCGCTGCTGCAGTTAACAACACAGATATCAACACACGGATCGGTTGGTATTCCAAATCCGTGTCAGAGGACACGGATACCGGTGGGGCAACCGGGTTCGATACGGTGAATGATGATGACGCAAGCTGGTCAGGCGTGCCACTGACCTTCCCGCGCATTCAAGGGGCCGATGTCTGCGGGCGGATCATTGCAGTTGGGGCTGATATAAGTCCAACACGGATCGGCGAGCGGGTCTTGGTGCAGACCATGCAACCTTTGACGGCCGCCGCCCCGTTTAGCTGCATAAGTTTCGGCAGCGAATGTGACGGCGGGTTTGCGCAATATACGGTAGCGAAATCTGAATTCACCTTCGCGGTCAATTGCAACTGGTCCGATGCCGAACTTGCGTCGGTCCCCTGCGCTTATTCTACTGCGGAAAACATGCTGCACCGCGCCAGTGTAGACGCTGAGACAGTGTTGGTGACCGGCGCCTCGGGGGGGGTTGGATCAGCTGCGGTTCAGCTGGCCAAACGGCGCGGCGCGCGGGTGATTGCCCTGTCTTCACTGGCCAAACGGGATGAGGTGCTGGCGCTGGGGGCGGATCAGGTGATTGATCGGAACGCCGATATCATTGCCACCTTGGGCAACGAAGCTATTGATGTTGTGATAGATCTGGTCGCTGGCCCTGGCTGGCCCGCGCTTCTCAAGGTGCTGAAACGTGGCGGACGTTACATTACCGCGGGGGCCATTGCCGGACCGATGGTCGAACTGGATGTGCGCACGCTCTACCTCAAGGACCTGACCCTCTTTGGGTCAACCTTTCAGGATGATGTGATCTTCCCCAACCTGATTTCTTACATCGAAGCCGGAGAAATTCGCCCCACATTGGCGGCAACGTATCCTCTGGCGGACATCGCCCGCGCGCAAGAGGACTTCTTGGCCAAGAAACACACTGGCAAGCTGGTTTTTCTGTCCCCATCAACGGAGATATGACGTGAGGATCAAAGAGCTAGATATTTATCAATATGATCTGCCGGTAAAAAACGGCCCTTACACGATGGCCAATGCTGAGGTCTGGGCGCTGGATACTACGCTGGTCAGGATTGTGACCGACACCGGTGCCACCGGTTGGGGGGAAACCTGCCCAGTGGGGCCAACCTATGCCGAGGCCCATGCATCTGGTGCACGTGCGGCGCTGATTGAAATGGCACCGGGGCTTATTGGAACAGAGATTTTGCCGCTGGCAGTGCAACGCAAAATGGCGGGCCTTCTAAATGGGCACAATTACGCCAAGGCGGCCGTAGACATTGCGGTGCATGACGCGCTTGGTAAGGCCACAGGCCTGTCGGTGTCAGATTTATTGGGCGGAGCCGTCACCGACCGGGTGCCCTCATATTATGCCACCGGGGTCGGAAGACCAGACGATATCGCACGGCTTGCTCGGGAAAAACAGGCAGAAGGTTATCCGCGACTACAGGTCAAAGTGGGTGGACGCCCGGTAGAGATCGACATTGAGACCATCATCAAGGTCTGGGAGCAGATCGAAGGTACCGGCATGCGTCTTGCCGTCGATGGCAATCGCGGTTGGACCACTCGTGATGTGCTGCGCGTCAGCCGTGAACTGGCGCATATTCCTTTCATCATGGAACAGCCCTGCAACACTGTTCAGGACCTAGAGAAAATCCGCCCACAGGTCAACCACGCTATTTTTATGGATGAAAACAGCGTTGATCTGCCCACCGTCATTCAGGCTGTGGGGCGTGAGTTAGTGGATGGGTTTGGCATGAAAGTGACCCGCATTGGTGGGCTGCAACCCATGCAGACCTTCCGCAATATTTGTGAGGCACGCTCCTTGCCGCATACCTGCGACGACGCGTGGGGGGGCGACATCATCGCTGCCGCCTGTACCCATATGGGCGCCACGGTTCAGCCGCGACTTTTTGAGGGGGCATGGCTCGCTCAGCCCTATATCGAAGGCCATTACGACAGGAACAACCCGGTGAAGATCGAAGATGGCCATATCTCGCTGCCCCAGGGGCCGGGCCTTGGTGTGACCCCTGACGAGGCGCAGTTTGGGGCGCCCATTGCATCTTTTTAATCGTCAATGAGAGGAAACGAGCATGAATTTCGCAGGAAAACGCGCCTTGGTGACCGGGGCTGCCGGGGGGATTGGGGGGTCCATCACCTCAATGCTGCGCTCCGCGGGTGCGCGGGTCGCGGTTACAGATCGTAACACCGATGGGATTGATGCAGAGGCGCATTTCCCAGGCGACCTGACCGACCCTAGCTATACAAATACCCTGCCCGTACAAGCGGCTGAGGCGCTGGGTGGACTGGATATTCTAATCAACAACGCGGGTCTAATGCGCAGGGGCAAAGTCACCGACAGCAGTGATGAGGACTTTGACATTTCTGTCGCAGTGAATGTGAAAGCCCCGTTTCAGCTGTGCCGCGCGGCAATCCCAATTATGGCGGCAATTGGGGGTGGCGCCATCGTTAACACCGCGTCGTGCTGGGGGGTACATCCCGGTCCAGATCACGCGGTTTACTGCATGACCAAAGCCGCAATTGCTTCGCTTACTCAATGCATGGGGCGCGACCACGCTCATCAGGGCATTCGCATCAACGCTGTTTGCCCAAATGAGGTGGACACGCCGATGTTGCGCACAGGGTTTGAAATGCGCGGGTTTGACCCGACCACAGCTATGGCGGAACTCGACAAAACCGTCCCTTTGGGTCGGATTGCCCAACCTGAAGACATTGCAGAAGTTGTGCTGTTCCTGGCCTCGGATCATGCGCGTTACATGTGTGGAAGCTTGGTTGAGGTGAACGGCGGAAAGCCGGTGGCATGATAGATTTTCAGGGCAAAATTGCGTTGGTGACAGGTGCTTCCAGTGGGATGGGGGCGGAAACCGCGCGTCTTCTGTCCGACGGTGGTGCGCGTGTTTTTGGAGCCCAACGCGGCCTGTCAGATTTTGAAGACATAACTGTCGATTTTGCCGACCCTTCTTCGCCTGAGAAGGCCATTGAGCACATCGCAAAAGCCACAGGTCAACTGGATATTCTCGTCAACAATGCAGGCGTGATGCGAGAAGGCACGGTGGAAGAAACTTCGCTGGATGACTGGCACCTTCAGATGCAGATCAACCTGACAGTGCCGTTCCTGTTAATCCGTTATGCCATGCCGCTGTTGCGCGCCGCACGCGGGGCGATTGTGAATGTGGGTTCGATTGAGGGGCTCGGAAACAACCCGCATCACCCGGCCTACGGGGCGTCCAAGGCAGGATTACATGGTCTGACCCGGGCAGTCGCCGTCGATCACGGCCCTGATGGCGTACGGTGCAACGCGGTTGCACCGGGATGGATCGATACGCCGCTCAATGAGGATTTCATCGCCTCATTGGCCGAGCCTGCCGCCTTTCGCGCCAAGATCGGGGGTATTCACCCTCTGGGCCGTACTGGTGCCCCATCGGAGGTTGCCGAGCTGATCTGCTGGTTGGCCTCGGATGCAGCGAGCTTTGTAACAGGCCAGGTCTGGACAATCGACGGTGGCCGCATGAGCAAACTGAGCCTGCCATGATAGTGACACGCCTGCCACGCGACCCCGGTCCCGCGGGTTGGAACCGCCTGCTACCAGAGCCAGAGCCAGCCACGCCACTGAACAGCAAGATCACTTCCGACTGGCTGGTTATCGGTGCGGGCTTTGCAGGCTTGGCAGCCGCCCATCGCCTGGTCAAACAGGTTAAAGGTAACAAGATTGTCGTACTGGATGCCGTGCGGGTGGGCGATGGCCCAGCGGGGCGCAACTCGGGGTTCATGATTGATCTACCACATGACCTGACCTCTGCTGATTACGGTGGCGCGTTAGAGGCCGACGTGGCGCAGACACAAGACAACCGGCTTGGCATCGCCCATGCCCGCGAAATGGCCGCAGAATATGGCCTGTCTACCGAAGCCTTCGTGATGTCAGGCAAGATCAACGGGGCGGCAACAGCCAAGGGTGAGACGCATAATGCGAGTTTCGCCAAACATCTGGCTGCGATGGGTGAACCGCATGAGGCCTATGATGCGGCTCAGATGCGCGAAATTACTGGCACTGACTATTACCAAAGCGGTCTGTTCACGCCGGGCACAGCCATGATTCAACCTGCGCTGTGGATCCGCGGTATCGCTGAAGGACTTCGTAAAGACGGTGTTTTGGTCCATGAAAACAGCCCCGTCGCGGACCTAAAGTGGACAGGTGATTGGATCGCCACGACCCCCGATGGCCAAGTCACAGCGCCGCAGGTCATCCTTGCGGTGAACGGTCATCTCAACAGCTTTGGATACGCCAAATCGCGTCTGATGCATGTGTTCACCTACGCCTCTATGACGCGGGCATTGTCACCGCAAGAAATTGCCAATCTGGGTGGTCATGCGAATTGGGGGCTGACACCGGCAGATCCCGTTGGCACGACTGTGCGCCGCATCTCTGGCATCGGTGGCGATCGGCTGATTATTCGCAATCGCTTCACATTCGACCCTAACATGGAAGTGAACGAGGGACGCGTGGCCAAGGTCGGCCAAGATCACGACCGCTCTTTCATGGGCCGTTTTCCAAATCTGGGTGATATCGCGATGGAATACCGTTGGGGCGGCCGGCTTTGCCTGAGCCGCAATAACGTTCAGGTCATTGGTGAACTGGAACCGGGATTGTTTTCAGCCTGCTGTCAAAATGGCCTTGGCACCGCGAAAGGCACATTGGCAGGCGGCCTCGCAGCCGATCTCGCGCTCGGTCGATCATCGCCCGCGCTGTCACGGGCCTTATCCGCTGACGCCCCAAAGCGTTTACCTCCAGAGCCGATCTCAAGGCTTGGTGCAAACCTGTACCTACGCTGGCAAGAAGGGCGTGCTTCCGGCGAACTTTAACCAGAGGTATTTTGCGAGACAGCGCCCTTGCTCGTTTTTCGTGAGATTCACAACGTTGGCCAAGATAGAGAAGCGGCCATTCGTTCGTCAGAAACAATGTCCGTTTCGTCCTGTAAAACAGCCATTAGTGCATGGCGAAGGCAATACCTTCTTCATCAGTTAGTGGTGGCAAACAAAATTACTGTCTAATAAATTTACTGCCCCAACACTAAAAGCCCGTGGTCCGAGACGCGGGGCCCTGGGACAGGGGGCCCCGGTCCATAATCCGGCGGGTGAACTGTAAGGATTAGGTGGAGTAAC
>ERZ1048686.1808-NODE-1808-length-15702-cov-4.703585_pt1 | contig 15702 bp, 15 predicted proteins | sample MGYA00383099_ERZ1048686 | MGnify/ENA primary metagenome ERZ1048686 (study PRJEB29581, sample SAMEA5548369) | metagenome | biome: marine; feature: coastal; material: water | depth 25 m | study: Short-term variability in the microbial, nano- and picoplankton... | reverse complement strand
CCATTTCTTCTTCAGAAATTTCATCCATTTCACCTTCTACCATCATTACAGAATCTGCAGAAGCACCAATCATCATATCGATGTCAGATTCTGCTAATTGCTCAAATGTTGGATTGATTATAAATTCTCCATTTATACGACCAACTCTAGCTTCAGAGATTGGACATTCAAAAGGAAAATCTGATAATTGAATGGCAGCAGAAGCAGCTAAACCTGCCATAGCGTCTGGCATAACTTCTGGGTCATGAGACATTAATTGAATCATTACCTGCGTTTCAGAGTGATAATCTTTCGGAAACAATGGGCGTAACACTCTATCGACAAGTCGCATCGTCAATACCTCACCATCACTCGGACGTGCTTCTCTTTTAAAGAATCCTCCTGGGTATCTTCCCGCTGCAGCAAATTTTTCGCGATAATCAACTGTTAGCGGTAAAAAGTTTAAATCTTTTTGTTCATAATTGGAAACAACTGTACATAATAACATACATTTTCCTGATTGCACCACAACGCTACCATGAGCTTGTTTTGCTAATTTTCCAGTTTCGATAGAGATTTCTCTACCGTCACCTAGGTCAATGACCTCCTTAAATACTTTTGGAATCATAAGTTTTAAAATTCTTGTTCTAGCCAAATATTAGCTGAACTTGTTAAACAATGGTCGTTGTGTTGTTGTGTAGTTGTTGCTGTGACCAATGAAAAACTATAATTAGCTTCTTCTATACGATGTTTATTCTCTTCGCGAGAGTTTCTAAAAATAAAAAAGAGGCATATAATAGCCTCTAATTTAATTACTTTCTAAGTCCTAATTCCTTGACAATTGCACGATATCTCATGATATCTTTCTTTGCCAAATAATCTAGTAAGCTTCTTCTTTTACCTACTAGTTTAACCAATGAACGTTCTGTATTAAAATCTTTACGATTATTTTTGAGATGTTCAGTTAAATGGTTAATTCTGTAAGTAAATAAGGCAATTTGTCCTTCTGAGGTACCTGTGTCCTTGACATTTTTACCGTGCTTTTTGAAAATAGCTTCTTTTTCTTTTTGATCTAAATACATGCTAATATTATTGTAAATGATTGTTATGTATGTTGAAAGATTTTCTTTCAAGCGGCAAATATAATGATTTTAAGTTATTTGATGTTGTTTTTGCTTCGAAAGAATATAATTTTATTCTAAACTTCGACATTGAGTAAAGGTTTTAAAATTGACTCATCAACTTAATTTCTGCTGTAATATTGATAGAAAAAATTAAAGGCGACGATTTCTTTAATCTTTGGAATCTTGATTTTTTTTAGAATTACCTATATGCCACATTATTATGAATTTTGAATATTTAATTAATACAAATCTGCAAATGTCCTAAGGAATACAATTTTATGTAATGTATCTCTAAAAGAAGAATAACGGTGACCAATTTTTTGCCTTACTACGCTCGCAAAGGTTGATTTGTAATTAAATCTATGTAAAGATTTATTTTGTCTTTTAGATTTTTTCGATGAGTTATGAAGTCTAAAAAACCATGTTCTAACACAAATTCTGCCGTTTGAAAACCATCAGGTAGTTCTTTACCCGTTGTGTCTCTCACAACTCTTGGGCCGGCAAAACCAATCAAGGCGCCTGGTTCACTTATATTTATGTCTCCTAACATGGCAAATGACGCTGTTGTCCCTCCTGTAGTTGGGTCTGTACACAAGGAGATATAAGGTATTTTTGCCTCTGCTAATTGCGCTAATTTTGAGGATGTTTTAGCAAGCTGCATTAAGGACAATGCTGCCTCCATCATCCGAGCTCCACCTGACTTAGAAATGATCATGAAAGGAATTTTCTTTTTTAAGGCAAAAGTTGCAGCTCTGGCAATTTTTTCACCAACAACACTACCCATTGATCCACCAATAAATCTGAAATCCATGCAGGCTACAACAATATCCTTACCTTTTGATTTTCCAACCGCTGTTTTTATGGCATCTTTAAGATTAGTTTTCTCCGTTGCTGCCTTTAAACGATCTGTGTATTTTTTTGTATCGACAAATTTTAATGGATCCTTTGAAATGAGGTTTGCGTCTAACTCTTTGAATTTATTATCGTCAAACAAAATTTCAAAATATTCTTTACTTCCAATTCTTACATGATATCCGTCTTCTGGACTCACGTAATAGTTTTTCTCAAGTTCATCAGTATCAATGACTTTTCCAGTGGGAGATTTATACCATAACCCTTTTGGAGTATCTTTTTTAGCTTCTGTTGGGGTTTGAATACCCTTATCTTTACGTTTAAACCAAGCCATTGCCATGAGGTGATTAGTTGTTAATTAGTTTACAAAACTACATAAATTTTATAATGTATTCACATTATTTAAATCTTCAAATGCTTTCTTTAATCTAGTAACAAATGAGAGTTCTGCTTCTCGTAACCACCTTCGCGGGTCGTAATATTTTTTGTTTGGGATGTCATCACCGTCAGGATTTCCTATTTGAGACTGAAGATAAGCGTTATGATCTGTAAAATAATTTCGAATTCCACACATAAAAGCATATTGCATATCCGTATCAATATTCATTTTTACAACACCGTAACCGATAGCTTCTCTAATTTCTTCTACCGTTGATCCAGAACCACCGTGAAATACAAAATCGATGTGATTATGTGCAACATCATAAGTTTTTGAGATATATTCCTGCGAATTTTTTAGGATTTTTGGAGTTAATTTCACATTTCCTGGCTTGTAAACACCGTGAACATTTCCAAATGCAGCAGCGATAGTGAACTGATCACTTATTTTACTTAATTCTTCGTAAGCATATGCTACTTCCTCTGGTTGGGTATATAATTTAGAATCGTCAACGTCAGTATTATCAACCCCATCTTCTTCACCTCCTGTAATCCCTAACTCAATCTCTAAGGTCATTCCCATTTTACTCATTCTCTCAAGATAACGTTGACAGATTTCAATGTTTTCCTCGATTGGTTCTTCTGATAAGTCAATCATGTGTGAACTAAATAGAGGTTTTCCTGTTTGAGCATAGTGTTCCTCACTAGCCTCGAGTAAACCATCAATCCAGGGTAGTAACTTTTTTGCACAATGATCGGTATGTAAAATCACTGGAACTCCATAAGCTTTTGCTAATAGGTGAACATGCTTGGCTCCAGCAACAGATCCCGCAATGGATGCCGCTTGATTTTCATTAGACAATCCCTTTCCGGCATTAAACTGTCCTCCACCATTTGAAAATTGAATGATTACGGGAGCGTTGAGGTCTCTCGCAGTTTCTAAAACACCATTTATGCTATTTGAACCGATAACGTTTACTGCCGGTAAAGCAAATCCTTTTTTCTTTGCTAATTTAAAAATCTCTTGTACTTCTTGACCTGTAGCGACTCCTGGTTTGATATTGTGATTCATTATATTTAGATTTTACATATATGAAGAACCAAAAGTAGTAATTTTTTGAGTAATTAGAAGAAATAGAGTCTTGTTAAAACAAGAAAATTATGCGAAATCGATTGCGCCAAATTAAATTTATTAATTAGACTAAAAAGGATAATTTATACCAATGTTATAAACAGCATTTCCAAAATTAAAATCATTAAACCATCGATTTTTATTTTTATAGGAAGGGTCATAAGTTTTAAAGCCAATGTCTCCTCGCAATACAAAAAAACCAAAATCATAGCGCAATCCGAAACCAGAACCAATTGCGATATCTTTCAAAGAACTGAAGTCGTCAAAGGTTGCGCCAGGATCGTTTTCATTATCTGCAACGTTCCAAATATTACCAATATCAACAAAAAAAGCACCATTTAAAGACCCGAACAAATTATATCGATGTTCAAGACTCAAGGCTATTTTTAAATTTGCCTCATTAAATTCATTATTGCTGTCTGAGCTTCCAGGACCTAGGTCATATGCAATCCATGCGCGATTATCGTTTGCTCCACCTGAAAAGAAACTTCTTGAAAATGGAATGCTATTTGAATTCCCATAGGGGACGGCGATTCCAAAAAATACGCGAGATGCGATGACATTATTTCTCCCCATACTCCAGTGTTTTACATAATCTAATTCAGTTTTGATATATTGTGAAAATGCAACTCCGTTAATTTTATAACGACCATCACTGTCTTTTTCTAAGCCTAAGAGTTTTGAAGTATTGGCTAGTAGATTTCCTGCAAATTCTAATTTTGCTCTGAAAATAGAAAAACTGTTGTCAAATAAACTTTCTCGCTTATCAAGGATATAACTAAAATTTGCTGCAAGTATTAAGTTGTTTTCAGTAAGACGGTTTTTACGTTCCTCTATGTTATTTACAGTTTGATAATCATCTGGATTAGACTCTTGATAGGTGTCATCTTCAATAACTAAGTCAATAAATTCATCAGATTTAGATTTTATTAAATTTTGATTTCCATCAGCACCTGTAAATAAAAATTCATTTGGTGTATCGTAACTTCCAAGAGCTATATTTTCTAGTCTATTGAAACTATTTTGATAGACGTTGAAATAATTAGATGGGTTTAAATTTCTGACATACTGAACATTGAGTAAATCTAACACATGATTCAATGTTGATTTGGGTTTCCATCGGTAATTAATTTTACCATTGAAAGTTCGTTTATCTAGGCCAATATTGGTTTGGCTTGTAAATCCAAAACTAATTCGTGTACTAGGTGACATGTATTTAGGAATGATCTTTTCTGTTTTAAAGGGAAAAAAGAAACGAGGAATAATGAGTTTAATATCTCCTCCAAACTCATTTATGTCAAAAAATGCAGCATTGTTGTTTGATCCATCTTTAGAGGCGCCAACCGCTCCAAGTCCAGAAATTTCCAAAGTTTCAGCCCCTCTAAATATATTCCGTATTCGTAATGAGGTACTAAATGAGAGGCCTACTGTTTGTATATTACTTTGTGAAAGGTCAATGTCAAAACCTAAACCATACTTTTTACGTGGAGATAATTTAATATTTGCTGTTAATGTGGTGTCAACTTCGTTAACTGTGTAATTGATAGATGGGTATTTAAATACTTGTAAATCGTTGAGGTGTCTGTAAGTTCGTTTTCTATCTATATCACTGAAAACACTGTCTTTATTTATGAAAATAGCATCGACAATAGATTTTGGTCTATACTTGATTTTACCATAACTGTATATGTTTTTATTGTTGTATGATATGGAGTCTTTTAGAAGATTACCCTGATTTTTTGAGTTGTCATCTGTTATGATATTGACCTCTTTTATTTTATAAATCTTAAATGGTACTCGGGCTATAGAATCTTCATTTCTGATTTGTCTGTTTTCAATTTGAATTTCTGTATTTACGATATTTCCATTGAGTAAGGTGTCGTTTTCAAACGATATATAGTCTTGAGAAAAATGAAATACACCTGAGTTTCTAAAAGCCTCTGTAAGCCTATCTCGTTCGTTTCCATAATGGATGTCTTTAAATTGTTCTCCTCTTTTTAAAAGAGATTTTTCTTGATTAATTTGATACAATGAATCAATAAGTTTTGAAGCAATTTTAGTTGAGATTGAATCGATGATATAAGGTGAATTTCTTTCAATTTTGTAAATAATTTTCCCTCTTTTTTTCCCAACAGAATCAATTTGAAATTTTACAGTGCGGTTAAACCAGCCATTTTTAAAATAAAAGCGCTCAAGATTTTTTACTGTGCGGTTTGTTTTTGAGGTATCGATGATTATTGGTTGCTCTCCTGTTTTTTTGAGCCAACTATTAAAGTCTAATGATGATTGTTTTAATTTATTTAGTTGTTTTTTGGAGTAGCGTTTTACAAGGCGTTTTTCTTTTTTTGGGTGAGAAGCTAACCAAGCGTCAAAAAGAGAATCCCGATTTGGCCGTGCAAGATTGTAAATGTGCAGGCGCAATGGAAAGCTTAGAAGTTTGTTATTGGGAATTTGATTAATGAGGTTTGTGATTGTCTCAGATTTTTCTTTTTTTCCATCGACTAAAATGGTGTTTTCAATTAACAATTGTTGGTCTTCACCAACTCTCTTAAGGGCATTACACGAGCCTAAAAAGATGGTTAGAATAAATAAAAATAATATGTAACTATGAGATTTTTTCAATCTAGATTAATTTATTCAGTATCTTGATATAGGATTACACAGATTCAAAAATACATTTTTTACTTTTAAACGAATGATTTAAATAAAATAGTGGCAACTTAATCCAAAATTAGATTTTTTTAGTTTATTTATGTAGAATAATTCTGTAATGATCAGCAAAAGTCAAATTAAATTAATAAAAAGCTTAAATCAGAAAAAATTTCGATTCATACATCGCTTATTTTTTGCTGAAGGTGTCAAAACTATCAATGAATTATTACTTTCTAATTTCAAATTAAATCATTTATACTCATCTACGTTAGATTTTAATGTTTCGGATGATTTACTAACGATAATATCTGCCAATGAGCTTCATAAAATAAGTGCTTTAAAAAATCCAAACAAAGCTCTTGCCATATTTGAAATGCCAAAAGAGCAACACCTCGATTTTGAAAGATTAATTGTTGCTTTAGATAATATTCGAGACCCTGGTAATTTAGGAACGATCATACGGTTGTGTGATTGGTTTGGGGTGAAAGATTTAATCTGTAGTAATGAAACGGTTGATTGTTACAATCCAAAAGTTGTTCAGGCAACCATGGGTTCGATAGCTCGGGTAAACATTGTTTACAAAGATTTAAAAAGTGTTCTAAGAGATCAAACTTCACTAAGTTTTGGAGGATTTATGGACGGTGATAATATTTATGAAATGGACTTGCCTAAAAAGGGTATTCTCGTACTTGGAAATGAGGCTAATGGTATTCAGCATGATGTTGAAAGCCTAATAGCAACACGAGTCGCAATTCCTCGTTTTGGAGATGTTCAAGAAACTGAAAGTCTCAATGTAGCAAATGCTGCTTCAATTTTATTAAGCGAATTTAGAAGGCGTTACTAAGAGATTTACTGAAAAGTAAAATTAATGAAAAGCCCTCTGGTTTTCATCGTTTGTATGTTGCTGGTCCAAGGACTATTTAGATTGTCGTTATCTCTAACAAGCTCATCATTTATGGCAAAAACTCCTCGAATTGATGGTGTGAATTTAAACCAAAATAGATATAAATCTATGCCAATTCCTACTTCATAAAAGAACATCCCCCGTTTCGTTCGGAATTGTCCCACAGTGTTATCATCTGGATTTTCCTCGTTGCTAGAGAGGTTTAAAGCTGCAGAGAAACCACCAACAACAAATGGCTTAATATTATTTAATCGATTTGATGAGAATTTTAATAACAAAGGAAAATGTATGTAGGTAGATCGAACCTCTCTAAGTAAATCAGAATCGTTAAAATCTAAGTTTTCAAAGTAGCTTTCGTCATAAGATATGTTTCTGCGAGAGATTATGAGACCTGGTTCTAGTCTCAGATCTAAGTTGTCATTGATCCGCATATTTCCAATTAATCCCACATTAAAACCTACTGTTTTTTCTACTTGAATATCTTTTAAGTCCGAATAGTAGTCAAAATTGAAGTCATAGTTATTAAATCCAAGATAATAACCCCAAGAGTATTTCATCTTGTCAATATTTTCTTGATTTTTTATTTTTTCTTTCGTAAAAAGTTGTGCAAAAGATAACTGCGAAAAAACAAAAAATAATAAAACAAAAAATGACTTTTTCATATTATTTTTTTGTCGCCTTGTAAATGGTCGCTACACCGAATGTTTGTGGCAATGCCTCAGTATTTATAAACCCAATTTTATGTAAAATATTGTTCAAGGCCTGTCCATATGGAAAAACTGATGCTGACTCACATAAATAGGAGTAAGCAACTTTGTCTTTTGAAAATAATTTTCCGATTAACGGTAATATGTATTTTGTGTAAAAAACATAGCCTTGCCTAAACGGTGTTTTTGTTGGTAAGGATGTTTCTAAAATTACCAAAGTTCCGTTTGGCTTTAGTACACGAAGTATCTCTTTTAATCCAGATTCTAAGTTTTCAAAATTTCTAATTCCAAAAGCAACAGTGATAGCATCAAAAGAATCATCACCAAAAGGCATTTTTTCAGAGTCACCTAAAACCATATCTATTTTGCTATCTAGTTGTCTTTCATGTATTTTTTGTTTTCCAACTTCCAACATGCCAGGACTAATGTCAAAACCTATAATTTTTTGGGCCGATGTTTTGGCTAGATTAATAGCAAGATCTCCTGTGCCAGTTGCAATATCTAAGATTGAATTAGGCTCATTTTGTCCAATTAAATTGACTACTTTTTTTCGCCAAGACACATCAATACCAAAAGATATAACACGATTTAATCCGTCATATTCCTTTGAAATTGTATCGAACATTTGAGTGACTTGTTCTTTTTTACTTAGAGAGCTATCTTTATATGGAGTTATTTTCTCAGACATTGGTTTAAACAGGCTTCTAGATTAGAATAAGGTGCAAAGAAATGGATTTCAACAACAAATCCCTAAAATTAAATTATATTTGCACATCTTTTTAACATGCTTATTACATGAAAATCATTATTGCAGGTGCGGGTGAAGTAGGGTTTCATTTAGCGAAATTATTGTCCTATGAATCACAAGAAATTACGCTCATTGATTCAAAAAAAGATAGCCTTATTAATGCAGATTCACATTTGGATATAAAAGTGATTAAAGGTGATGCCACCTCTATTTCAATTTTAAATGAATCGCGTGTTCAGAGCACAGCGTTGTTCATTGCTGTGACATCATCTGAAACAACCAATATTACTGCTTGTGTCTTGGCAAAACAACTTGGAGCAAAGCAAACTATAGCAAGAATTTCAAATACGGAATTTATTGATATGAAAGAGGAGGTTGGTTTTACAAGATTTGGTATTGATGAGCTTATTTCACCCGAATCCTTAGCCGCTTCAGAAATTGAATTACTCCTTAATCAATCCGTATTTAATGACACCTATGCTTTTGAAGATGGAGCCTTAACTATGTTAGGATTAAATTTATCTCGGACTGCTAAATTTGTTGGAAAGTCAATTAAAGAGGCTGCTAAATTAATGCCAGAGATTCATTTTATTCCAATTGCAATTCAACGTTTTGGTTCACATTTAACAATCATACCTCGAGGGGATACCATACTGAAAGAGGGAGATCGTGTCGTTTTTATGACCTCCGAGGGAGGGGATGAGGAGCTGTGTAAATTAACAGGAAAAGTCCGAACAGACATCAAAAACGTTATGATTTTGGGAGGGGGTAGAATTGGATACAAGACCACTCAAGGGTTATCTGATAATAAATTTAATATCAAACTTATTGAAAAGGATAAAATTAAGGCATTCGAGCTTGCAGATGACTTACCAAATGCTCTTGTTCTTCATGGTGATGGTAGAAATGTAGAACTTTTAGAGGAAGAAAATATTCAGGATATGGATGCTTTTATCTCAGTAACAGGTAATTCTGAAACGAATATTATGTCTTGTTTGGTGGCCAAATCTAAGGGCGTAAAGAAAACAGTAGCATTGGTTGAAAACATTGATTATTTCGAGTTGTCACATTCCATTGGAATAGATACTATTATAAATAAAAAGCTTTTGGCTGCAAATAGTATTTTTCGTTACATAAGAAAAGGAGAGGTTGTTGCAATGACTCGATTGAACAGTATGAATGCTGAATTACTAGAGTTTATTGTCAAGCCAACTTCTAAAATTTGTAATCAATTAATTAAAAATTTGAATTTCCCAAAATCTGCAATTATTGGTGGAATTATTAGAAATGGTGACGGAATAATTGCTCTAGGAGATTTTAAAATTAGTTCAGGGGATAGGATTGTAGTCTGTTGTTTGCCTCAATCAATTAAAAAAGTAGAACGTTTTTTCTTTTAATAGCACAAATGAAACTGAATTATAAAATTATTTTTCATTTTTTGGGTTTATTGCTCTCGTTTAATGGGAGTTTCATGCTTTTAGCATCTCTCATGAGTTTTTTTTACAAAGATGGAGTAACGTTTCAAATAGCTGTCGCTGGTCTTATAGCATTGACCTTAGGTGTGTTAGTGATGTTAATCACAAGGAGTTCAAGTAAAGAAATGGGTAAACGTGAGGGGTATATCGTTGTTACTTTTGGGTGGCTTGTCATGGCGTTATCAGGAACAATACCTTACCTTTTGACGGGTTCAATACCAAATTTTTCTAACGCCTTTTTTGAGACCATTTCAGGATATACAACAACTGGGTCTACCATTTTGAATGATATTGAGATATTGCCAAAAGGGGTATTGTTTTGGCGTAGTTTAACTCATTGGATTGGTGGTATGGGTATCATTGTTCTGGCAATAGCCATCTTACCCTTACTTGGCATTGGTGGAATGCAATTATTTGCCGCTGAAGCACCAGGCCCTAGTGCTGATAAATTACACCCGCGAATAACAGATACGGCAAAGCGTCTTTGGCTTATTTATTTTGGTTATACTGCTGCTGAAACGATACTTTTGAGTTTGGCTGGGATGTCTTTTTTTGATGCCATAAATCACTCTATGAGTACTTTATCAACGGGAGGTTTTTCAACAAAAAATACCAGTTTAGCATTTTGGAATGAACATCCTATCATTCAGTACATCGTTATGATGTTTATGTTTTTAGCTGGAACAAATTTTGTCTTGAGTTATTTTGCGTTTAAAGGGAAGGTACAGAAGATTTTTCAAGATGAAGAGTTTAACTTGTATTTTAGATTTATCCTGATTTTTACCTTTATCGCTGGAGTGATTATCTATCTCTACACAGACACAAACATCTCTTCGGTAGCTCACCCCATGGTGTGGGGCCTTGCTGAAAGTTCATTTCGTCATGCCTTGTTTCAGGTCTTGGCTATAGTTACTACGACTGGGTTTGTAAGTGCAGATTTCACATTATGGACTCCCTTTTTACTTGTTTTCTTTTTTGGTATTATGTTTTTAGGAGGTTCCTCTGGAAGTACTTCTGGTGGTGTAAAGGTCGTTCGACACCTGTTAATGATAAAAAATGGATTTTTAGAATTTAAGCGAACCTTACATCCAAACGCGATATTACCAGTGCGTTACAATAAAAAAGCCATATCTGAAAAAATTGTGTTCAATGTACTTGCATTTTTTATTTTATACATGCTTTCTTTTATTATTGGTGCTTTAGGATTTTCAATGATAGGACTTGATTTCGAATCGGCTATTGGCGTTGCTGCCTCGAGCTTAGGAAATGTTGGACCAGCACTAGGTGATTTTGGCCCAACTGCTAATTTTTACAGTATGCCAACAATTGGTAAATGGTGGTGTTCTTTTTTAATGCTTATTGGTCGTTTAGAACTCTTTACAGTTCTTATTTTGTTTACGCCTTTCTTTTGGAGGAATCGATAGTTATGTCATTCCTTTTTAGCTAGAAATCCTTTTGGATACTTTTACTGTAAATTTAAGTGCAATTTTTGAAAGTGATATTTTAACTATGAATATTTCTGATGAAGAATTTCAAAAATATAATACTTTTGGTAATTTTATAAAAATATTGAATGATAACAACCCACAAATTTTTACTGCTTCAGTAGCGAAAGCAGAAGGCCCATTAGAATGCCTTGGAGCAATTTTGGGTCTTGCAGTTGCTATTGTTGGTCTAGCAGCTTGTGCAACTATATTTTTGTGTTGGGTTTCTTATGTAGGATTTCTTCTTGCTGTTTCAGCCATGAGCGCATGTAATACTAACAAAAAATAAAAAGAAATGATAAAACTGTCTAAAAAAGTATCTTTTTTCCTAATTCTTATCTCTGGATTTGGCCTTGTGATTTCATTATTAAATAGCGATTTTGAAAAAACAAACAAATTGCAAGAGTTAATTTTAGAAGCCTCTTTACCATTGGTTTTTCTTATTGCTGGAGTTAATTTTATGTATATTTATATAAATCATTTGAAAAAAGAAGGAAAATTTAAATAACAGACTTAATTTTATGATATACGTCATGATAATTACTTCATGACGTTTTAATTAATGCCTTTTTGTTATAGGTAGAGAGAAGATTATCATATACTTTTTTAGCTGTATTAGGTTTATTTCATTGTTATTTAAATATATTATTATATTCATTTTCTGTTCTATTTAATGAGAAAGGAAAATGATTTAAGTTTAAACTTCCCGAACTATTAATATTTTCAATATTTCCCATGACTTTATATGTTTGAATTCCAACAATAGTGTGCGATTCGCTGTAACATTTTTATTTATTATAAGTCTTATAAGTATAACATCAATCCAAATTAATAATCATGGAATTAGTATTAACTAAAGTGGATTTTGATCCATTACCTAAACAGAAAAAAGAATCTTTCGTATTTAAAAACGAAGGTATATTAACATCAAACTACAAAGAAGAAATACAAGGCAATTTCTTTAATTCAAACCCAAATTCAGTATTTGGAGTTAAACAGCGAATTAAGAGTAGACAATTTCAATACTCACTAAGTATAGATGCCATTTTAAAACTTTCTGTTTTTGCTATTGCAATAGTTGCTACTTTATAGTTAGTATTAATTTTAATCTGACATTTAACTGTTGTTTCTAAGCATTTTCAAAACACTTTTATGAATTACGTAGTATGTTACTTGTAGCATGACTATTCTATCTAGTGGTTTAACAACTTAAATTTTTTGAAATTATGGGAGGTAGTGGAACAATGACAGCAATGAACGCTGTAATTAAGAGCAATAGGAAATTACGCAGAAATGTTAATAGAGAAAAGTTTAAAAGAACATTTGGCAAGTATAAATCAAAAGGAAAACCAGAATATGATTTCCCAAAAGCTCAGCTTCATACAATTAGACGTTTAAAAGAACGAATGATATATGAGAATGAACAAATTATAAAAAGAAGAATCATTGCTTTTATTGCAGTTTCTATCATACTTATTACAGTACTATTTTACATATTATAATGTAATAGGGTTTATAAATATTTTCATGTGATAGTTTTTATTTTTTTAGTAGTCACATGTAAAATTCATATTATTTTCGATATGGTTTGAATGAAATACTTAATTTTTCATTTTAGTAGTAGTTAGTTAAAAAGAAAGCCACAACAATTAGTCTGTTGTGGCTTTCTTGATTTAAGCTGTTTGTAAACCTTAGCTAACAGCTTTTTTAATACGATTTATAGCTTCAATTATTTGCTCTTGAGAGGCTGCATAAGATATCCTAATACAGTTTGGATTTCCAAAAGCATCTCCTGTTACAGTTGCTACTAGAGCTTCTTCCAATAAATACATAGAAAAATCTGTGGCATTATTAATTGTTGTACCTCGAAGTGTTTTGCCAAAATAACTAGAGATGTCTGGAAACACATAAAAAGCACCGTCTGGAGTGTTTGTATTGAAGCCATCAATACCAGCAAGTAAATTCAAGACTAGATCTCTTCGAATTTTAAACTCGTCAATCATATATTTAACTTTACTCGCAGGTGCTTCCATAGCAGTAATAACAGCTCGTTGAGCAATACAATTTGCGCCACTAGTAATTTGACCTTGCATTTTGTTACAAGCACGAGCTATGTTTTCAGGAGCACCAATAAAACCAATTCTCCACCCGGTCATGGCAAAAGCTTTCGAGACACCATTGACAGTTATTGTTCTGTTGTACATGTCTTCAAACTCAGCCATACTTGTGTGTCCTTTACCAAAATTGATGTGTTCATAAATTTCATCTGATACAACATAAATATTGGGATATTTTTGTAAAACATCTGCAAGTGCTCTTAATTCTTCTTTACTGTATACAGAGCCACTCGGATTGCATGGAGAACTATACCAAATCATTTTAGTCCTTGGCGTTATTGCTGATTCGAGCTGTGCCGCTGTCATTTTAAAATCTGTTTCTATGGAAGTTTTAACTTCCACTGGAATACCTTCATTTAACTTTACAATATCGTTGTAACTTACCCAATAAGGGCATGGTAAAATAACTTCATCTCCAGGGTTTATCATGGTCGCTGCAACATTTGCCAAAGCTTGTTTAGCTCCTGTGGACACTACAATCTGCGGGAGTTCGTAATGTAAACCATTGTCTCGTTTAAATTTGTTGATAATCGCCTCCTTCAATTCTACATAACCATCAACAGGAGTGTAAGAATTATAATCTTGATTGATTGCTTGAATGGCCGCATTTTTAATAAAATCTGGTGTATTAAAGTCAGGTTCCCCGAGACTTAACCCGATTATATCTTTACCATTTGTTCTCAATTCACGCGCTTTTGCTGCCATAGCAAGTGTGGCGGAAGTTGACATATTCAAAACTCTGTCTGAAAGTGAACTCATTGAATTTTCTTGATTTACTTAAAATTGATTAGATTAAACTCGGTTTTTGACCTAGTACATTTAATTGTCTGTAATGTTCTGAAATGGCTTTCCAAATCGAATTATATTCGTTGTAGGGCAAACTAAATTCTTGCGCAGTTTCTTTTACAATCTGGGCAATCTTTTTGTAGTGTATGTGACTGATATGCGAGAATAAATGATGTTCAACTTGTCTATTTAAACCTCCTGTGTAAAATTCAACTAACCAACTTTTTGGTGAAAAATTTGAAGTTGTGAATAATTGATGAATGGCCCATGTGTTTTTCATATTACCTTGTGCATCGGGTAGTGGCATTTCTGTATTGGGCATGACGTGTGCTAATTGAAATATCACACTCAGAATAATTCCTGCTGTGTAATGCATGATAATGAAACCTATTAAAACTTGCCACCAAGTGTAGCCGAGAGACAACGGTAAAACAACCCAAACAGTATAGTAGAGAATTTTACCAATGATTAGTTTTGTCCATTGCGTAGCTGGATTAGGAAATTTCCCATAAGATAGTTTTCTCTTAAGGTATTGATATGTCTGCTTAAAATCAGTAGTAATTGCCCAATTCACTGTCAATAAACCATACAACAGGAAAGCATAATATTTCTGATACTGGTGAATTTTGTGCCATTTGGCATGCTTAGAAAATCGTATAATTCTTCCTGCATCAATGTCTTCATCATGACCTTGTATGTTGGTGTAAGTGTGATGTAAGACATTGTGTTGTACTTTCCAATTATAATCATTACCGGCTAAAATATGAATACTACTTCCCATGATAGTATTGACCCACTTTTTACTCGAGAATGAACCATGGTTTGCGTCGTGCATAACATTCATACCAACTCCAGCCATTCCTACACCAATAATCATCATACAAGTAATTTGCAGATAGGTTGGTAGGTCGTATATAAGGAGTATTGCAAGAGGGCCAAACAGTAGAGAAAACATGATAAGAGCTTTGAAATAAAGTTTCCAATTACCTGTTTTCTTTAAATTATTTTCTTTAAAATATTGATTCACACGCTTGTTCAGTGTTCTAAAAAATTTTGCTGAATCTTTTCGGGAAAAAGTAAGTGTTTGCTTTGTCATTTTCTTGGCGATTGATAACATTTCTAAATAAAAACGAATGTTCATAACAAAGATAAATAATTATCTAGTTGTTATTCTTATCATTCAGATTTTTTATTCAACGAAAATATTAATTTTGTAAAAAAAACAGATGGAATTACTTCTTAAATATTTTTCAAACTTAACCAGTAAACAAGTAACACAGTTCAGTATGTTATTTGATTTATATGTTGAGTGGAATTCTAAAATTAATGTTGTATCACGAAAGGATTTTATTGGTTTGTCTTTG
>ERZ1048686.1805-NODE-1805-length-15721-cov-4.793310_pt1 | contig 15721 bp, 17 predicted proteins | sample MGYA00383099_ERZ1048686 | MGnify/ENA primary metagenome ERZ1048686 (study PRJEB29581, sample SAMEA5548369) | metagenome | biome: marine; feature: coastal; material: water | depth 25 m | study: Short-term variability in the microbial, nano- and picoplankton... | reverse complement strand
GATGAGGTGGATGAGGCAAAAGTAGTTTCAGTAAGAGTTAAGTCAGCAGGAAAATTAAATGGAGATGTCATAAAAATGACTTTAGAACTTCAAGACAATAAGGCATTAAAATTTAAAGCTGGACAATATCTTGAGTTTATTATGGATGATAATTCTAGAAGAGCATTTTCACTAGCGAATCCCCCTCATGAAAATTTACTCGAGCTCCATTTAAAACTTATTAAAGATAGTAAATTTACTCAATTTATTATTAATGAAATGCAGGAGAAATCTATTCATCGTATCGAAGCACCTCTTGGCCAATTTTATTTAAGGGAAAGTAATAAACCTATAGTTTTTGTTGCAGGAGGAACTGGATTTGCACCTATAAAATCTATTATTGAAGATATGCATTTTAATAATATTAAACGGCCTATTTTTTTATATAGGGGAGTTAGTAAATTTGATGATTTATATATGCATGACCTTTCTTTAGAGTGGGTAAATTTATTAGATGAATTTACTTATATTCCAGTTTCTGAAAGTGAATCAGATTCTAATGATCAATTGAGAATTGGTTTAGTACATGAAATTGTTTTAGAAGATTTTCAGTCTCTTGCTAATGTTCAAGTTTATTGTTGTGGAGCTCCGGGACTAGTAAAAAAAGCTTTTATATGTTTTATAGAAAAAGACTTACCTGAAGACGAATTTTTTGCTGATGATTTTTCTTTTAATTTACAAAAAAAATAATTAATTTGCCTGAATTATATCTAATAATGATTTTGCACTTAAATCTTTTGTAACAATCACGTCATCTAAGCGAGATCCGTAGTTACCGTTTCTTAGAGAAAATTCAATCTTTTTATGGTTTACGATAAATTTTGTTTTATAGTCACTAATCCACTGCTCAGGATGACTTTCAAGTTGAAATGCACTGCCATAGCTGGAAATTAATATAAATATAGCAGTACAATTTTTAAGTTCTTGGTTTAATTTTTCTTGTTTGATGGGTAGATAATTTCTAATATAGCATTCACCATAATCAACTTTGGCGCCTTTTTCTTCAAGCATATGCTTTAAAGTTTCACGACCACCTGTCCCTCGAATTATTAAAACTTTTTTATCTTGAAGGTCATTAAATATTCTATTTTTAATTAAATGCTCAGAGTCGTAGTTTTTTTCGGGACAATGTATATTAATATTGAACTCATTTTCAAGAGCTTCTCGAGTCATAGGACCAATACTGGAAAAAATAATATGATTCGGTAATTTTATTTTAAGATTCTTTAGACGTTTTGCAAAAGAATTAACAGCGTTAGTGCTTATAAAAATAATGTGTTGGTAATTGTTTAAATTACTTAGAATCAAATCAAATTCAGCATAATCTTCAAGAGCTTTAATTTCAGTTAAAGGGTAGTTTAGCAATAAAATATTTTCATTTTCTAACTCTTTAAATAAAGCAATATTTTTTTCGTAAGGCCTAGTAGATATGAGGGCAACATTTTTTTTTGCGTCATTTAAACTCATAGGCTTGATAAAATATCCTTTGCTCCCTTATCAATGAGAATTTGACTTAGAGCCTGACCGAGTTTATAAAAATCTGATTTTTCCCCTTTCACTTCAGCATGGATAATCTGAGAACCATCAGGGGAGGCTACAAATCCTTTGATAATAAATTTATTATCAGATATTGATGCATATGCACCCAATGGAATATTACAACTACCAGCAAGAGATCGACTCACTGTCCTTTCGGCTAAAACACATCTCGAGGTTTCATCATCGTTGAGAGTTTTGAGTATTTTGCTCAGCGCTTTGTTTTCAGCAAGAACCTCAATTCCTAAGGCGCCTTGACCTACAGATGGGATGCTAATGGCGGTCTCTAAATATTTCTTGATTCGATTTTTTAAGCCTAATCGTATGAGTCCCGCAGCTGCCAGGATTATTGCGCCATATTGTTTTTTGTCTAATTTATTTAAACGAGTCTGTAAATTCCCCCTTAAGGGCTTAATAATTAGATTTGGATATTTTGCTTTAATTTGACTTTGTCTTCTAAGACTTGAGGTGCCAACAATCGAGCCTTTTGGCATATCATCTAGAGAATTAAAATTATTTGAAATAAAGGCATCTCTTGGGTCTTCACGTTTTGTTATTGCAATAAGTTGGAATTCATCAGAAATATCCATTGGTAAGTCTTTCATTGAATGGACAGCTAAATCAGCTTTTTTGTCTAATAAAGCTTGTTCAAGTTCTTTAATAAATAGCCCTTTGCCCCCAATAGTTGCTAATGATTGATCTAGCAAAACATCACCCTGTGTTTTGAATCCTTTAATATTAATTTTAATGTCGGGGAAGAGCCTGATAATTTTGCTTTTTATGTGCTCTGCCTGCCACATAGCAAGTGGACTTTTTCTAGATGCAATTGTAATATTTTTGATTGTCATTATTTTAGATTTTAGCACAGAGATTATTCGGAGATTAATCATATGATTCATGATTTTCATATATAATTCATTGAGTTAATGAATGAAATTAAATTTAAATGAAAAAAAACATAAAAAAATGGTCTGAAAGGTTCTCCAAGCCAACCAGTGAAATAGTGAAAAGGTATACAGCATCAGTTAATTTTGATCAAAGATTAGCAATGTTTGATATCGAAGGATCTCTTGCGCATGCAGAAATGTTAAAAAAACAGAAAATTATTTCTGTTGCTGACCTTAAGTCAATTAAAAAAGGCCTAACTCAAATTAAGAAAGAAATTACTACTCAAAAATTTAAATGGTCAATTGATCTAGAGGATGTTCATTTAAATATAGAAAAAAGATTAACGCAAATAGTTGGTGAAGCAGGAGAGAAATTACATACAGGAAGATCGAGGAATGATCAGGTTGCAACTGATATGAGGTTATATCTTAGAGAGGTTGTGGATCAAACTATTAATCAAATTAAGACTCTACAAAAAGTGACATTAACTTTGGCCGAAAAACATATTATGACGATCATACCAGGTATGACACATTTGCAAATTGCACAACCTATAAGTTTTGCACATCATTTGCATGCTTATTATGAAATGCTAGAAAGAGATAAATCAAGATTTCAAGATGCTAGGAAAAGGATTAATATTTTACCTTTAGGTTCCGCAGCATTGGCAGGAACCTCTTTCCCTATTGACAGAAAATTTGTTGCTAAAACGCTTAAGTTTGATGGACTGATGGAGAATTCTATTGATGCGGTATCTGATAGAGATTTTTTAATTGAATTTAATGCTAATGCTTCCCTTTTGATGACTCATTTATCAAGATGGTCAGAAGAATTAATTATGTGGTCTAGTCCGTTTTTTGAATTTATTGAGATCTCAGATAGTTTTTGTACTGGTTCAAGCATTATGCCGCAGAAAAAGAATCCTGATGTTCCTGAATTAATTAGAGGTAAAACCGGGAGAGTTAATGGGCATTTAGTTAGTTTGTTGACATTGATGAAAGCACAATCACTTGCCTATAATAAAGATAATCAAGAAGATAAAGAACCAATTTTTGATGTCGCTGATACGATTTCAGATACCCTAAATATTTTTGCGGAAATGGTTTCTAAGTTAAAAATATTTCCTAAAAATATGGAAGCTGCTGCGCTAAAAGGGCATTCAACAGCAACAGATTTAGCTGATTATTTGGTGAAAAAAGGAATGACATTTAGAGCGGCTCATGGGGTTGTTGCTAAAGCAGTCAAGTTTGCAATTGGTCAGCAATCTGATTTATCTGAACTTGAATTAAAAGATTTGCAAAAGTTTAGTAAATTAATTGATAAGGATGTTTATAATTTTTTAGATTTAAAGGGGTCTATTAAATCAAGAAAACATATTGGTGGCACTAATTTTAATACAGTTAAAGTAGCACTTAGAAAAGCTAGATCTAAGTTAACTAAATAAATTACTCAAATTATATCCAGCTGCAGAAGTTAGTTGTAATATTTCATCAATTGGCCTTTTCCCAGATTCTGATAATGCCCATAACATGCTTGATCTTGTTCCTGTTCGACAATATGCAAAAATTGGTTTTTCAGCGGCATCATAATAATCGCTAAATTTATCAATATCATTTTGGGAAATTTGGCTTCCAATAACAGGCTGATGAATAAAATTTAAACCATTTTCAATAACTTTTTCTTGAATGCTTTTAACTGTGATTTGATTTTGTTCTTCGTTGTCTGGACGATTACAAAAAATTGTTTTAAATCCTGCATCTTTTAATTTTTCAACATCTTCTTCTGTAATTTGATCAGAAACGACATAATCATCAATAATTTTATTTAACATCATGATTTTAGTCCCTTAAAAATATTTGTAATAGCTCATTTAAAAATTTTTGTCCCAATATCGTTGGTTTAATCCTACCATTAATTTCTTTAATGAGTTTTTTATTTTTTGCAGTTGATAATTCTTTTTCAATTTCTTTAATGGGTAAATTTGTTCTTTCTTCAAAAGAATTAATTTGGAAGCCATCATTGAGCCTTAAAGAATTCATCATAAATTCAAATATACGATCATTAGTTGTGAGTAACTGTTTTTCGTTAATATAGTTATTTTTATTAACTTCAGAAATATAATATTTTGGGTTTTTATGGCAAGCATAGCGAACTATAGATTCTTCCGTTGTTATTTTACTGTGAGCTCCAGCCCCTAATCCTAAATAATCACCAAAATTCCAATAATTTAAATTATGTTGACATTTACTATCTTTTTTTGCGTAAGCTGAAGTTTCATAATGTAAAAAATTATTTCTTTTTAATTTAGTGTTAACCAAATCAAATAATTCTGCACTCTCGTCCTGATTGGGTATTTTAGGCGGGTGTTTATGAAAAAAAGTATTAGGTTCAATTGTGAGATGATAATAAGATATATGTGAAGAATCGATTTCTAAAGCCATTGTAATATCATTATCTAGTTCTAGTTTTGTTTGTCCTGGTAAGCCAAACATTAAGTCAATATTGACTTTATCAAATAATTTAGCAGCAAGGTTAGCCGATTCAATCGCTTCTAGTTGATTATGAATTCTTTCTAATTTTTTTAAATGTTTATTATTAAAACTTTGGATTCCTAAAGACATTCTATTAATACCAATATCCTTATACCCTAGAAAATATTGATTATCTAATGTTCCTGGGTTTGCTTCGATTGTAATCTCACAATTGTTTTCAAGTCCAAATATATTGTTAATTTTAGTAATAATTTTTTTAAAAGTAGCGGGACTGAATAAACTTGGTGTTCCACCACCAAAGAAAATAGAATGTATTGGGCGTTGGTGAAAAATATTAGTATTTTCTAATTGTTTAATTAATGCATTGGTATAAATTAATTCATTTTTTTTAATATTTTGTTCTTGAAATTCATGCGAATTAAAATCACAGTAGGGGCATTTATGGATGCACCATGGGATATGGACATAAATTGAAAGGGGAATGTAATCTTGTTTAGATAATTTGGCAAGCACAATTAATTTATTTTTTCTTTATTGGACTTCGAAGTTCATCTACTAACTTGTGAAGTGTTTTTCTCAATTGTTCGTCAGATACTTCCATTAATAATCCATCTTCAAAAGCATCTTGAGCAAGCTGCTTTAATTCATTAAAGTTTTCTTTCATAACTTTTATTTTTTCTGTACAAGAGATGATTGATTTATCTTCTCTAATCCAAATTGGCCAATTAGTATCTTTTTTATTCATAAAGTATTTTAAGTTTTTGTTTTAATTTTTGCAAAGCTTGCCCGCGATGACTGATTCTATTTTTTAAATCAGGAGATAATTCTGCGGCTGACAGATCAGTTTTATAATCCATAAAAATTGGATCATAACCAAATCCATTATTACCTTTTCTTTTTTTTAGAATTTCTCCTTGCCATATTCCTTCTGAAATAATAGGTTCAGGGTCTTCGAAATGTCTAATAAAGACAATCGCACAGTAATAATGAGCATGTAGATTCTTTTTTTTACTTTAATCATTAAGTAATTTATTATTATTATCTTCATCATTCTTTTTTTCTCCAGCAAATCGTGCAGAAAAGACACCTGGTTGACCATTAAGAGAATCAACACAAAGCCCAGAGTCATCTGCTATTGCTGGTAAATTCGTTTCTTTAGATGCAAATCTTGCTTTAATCAAAGCATTTTCAATAAATGTATTAAAAGACTCCTTACAAGATTCAATACCTAAATCTGATTGTGGAATAATTTCAATAGAAATATCAGATAGAAGCGCTTTAATTTCATTTAATTTTTTTTCATTACTTGTTGCTATGACAATTTTTTTCATTTTTTAAGGTATAAGTGAATTTTGTATATCTGTTAATTGTTTAATGCCTTGTTTTGCTACATCAATTAAATTATTCATTTCATCATGAGTAAATGCTTTCTTTTCAGCTGTTCCTTGAATTTCAATGAAGTTACCAGAGCCTGTCATTACAATATTCATATCAGTATCACAAGTTGAATCTTCTAAATAATCTAAATCAAGGAGAATATTCGAATCTTTTATACCAAGTGATATAGCAGCAACCGAATCAATGATAGGCGAATCCTTTATAATCCCTTTTTTAATTATATTTTGAATAGCATCATTTAAGGCTACATAGGCGCCAGTAATGCTGGCAGTTCTTGTGCCCCCATCAGCTTGTATTACATCACAATCAATTTGAATCGTTATTTCTCCTAACTTTTTAAGATCAATAATTGATCTTAAGCTTCTTCCAATTAATCTTTGAATTTCTTGTGTTCTTCCAGATTGTTTACCTTTTGCGGCTTCTCTTATCATTCTTGTTGATGTTGATCTAGGAAGCATACCGTATTCTGCTGTAATCCATCCTTGATTTTTCCCTTTTAAAAAAGAAGGCACAGTTTCTTCAACACTTGCTGTGCATATTACATGGGTATCTCCGAATTTAATAAGAACAGATCCTTCAGCATGCTTTGTATAATTTTTTATTATTTCTATTGAGCGTAATTCATTATTTTTTCTTTGAGACGGGCGCATGTGTTTCCTTTATTTAAGTCAGTAATTAAATTAGTTACTGTGTTATTTAGTTAAATGTTAATTATAATCTATTGGCATCCTTAAATATAAGTTGATTCATTATAGTTTATAACCATAATAGAGATTAGATTGTTAAAATAATTGAAATAAATATATGAAATTATCTAAAGGAAATTTATTCATTATCACAGCAGCATCCGGGGCCGGGAAAACTTCTTTGGTTAAGGCTTTAGTGTCTGATAGTCCTAATATAGAAGTTTCTGTTTCTTTTACAACAAGGCCGCCAAGGGAAGGAGAAATAGATGGCGAAGATTATTTTTTCTTAGACGAGAAAAAATTTAAAAAAATGATTCAAGATGATGAATTTCTGGAGATAGCAAAATGTCATGGATCTTTTTATGGCACATCAAAATTAACAGTTATAGAAGCAATTAATAAGAGTAAAGATATTATTTTAGAAATAGATTATCAAGGAGCTTTTAGCGTTAAAAAATTATTTCCAGAATCTATTAGTATTTTTATAATTCCGCCATCGATTAATACATTAGAAGATAGATTAAATAGCCGTGGTCAAGATAGTAAGGAAGATATAAAGTTACGGATTGCTGCTGCTAGAAATGAAATGAGTCATTTAGAAAAATTTGATTATGTTACAATTAATGACGATTTTAAAAGAGCCTTATCCGAACTTAAAACAATTATTGAGAGGAAATCAGAGGCTTTTAAATTAAAAACAGAGAATCAAATTCTAAACCATAAAAATTTGATTAACGAATTAAAAAAATAAATTAATAGGGGTAATAAAATGGCAAGAATTACAGTTAATGATTGTTTGGAGCAAATACCTAATAGATTTCAATTAACTTTAGTGGCTGCATTTAGATCTAGGCAGCTTGCTAATGGAGCAGAGCCATTAATTGATACTTCAGATTCTAATAATAAGCCTTCTGTTATAGCTTTAAAAGAGATTGCAGCTGGTTTAATTGGCGCTGATATTCTTAAAAAAAGTACTTCTTAAATAGGTATTTTTATTAAATATTATTTTAAATAAAATGGCTAAAACCGCTCAAAAAAATAAGGCGGAAAAACTATTAAAAGCTTCCCCAGTTTTACCCGCAGACACCAAAAATTCAAAACTTACAAAGTTATTAAAAGCATATCTTTCACAGAAAGAAATAAAATTAGTTTGGGAAGCTTATCGTTATAGCGATAAAGCTCATGTTGGGCAAAAAAGGATAGGCGGCGAAGCTTATATTTCTCATCCTGTATCGGTAGCTTGCATTGCATCTAAATTTCATTTAGATGCAGCTTCAATTCAAGCAGCATTACTTCATGATGTAGTTGAAGATACTCCTTCAACTGCGGGCGATATTAAGAAAAAATTTGGTTCTCAAGTAGCTAAATTAGTTGATGGTTTATCAAAGTTAGACAAAGTTCAGTTTTCAGATGATACAGAAGCACAAGCGGAAAATTTTAGAAAAATGCTTTTAGCAATGTCACAAGATGTTAGGGTAATTTTAATTAAACTTGCAGATAGATTACACAATATGCAAACACTTGGGCCGTTAAAGCCATCTAAAAGGAGAGTAATTTCTCAGGAAACATCAGATATATATGCACCAATCGCAAATAGATTAGGTTTGAATAGTGTGTATCAAGAATTAGAAGATTTAAGTTTTCAATATATTCATCCTTTAAGATATAAAACTATTAATAAAGCAATTATTGCTAGCAGAGGGAATAGAAAAGAAATTATTGAAAAAACACTTTTAGCAATAGAAGAAAAATTAAAGCAGTCAGGATTAAAAGCAGAAATTACTGGACGTGAGAAAAATCCTGCTAGCATTCATAGAAAAATGCTTAAAAAACATACAAACTTTTCTCAAATTAATGATATTTATGGATTTCGAATAATTGTAAATAATTTAAATGAATGTTATTTAACATTGGGCGCATTGCATTCATTATATAAACCCATACCTGGTAAATTTAAAGATTATATTGCTCTTCCGAAAGCTAATGGGTATCAATCTCTACATACAACTTTATTTGGTCCATTTGGTATGCCATTTGAAATTCAAATACGTTCAGAGAATATGCATAAATTAGCTGAAGCTGGAGTAGCAGCTCATTGGCTATATAAAAATAAAGATTCACATGTTACAGATTTGCAACAACAAACAAATCAATGGTTAAAAAGATTATTAGAAATACAAACTGAAAGCAGTGATTCATTTGAATTTCTTGAGCATCTTAAAATTGATTTATTTCCTGATGAGATATATGTCTTTTCTCCAAAAGGAATAATTTTTGCTCTTCCTAAGGGGGCAACAACAATTGATTATGCTTATGCCGTTCATACTGATGTTGGGAATAGTGCGATGGCGGCTAAAGTAAATCAAGAGCTAGTTCCTTTAAGATCAGAGCTTACAACTGGAGATCATATTGAGATTATTACAGCCTCTGTTGGAAAACCAAATCCAGCTTGGTTAAATTTTGTTATAACTGCTAAAGCACGTTCCCAAATAAGGTTATATCTTAGATCTGCAGAAAATAAGGATCTTATTATTTTGGGTAATAATATGTTAAATAATGCACTTAAGGCTTTTCATGTTGGTCCAGCAGCAATAAAAAAAAGACATTGGGATAAGTTAATTTTGGATTACCATTTAGATTCTAAAGATAATATTCTTATAGATATTGCTTTGGGAAAAAGAATTAATGTAATGGTAGCTCATCAATTAACAAGTATTATTGATGGCTCGAAAAAAACAAAAAAACAAACAAAATTTTTAGATATTATTACTATAAAAGGATCTGAAGGAATGGCAATAAAATTGGCAACTTGTTGTTATCCGATTCCTGGCGATCCAATATTAGGATTTATTAATAAAGAAAGAGGTTTAATAATTCATACTAATGATTGCCTAGGAATTAGAAAAGTTAAATTAGACCATGATAAGTGGGTTGATGTTGAATGGGAGCCTAATGCAAATACTTTTTTTAATGTTAGTTTAAATATACTTGTGATAAATGAAAGAGGGGTACTTGCAAAAATTACATCAGTTATAGCGGATTCAGAAGCAAATATTGATAATATTTCTGTTGACGAAGGCGATGGAAGCTCTTTTTCAAATTTAAGATTTATAGTGCAAGTTCGGAATCGATTACATTTAGCAGATCTTATAAGGAATTTAAGAAAAATTTCTAAAATTAATAGAATCAATCGTGTAAAATCTTTGAATTAGAAAAGAGGAATAATTATGACAAAAATCGTTATAAATAGTAAAAATGCTCCTAAAGCTATAGGAACATATTCACAAGCAATTAAAAAAGATAAATTAATTTTTTTATCTGGCCAGATAGGCCTAGATCCTAATACTATGAATTTAGTAGATGGCATTAATAATCAAATTCATCAAGTATTTCAAAATTTAATTCAGGTAATTAATGAATCGGGGGCTACCATTTTTGAAGTAGTTAAGTTAAATGTTTATTTAACAAATTTAGAAAATTTTTCTTTAGTAAATGAAATTATGGAGGAATATTTTTCTGAACCTTATCCAGCTCGAGCAGCAGTTGGTGTTTCATCACTCCCAAAAGGTGCTCAAGTAGAAGTTGATGGTTTTGTAATGCTTGATTAAATAAGGTATTTATCATCCATTGCCAAAACCAATATTTACAGAAATACAATCAAAAAAACTAAAAAAATTAGGTATTTTAAATACATTAGATTTACTTCTTCATTTACCTCTTAGGTATGAAGATAAAACAAAGATTAATTTAATAAAAGATATTCGTCCTGGTTCGATGTTTCAGATTGAGGCTAAAATAATTAGTATTGAAGTGACTTATCGACCAAGAAAAAATTTAATTATTCATGTTAGTGATAAATCTGGGGATTTAAAATTAAGATTTTTACACTTCTATTCAAGTCAAGTAAAACAATTTGATGAAGGAAAAATTTTAAGAGTTTATGGAGAAATAAAATCTAATGCATTTTTATTTGAAATGATTCATCCTCAATATGAATTTGTTTCATTAGACACTCCATTAAAAAATTTTTATTCTCCAGTTTACCCATTAACTGAAGGTTTATCTCAAAAAACAATTTTTAAATTAGTACAAAAAGTTTTTGAAAAAGAAGATTTTATAAATCAGCACTCTGATTATTTTGAAGATTTATATAAAAAAAGAAATCTTCCATCATTATTTGAGGCTTTAAAATTAATTCATAAACCTTCGAATAAATTCGAAAAAAAAATTTTCGATGAAAGAAAAAGTATTTTTCATCAAAGATTAATTTACGATGAATTGCTTGCGCATCAGTTTTTTTTTCGTGGCCAATATCATGTAAATAAATCCTATAGAGCAAGACCAATTAAATATTCAGACGATATACAAAAATCTTTTTTAAGTAATTTGGAATTTAAATTAACTAAAAAACAACATTCTGTTTTTTCAGAAATTAAAAATGATTTAAAACAAACTTATCCAATGAATAGATTGTTACAAGGGGATGTGGGGAGCGGCAAAACAGTTGTCGCAACTATGGCAGCAATACAGATTATTAATTCTGGTTATCAGGTTGCTTTCATGGCCCCAACTGAAATTTTAGCAATGCAGCATTATGAAAAACTTTCTTCTTGGTTAACGAACCTTGGCATTCGTGTTGAATTATTGATAGGAAGTATGGGGTCTAAATTAAAAGCTGAATCGTATGAAAGAATTAAAAAAGGCACGGCCAATTTGGTTGTAGGTACTCATGCATTAATTCAGGAAAAAGTAGAGTTTAAATTTCTTGGGTTTTATATTATTGATGAACAACATCGTTTTGGAGTTAAGCAAAGATTTGCTTTAAGAAAAAATAATGAATCCTTTAAAAATTTTGAACCACACCAATTAATGATGAGTGCTACGCCAATTCCAAGGACATTAGCAATGAGTTATTTTTCTGATATGGATATTTCTATTATTAACGAATTACTTCCTGGCAGAAAATCTGTGACAACAAAATTGTTTTCAAATGAAAGAAGAAATGAAATTCTGAATACAATTAATCAACATTGTTTAAAAAATAATCAAGTTTATTGGGTTTGTCCTTTAGTTGAGGAAAGTGAGACTTTACAGTTAGAAACAGCTAAAAAAACATTTAAGATTTTATCAAATTATTTTATTAATCATAAAGTAGGGTTAATTCATGGTCGACTTGATTCAGATAAGAAAAAAGAAATCATGAATCAATTTAAAAATAATCAAATTAAAATTTTAATAGCAACAACTGTAGTAGAAGTGGGAGTAGACGTACCAAATGCAACATTAATGGTTATAGAAAACGCAGAAAGAATGGGGCTGTCTCAATTACATCAGTTAAGAGGCAGGGTTGGTAGAGGAAAAAAAGAAAGTATTTGTATTATGCTTTATCAAAAAAAATTATCTGATTTAGCTAAGGAAAGATTAAAAGTTATTTATGAAAATAATGATGGATTTAAGATAGCTGAAGAGGATTTAAAGTTAAGAGGCCCAGGAGAATTTTTAGGCTTAAAACAAAGTGGCTTACCTTCTTTAATAATTGCTGATTTAGAACGTGATCAAAAGCTATTAGAAATTGTAAAACAAGATGCAGATTTTCTTTTAAAAATAGATTCTAAATATATATCTAATCATATTAATCGATGGCACAAAAACTATCAGGATTTAGGAAGGTCTTAAAAATAATGTGGAATAAAAATATTAAAATAGAAAATAAATTGAAATATTGGCTGATAGATGTTAAATCTTTAAGTTATCGTATTAGAAATATTGCAAAACTTGAAATTATTCCTATTAAGGTAAGAAAGATTAAGCTTTTTTTAAACGAAAAAAAGGTATTTGGCTATAAAAAACCAGAGAATTTTTATCTTAGAGAAGTTTTAATTTATGCTGATACATTACCAATTATGTATGCTAGAACAATTTTGCCCTCAAAATACTTAAGAGGATTTTGGAGAAATATTAAAAAATTAAAAAATGAACCTCTAGCTAATATTGTTTTTAATAAGAAAAGAATATTAAGGTCCCATTTTAAATTTAGAAAACCATCTTATAATGATGAATTTTCAAAAAGAATAAGAGAATTTGGTTTAGGAAAGACAAAAATACTTGCTATAAGAGAATCTTCCTTTCAGAATAAAAATCAAAAAGTTTTATTAACCGAGGTTTTTTTTAGTAATTTTGATCAATTTGATTATTTAAATGAGTAAATTTCATGCATTAATAAGCTTAACTAGAATTGATAAGCCAATCGGTATATTTTTGTTACTTTGGCCTACACTTTCCGCTATTTATTTGGCATCAGAAGGGCTCCCAAGCAATCATATATTATTTATTTTTATATTTGGCACAGTATTAATGAGGTCAGCCGGTTGTATTGCAAATGATTTAGCTGATCGAAAGATAGATGTTTTTGTAGAACGAACAAAAAATAGGCCTATTGCGTCCGGTATAGTTAAACTACAGGAAGCTAGAATTCTTTTATTATTATTATTGGTATTTTCTTTTCTACTTGTTATTCAATTAAATTTTTTAACTATTTGTATGTCTTCTTTAGCTCTTTTATTTGCTTTAACTTATCCTTTTGCTAAACGTATTTTTATTATTCCTCAGTTATATCTTGGCGTTACTTTTGGATTTGGCATATTAATGGCTTTTACAGCGATTCAAAATAAAATTCCTTTAGAAGCTTTAATTTTATTTATAGCTAATATTTTTTGGGCTTTTTCTTATGATTCACATTATGCAATTACAGATATGGAAGATGATAAAAAACTAAATATTTATTCTGCACCATTAACATTTAGTAACAAAATTATAATGATGATTGTATTAAGTTATCTTTTTATGTTTATTAATTTAATTATTATTGGTATTTTAAAGGGGTATAGCTTTATTTTTTTTATATTTTTGAGTGTAGCTGCATTAATTTCACTGTATGGGTGTTTTGATAGTAGAGACATGAACCCCTATAAAAATTTTAAAGCTTTTTTAAGAAATAATTATGTAGGTATTATTGTATTTTTAGGGTTTATTTCACAACATGTATAAATTGTAATTTGTACTATTAAAAAATTGACATGCAGGCCTAAAATAGACTAAAATTCGCATCTTAATTTTTTAAAGTAATAAATTGGAACAATGAAAACATTTTCAGCTAAATCACATGAAATTAAAAGGGATTGGTTATTAGTAGATGCTACTGATGTAACTCTTGGTAGATTAGCAAGTGCAATAGCCCATAGGCTAAGAGGAAAGCATAAAGCTATTTATACTCCACATGTTGATACTGGAGATTATATTGTTGTTATTAATGCGGAAAAGATAAAAGTTACTGGTAATAAGGCAGAAGATAAAATTTATCATAAACATAGTGGGTTTCCTGGTGGCCTTTATTCGATAAATTTTAAAAAATTACAGGAAAAATTTCCGGGTAGAGCTTTAGAAAAAGCAGTTAAAGGGATGTTGCCTAAAGGGCCATTAGGATATGCTATGGTAAAAAAAATGAAGGTTTATTCTGGAAGTAATCATAATCATTCGGCTCAACAGCCTCAACCAATAACTTTATAATTTATAGGATATATTTAAATGATAGGTAAATATTATTATGGTACGGGAAGAAGAAAAAGTTCTATAGCTAGAGTGTTTATTCAACCTGGTAAAGGAAGTATTGTTATAAATAATAAGCCTATGGAAGAATATTTTTCAAGATATACTTCACAAATGATAATGAAGCAACCATTAGAATTAACGAATAATGCTTCAAATTTTGATATAAAAGTAAATGTTGTTGGTGGTGGTGAATCTGGTCAGGCTGGAGCAGTAAGACATGGAATTACAAGAGCTTTAATGGATTATGATATTGAACTTAAATCTGATTTATCTAAAGCAGGATATGTAACACGTGATGCTCGTGAAGTTGAACGTAAAAAAGTGGGATTACGAAAAGCAAGACGTGCTAAACAGTTTTCTAAACGATAAAATGTTTTGAAGAATAAAAAAGCCGCTTAAGCGGCTTTTTTTTAATATAAATTATTAACAATGTAGAATAGTAAATAAAATATGAGCAAAAAAATAAAAGTTAGTATTGTTGGCGGATCAGGTTATACCGGTATTGAATTATTAAGAATATTAGCCCTACATCCTAATGTAGATATTCTTTATATAACTTCGAGAGATAATGCTGGTAAATTTGTATATGATGTTTATCCTTCATTAAGAGGGGTGTTAAGCCATAAATTTTTTGATCCTGATAAAATTGATTTAGCAGATTCAGATATTGTGTTTTTTGCTACGCCTAGTGGTATTGCTATGAATTACGTTGAAGACTTAATTAGCAAGAAAGTAAGAATTATTGATTTAGCGGCAGATTTTAGAATTAAAGATACAAATAAGTGGGAAAAATGGTATGAAATGCCTCATAAATGCCCTGATATTTTACAAAAAGCTGTTTATGGGTTACCAGAAATAAATAGAGATCAAATTAAGAATGCTCAACTTGTAGCTAATCCAGGATGTTATCCTACTGCAATACAATTAGCTTTAATACCTTTGTTGAAAGAAGGTTTAATCGACCCATTGTCAATAATAGTCGATGCAAAATCAGGAATTAGTGGCGCAGGTAAAAAAAATCAAGTTGATTTACTATTATCAGAAGCGAGTGAGAATTTTAAAGCTTATTCATTA
>ERZ1048686.1803-NODE-1803-length-15729-cov-4.313194_pt1 | contig 15729 bp, 14 predicted proteins | sample MGYA00383099_ERZ1048686 | MGnify/ENA primary metagenome ERZ1048686 (study PRJEB29581, sample SAMEA5548369) | metagenome | biome: marine; feature: coastal; material: water | depth 25 m | study: Short-term variability in the microbial, nano- and picoplankton... | reverse complement strand
GGTGGATGTATCCAGTTCGATTTCCAGATGGGTGTTTAATTGGTAGACATACTTCCCACTTTGAACTTTCCCGCCAGTTGGATTATCTGGCTGGTTACCCATACCAGAAAGCTCGCGCATGCCAAACCGTTGGTTCTCCAGGTCAAACCACACCTGCATGGGGTACCCGGTGGAAATAGCTTCATGTCGAGCCATCTCAATTAAGCCAACAATCCTTCGAGCCTCGTCGTTGAGTGCGGAATTCCGAAAAAATTTGTTCAGGGATGGGGCCGCAATGGCCATCACCCCAGCAAGCACAACCATCACCATGATGAGCTCGACCAATGTGAATCCTCGCAGAGAACGCTTTCTGGGGAGAGGCATCACGCGTACGCATGAAGCGCAAAGGTATGGCGGTTGAATGATCATGCAGAGATGAAACTGGTTTAGCTGCAAGCGGGAGATGGGTCAAAACCGCTACAGTCCGACAGTCAGGCAAAGTCGTGCTGTCTAGTTCGCATTGCCGACATCCCAGTTGATGATGTCATCCGAACCTCCTACGCGACCATCAGGGCCCATCGACATGATATCGTATCCACCGTTATTTTGTTTGCCTGGATACTCATAAGTATACTTGTTGCCCCATGGATCAACAGGAACTCCCTTTTTCAGATAGGGCCCCTGCCAGCTGGTCGTATTGTTTGGTTGATTGACCAATTCATTCAATCCGTCACTGCCACTTGGGTAATATCCATTGTCAGTTTCGAACATATCCAGAGCAATCTCCAGATTGGCGATCTGACTTCGAGCTGAAGTTTCTTTTGCCTGTTGGGATCGTCCGGCAAATTTAGGGACGACCACAGCCGCCAATGCAGCAAGGATCACCAGCACCAGCAGCATTTCCACCAAGGTAAATCCCTGCTGACGTCGAGACCTTACATTTCCTTTTTGTGCGATGTTCAATTTCATAATTCAATGTACTTCAAGTGAGTTACTTAATGTAATCCTGGATGGTGAAGATAGGAATCACCATTCCGATAAAAATGGTACCTATGAAGCCCGCAATCAAGAACAGCATGAGGGGTTCCATCAATGATACAGCGGTTTTCAATTGCTGATCCAGATCTTTCTCGGTAGTGGCAGCCAAGCGCATGAGTTCTTGATCGAGCCGGCCACTTTCTTCAGCCACCGAAATCATTTCAAGGATGGAACCATGAAACAAAACGCGACAATCCGAAAGGCTTCTGGCAAGGGTTTCACCCTTTTTGACGCGCTCGATGGAATCGGTTACCGCATCAACAAGGATTTGATTTCCGATGGAACGCCGTGCCACATTTAATCCGTGGATCAGTGGCACACCTGCATTCAGTAAAGTCCCCAGCATACGACAAAATCGCGCCATGGCAAATTGGGCATTGAGTGAGCCGATCACTGGCAAACTGAGCATGCTTTGTTCAAATTTCCTGCGACCCTGATCCGTTGCCAGCCAGTTACGGATGCCGATCCCCATGATCCCCAGACCGATCAGCATGAATAATCCATAGCTTTGACAATACTCGCTTGTCGTCACAATGACCTGGGTTAATAAGGGCAGTGCAGCATCAAAACCTTCAAACAACACCTTGAAGCGCGGTATGAAAAAAACCATCAGGAACACAAGAACGCCAAGGGCAAGAAACAACAGCACCACCGGATAGATCATGGCGGACAGCACCTTACCACGGAGTTCTTTGTCTCTGGACTGAAAGTCAGCGATTTGACTGAGCACCAAATCGAGAAAGCCACCAGCCTCCCCGGCCTCTACCATGGCGACATAAACTTTGGGAAAGGTATCCGGAAAACGCCCCATGGCACTGGCCAGTGACATACCATCCACCACCAGATCATGAACGGCTTTCCAGCGCTCGCCTGCTGCCGGAGAGGCCGCCTCCCGGTAAAGGATCACCAGCGCTCGACTCAAGGGAACCCCTGCAGAAAGAAGTGAGGAGAGTAAGCGCGTAAAGTTCTCCAGCATTTTGAAAGTAATCCTGCTGGACTTCCAGGGGAGCAGCACGGATCCATCACTGGATGGCTTGCCCGCTGATTTGCTTTCTTTTTCAATCAGCTTGATAGGCTTCAGACCCAGTGCCTCCATTTTGCGAAAGGCATCCTGACGTCCTCCAGCCTCGATGTCACCGTTGGCAACAGTGCCATTGCCGTTGATTGCTTTGTATTGATAGAAAGCCACGAGGTCCTAGAAAGTTGACAACTCTTCGTCCTTGGTCACACGCATGATTTCATCAGGTGTTGTCATGCCGTCTTCCACAAGACGCCACCCATCCTGACTCAAGGTCCTCATGCCTTCCTTACGCGCCAGCTCCTTAAGTTCACCACTGGAACAGTTTTGCAGGATACGCTGTCGAATCGGATAGCTGATGCCCAGCATCTCAAAAACAGCCCTGCGTCCATGATAGCCCGTCTGACGGCAATCCCGACAGCCCACTGCCTTGTAAATCGTCGATTCAGGATTGAGCTTGAGGGTTTCACGCAGCGCCTTGACCCGCTCAGAGTGATCTTCAGTCCGGCAGGAATGACAAAGAGTCCGCACCAAACGTTGCGCCAGAACTCCTTCCAGAGAACTCGCAACCAGATAGGGCTCGATCCCCATGTCGATCATGCGTGTCATGGCACTTGGAGCATCGTTGGTATGCAAGGTGGAAAAGACAAGGTGACCGGTCAAGGAAGCCTGTATCGCTATGCGAGCGGTTTCCTCATCGCGGATTTCACCGATCAACACCACATCAGGATCGTGACGCAGGATAGCTCGCAAGCCCTTGGCAAAGGTGAGCCCTGATTTTTCAGAAACCTGGATCTGGTTGATGCCTTTGATCTGGTACTCGACCGGGTCTTCCACCGTTATGATCTTGCGCACCATGTCGTTGATCTCGTTCAGCGCGGTGTAGAGCGTAGTGGTCTTGCCGCTACCCGTAGGCCCTGTCACCAGAAAAATACCATGCGGAATACCAAGGATTTCCCTGAAAATTCCCAGCTCGCGATCAGCCATGCCAATCTGGCTTAAGCCTGGAATGGAACCATCCTGGCGCAACAAACGCATGACCACCGCTTCACCGTGCAGCATAGGAATGATGGAAACACGCACGTCGACTTCTCCTTGCCTGACCTTGAGCTTGATGCGGCCGTCTTGTGGCAGGCGTTTCTCGGCAATATTCAGATGACTCAAGATTTTGACTCGAGAAACGATGGCGGGTTGAAAGCGCTTGATCTCCGCAGGAACTGGGACTTCCTGAAGGATGCCATCGATGCGGTATCGAATCTGTAATTCATCCTCGAAGGGTTCCAGGTGAATATCGGTCGCTCGCAGATCAATGGCGTCGCTGAGCACCTGATTGACGAAGCGGATGATCGAAGCATCTTCGGCCGCATTCTCCAGATCGTTATCTTCGAAATTCTCCTCATCGACAACTTGAAAGGAACTGTCATCCTTCAATGAATCAATGGTATCCGCCCCCACCCCCAGGCGTTTTTTGATTTCTCTTTGAATCGCTTCGGCAGGAGCCAGCACCGGGTTCAATTTGAGTCCGGTGAGTGATTTCAAGGTATCCAGACCCTGGGTGGCAAAGAGTCGACTGGTGGCGATGTCCACCGAACCGTTTTCTCGACTCAATGGGAGCAGGCCTTCCTTGAGTAATAATCTGGCAGGGAACAGACCCAAAACTTCCTTCGAGATTTCAAGGTTCTCAAGGTCAGAAAAAGAAACCGAATACTCCTCGGCCAGCCATTGGAGGATTTCAGTCTCAGATTCATAGGAAACCGCCGCCCCGCTGCCTTTTTGCTTCATAAGCCATTTGGCATCAGAAGCGGAGAGCTGCCGGGACTCAACCATTTGATTTAACAACTCATTCATGGCGAGCCTAATAGAGTATCTTTTTGAAAAAGTTCTGGCGGTTGGTCATCCATCAAGGAATCAAACCGATGGTGACTGCAACCGCTTCTTGCTTGATCGTCAAAACGGACTTCAATGTTTCCTGTGATTTCTTGAGAACCGCCTCCTTCTTGGCACGCGCTTTGCGGAAGGCACTGAGCTTGGCTTCGATATTGTTTCCAGACTCGATCGCCTTTTGAAGTGCACTCATTTCAGGGTTACCAGCATCACGGTCACCACCACGTCCGCTTCGTCCACCAAAACCGCCAAACCCCGCAAAACTGCGCCCACCAGTTCGAGCTTCACGTTGTTTCTCTTGAATGTCCTCAATTAAAGGTTGAATCGCTTTGAACTCAGCGTCGGAAAAACCAAAGCGATCCTTGATTGAGTCCATGATGCGGGCCCGCATTTCAGAAAAATCAAAATTCCCGCGGCCACCACGCTCACCACGTTCACCACGTTCACCACGGCCTTGGGCCGATACATCTATGCTGGATGAGAGAGAGATCGCTACCAGAGCGACCACAAATGTCATTGTCTTTAAAAAATTGTTCATACGAGAGAAAGTAGACGCAAGGGGGACCTCTGTGGTTACAGAGATTTGAAATGAAAATCATTTGAGTGCCTCAACTTTCTTGACTCCACAGCAATCCATTTGTTGCCAGAAAAGACAAGCGTCAACAAAACCACATGACACCTCACACTAAAATTTGTTTTTAACACATCATGCACAACGACTTGAGATACACAATTTCAAATTGGAAGGCCTTCCGTGGGAACCTTGAAACCTTGCGATCACTCAATCTTGGAGGAGTCCGACATAGTCCCGAAGCCATCATTCAAGCCACAGTCGAAACGAGAAATAAAGTAGTCTGGCAAGAGGATGACAGCATCCAAATTCACTCACATCAGCTTCATTTTGGGCAGGTCCTGAGTATCGATCAATCCCACAGGCGCACCGTCTGTGTTGACGACGATCAGATCGTCAATGGGTTCTTGATCAAACAGATTCAACGCCTCGACTGCCAGTGATTCTTCCTGAATCGTGATCGGGTCGGCAGACATGACTTCACCAATGGACGCTTCCAATGGATGTAAATCCCGCGCCAGGTAACGCCGAAGGTCTCCATCAGTAAAAATACCAACCAGTTGACCCAGTGCATCCACCACACTGACACAACCCGCCTTGGCCTGTCCCATCACAAGAAGCGTCTCTTTGATCGATGTGGTCGAAGAGGTCACAGGATTACGCGAGCCTGTTCGCATCACATCCTTGATTTTCAATAATAAGGCGCGACCAATCGCTCCCGAAGGATGACGAGTCGCAAAGTCTTCCTTGCGAAAACCGCGAGCCTCCAGTGTGGCCATGGCCAGGGCATCCCCCATGACGAGCATTGCAGTTGTGCTGGAAGTCGGCGCCAGATTGAAAGGACAAGCTTCCTTGGGTACTTCGACGTTCAGAACGAGATCACACGAACGCGCCAATGTGGAGGTGAGAATTCCCGTCATCCCGACCAATTTGACTTTGAATCGTTTCAGAGCTGGTAAGAGGTTCAGCAATTCTTCCGTTTCCCCGGAATAGCTGAGTATGAGAAGGAGATCACCATCATTGACAACCCCAAGATCCCCGTGCAGTGCATCCACGCTGTCCAACAAAACACTCGTCGTCCCCGTGCTGGTCAAGGTAGCGGCAATTTTTCGCCCGATATTTCCTGATTTTCCAATACCAATGACCACCACCTTACCTCTGGAATCCATTGTTTGCACGAGGGATTCGACCGTTTGGTGAAAAGCATTATCCAATAGTCCGGCGACATGCTCAAGGGCTTCCAGTTCCGTTCTGAACACGTTTCCAGCACGCTGCACATGGATGGAATCACTCATAAGTTTGGGCAAGGCTCTATTTGATTAGTCTTTATGCCTGACAGGTGTCTCATCCATTAGTTGTTGGATGGATGCGGCCCATTCTGGCCCCCTCTGGCGTAAAGCTGCAGAGTATCCGTAAATGGACTCGAGTGTCCGAACACCCAACTGGCCATCAGAGAGCTCAACATGCCTCGAATCAATGAGTGTTGGATGGGTTACTCCTGCGGCATGACACACTCGAATGATTTCCTTGCGCAGCACCTTTAGATAATTGGCCAAACGGGCGGATTTCTGCATTGGATCCAGTCCATGCATGAGCCATGCATTCTGCGTTGCTACTCCAGTAGGGCAATGCCCGGTGTGACAACGCTGAGCCTGAATACAACCGATGGCTAACATGGCTTCTCTTCCGACGGAAATCCCATCGCAACCCAAAGCAAAGGCGAGTATGGCCGATTCAGGAAAGCCCAACTTACCCGAACCAAGGAAAACCACTTTGTCAGTGAGGTTTTGCTCTGCGAACTTGAGGTAGACTCGACTGAAAGCCTGCTTGAAAGGCAATGCCACATGATCAGAAAACACAAGAGGAGCTGCCCCCGTGCCACCTTCGCCTCCATCGATGGTCACAAAATCAAGGCCCCGGGAGTCCGTCGACATCCTCAAGGCAAGCTGTTCCCAAAATTCCATCTGACCAACCGCCGACTTGATGCCAACAGGCAGGCCAGAGGTTTCAGCCAGTAATTCGGCATAGTCAAGCAACGTATCAGTATCCGAAAAGGCACTGTGAGAAGGAGGGCTGAAGCAGGATTTACCAGGTTCGATACCACGAATGGCCGCGATTTCACTGGTTACTTTTTCAGCCGGCACAATGCCTCCGAGACCAGCTTTCGCCCCCTGACTGAGCTTGATTTCAATGGCTCGTATTTGCGGATATTTCTGAATAGTGTCGCGAAAAACGGAAAGATCAAATCCCCCGTCACGATTTCGACACCCAAAATAGCCGGTTCCAATCTGCCAAATTAAATCCGCACCATGCTGATGGTGCCTCGAAACGCCGCCTTCCCCTGTATTATGGAGTGCGCCTGACAATGCACAACCGCGGTTGATTGCTTCTGTAGCGGCTGCGCTCAGACTGCCATAACTCATGGCTGATGCATTCACGACAGAAGGCATTCGAAATGCCCTCCTCCGATTGCGATGCTGCCCCAGCACCTTGGCACAGGGAATCGGGTAATCGGGAGAATTGATGGGGCGGTTTAGAGGAAACGAACTATGCTTGATCAGAATATAGTTGGGTGTTTGTTCAAGATCATTATCAGTACCAAATCCAAAATACTCGTTCTGTTTTTTGGATGTCGCATAAATCCAACGGCGCTGGTCACGGGTGAATGGCCGCTCCTCATCGTTGTCGGTGACAATATATTGTCTTAATTCCGGCCCAATCGCCTCGAGGATGTATCGAAAATGACCAATGATCGGGAAGTTTCTGAGAATGGCGTGCTTCTTTTGACATAGATCATAGACAAGCACCAATCCGAGGAATGCCAAAATGATCCAGATCCATGTCATAGCAAACTATTATTCAGGCAATCGTTGCAAAAGAAGACTCCGTTGAACAATGGGTCAAGGCAAGTCACCTATGGTCTTGATGACTTTACCTACCAATCCGTAGTCCATGGCTTCCTTGGGATCCATCCAGAAATTCCGGTCACTATCCTGTTTTATTTTTTCAATAGGCTGTCCCGTCTGATCTGCGAAAGTCTGGTTCAGCCTTTCTCGCATTTTGATGATTTCGCGTGCTTCGATTTCAGCATCGGAAGCTGAACCACCTACGCCGCCCATTGGCTGATGTAACATGAAGCGAGTGCTGGGCAGACTCAAACGATATTTCTTAGGGGGGGCAGCGTAAATCAAAGCTCCTGCGCTGGCCACCCACCCAGTGCCAATGACATAAACCCTGGACTTCACAAAACGAATCATGTCGAAGATCGTGTCCCCCGATTCGACGTGTCCGCCCTGAGAATTGATGATCACTTTGATGGGATCGTTTGATTCGTGGTCCAGAAACAGGAGGGCCTGCGTCACCTTTTCGGCTGAATCCTGATTGATTTCACCAAAGAGGGTGATCGTCCGCTGTTTCGACAGGGATTCAAATACTTTATTGGGAACAACTGGTTTTGATTCTTCTGATTCCTTATTCAATTGCATCATGTTGATGACAATTTGATGAGTTGAACACCTGGGTGCAAGCGATATTTGGAGAACGTTTTGAAGAACAGCTCAAATTCCCCACAAATGAATCAGTCTATCTTACGAGCATGATAACTTGTCCAGACATAGATGATCTTTGATTTCCAGAAGTCGTTTGACTTCCATTTCCTTGTCAGTAACAGCAAAAGCCACACGATCCCCCTCCAGCTTTCCTGCCCCCCTGACCTTGGTGAGCGCGGTGATCATCGCTCGGCCCGGGTCTTGTCCACATGTTAAAAACCTTCGTAGATATCAAATTGCTCAGTGATCGGAATCATCAACCTCGTCGTCGTGTTATTGACCGTTATGGGCACCATCACACATCTCGTAACCTGACTCCGATTTACCGTAAAAGCAGGATATCCCTCGATAATCACCGGCAGATTGAGTTCAACACTCCACCTGAATTGAGAGATTGGAATGTTTCCTACAGGTGAATACCGCAATCGATCGCGCATTTTTCCCGTCAGATGATCAATGAGCGAGGCTTGATCCTTGGCAGATAAGCCTCCAATGACTGACTGGAAGAAAAGCAAGGCACTGATCTGCCCCCCCTGATATCCAAGCGACTTTGGAAATCTCGCTTTGTAAAATTTCGCCATCTCCAGCGCGCGTCCGCAAATTGAAAAATCGCCCACCGTTATCTCATGCACGCATGACTCTGGCCAATGTCTTGCAAGGAGTCGCTTGCTTCATGATTTCCACTCAAGACTCGATTCTGAAACCATGGTTTGAAACTGGCTCAGCACCCGACGGCGTGTTCGGCGCCAGGCATACCAGAAATTCCAAGCCAGTCCAATCAGGCACCAGAAGACAATATGGCCTGACTGATGAAGAAACTTGATGTCATTACGCTGGTCTTGAGTGGGTAAAACCACATCATGAAGCCAATAGTTAATGTGGCTCACAGCAGACTTCCAGACCATGTCCCATGTTTGAAATCCGAAGAAGTAAATTACCCAGGGCAAAGCCAGCATCCATACCACCGAACGCCCTATGGCTTTGTGCGAACTGCCCGTTTTCAGTGCATGCCAGATGGCAACCCATCCAATCGACACCATGTCTACCAACAGCATACCGATGGCCGCCAGGTATTGAAAACGGAGCAGCGACATGTCCTGATCACGCTCAGGAGCCACAATCGTGCAGACCAGAAGCACCTCGGCCACCACTAACAATAAGACGGGTTTCCAGAATTGAAGCAATGAGGCCTTGAAAATGCCATGAACGATTCCATGAGCACCCAGAGGAGTCGTGACGACCAATTCCAGAGCACCTGTTCTGCGATCCTCTGCAATGGCCGAAGCAGCCTCCGAGGCCACCCATATTTTGAGGAAAAAATGAACAAACATTCCCAGTGAGATCAGCAAGGTGGGTTCGGCCATGATTTCTCCATTGAACATATAGCCCATCACCCAGATGAACAGAACCGAAACGACGAAGGTCCAGACATACTTCAGCTTCAACTTTTCCCGCATGACCATCCACGTCATCGGATGATGATCCAGGAACCATTGTCGATGAACCCTCCTTTGTTCTCCTCGCCCAAACAGAAAGTAGTGCCAACGCTCCCGAATAGCGTCAAACCAGGTCGAGCGCGGGCTGTCTGAAGCCAACCTGGCAATAGAACGCCCTGAACGATATAGAAGGAACCAGGCAAGAAGGTGGGGCACCAACAGGGCAATGTAAAAACCCATGCCACCCGCGTTCAATCCACGCAAACCGGAGGTCGGAAGACGATTAAAACCGCCATCCAAGATAAGGTTCATAGCCGTCAGGGGAGAGATAAAGGATAACAGGCGGGCTGAAACCTCAAATCCCCATTCCAAGTTCTGCGACGCGTACTCGATCAAAATGTAAGGCCCGACATAGATAATGAATAACAAGCCAATGGAGGCCCAGAGCGCTTTTCGCTCATCCTTGCTGATGGATGAAACAAATATACCAACCGCGATCGACAAGAAGAGACAATTCAAGAGGACAAGCACCGTTTTTCCCACCAAGGCCAGACTTACCCCACCCATTTGAAGAGTCATCGCAAGGATGGGCACAAAGGCAAGCAATCCGTAAAACAAATTCAATCCGTGCGCAAAGAGTTTTCCAAACACCACGTCGATTGGTCGCAGATGAGTGAGAAACAATAATTCAAGCGTGCCATCGCGTTTTTCTCGGCTCAGACTGTCAGAGCAGACAAACACACCCGCAAATGCGCTGAAAAGAACCGCAATGACAGTGAGTGTGAGAAAGAGATTGATTCCTTGTCCTGCTCCCATGTTTCCCATGCGGGAAGAGGGGAAGAGTGTCCTTCCACAAAACGCAAGGCAGACAAATACAATCACCACTCTTAAACGATGAGTAAGCGGTTTTCTGGCGCTGATCTGCAGTTCACGCCCTAAAACAGGGAATAAATTCATGACAGTGCTCCTCGATTCAAGGTTCGTTGCTTGTGAGCTCTCAGTATGCTCACTTCAGAAAGCTACCTTGGTATAAGAGAACAAATAGAATGATCTTGGAGTTCTATAATCGTCCTTTGAGGCGAGATCGAGCCGATTCGAGTATTTTCCGCTCACTCTCGGTGAGGCTGTGGATTCCATGAGCAGAAATCTTTTCAAGAATTGGATCAACTTTCCGAGTGATGAATTCCTCTTCGGTGAGCGAAGAGGAATTTTTACTGGACCTCGACACGCGCTTGAGCACGCTGCCGACTTTACTCACTGGGTGAACTTGGCGCACTTTGCTCAGGGAAGGCCTTGATGACATTGCGAAAGACATCTTTTTACCTTCAATTGCGAAATAGACGTATAACAGACCTGCGATGGCTCCGCCAAAATGACCCGCATGAGAAACCCCGCTACCCCGCGACAAGATCAGCCCCAAACCCGCAATCGCCAGAAGAATGAAGAACAGATGTTTCACCTTGATGGTGATCGGGATAGGGAACATTGTTAAAGGCGTATCAGGCCAGAGGCGGGCAAACACCGCAATGAGTCCATACACACCGGCTGAAGCCCCGACCATTAACATTGGAACCGAATTACCGTTCAATCCCCAGGCGATGATGACATGCAAAAGTCCGCCTGCGACTCCTGACAAAAAATAGACTCTGAAAAAACCAGCTTTACCCTGCGATTCTTCAATACTTCGTCCAAAGAGATACAATGCCCAACAATTAAACAGTAAGTGCAGAAGGCTTCCATGAATGAACTGAAAAGTGATCAATTGCCAAAGAAACCCGCGGGATACACCGATTTGGCTGAGGTAAAAATACTGACCCCATACCGAGTTCACTAGAGATGAACTACTGGGCTGGGTAAAAATTTGAAGCAGGAAGACGCCTGCACAGATGACAATGAGTATCACGACCGCCGAAAACTTTGTTTGGGGATGGTATGGGGACTGCATGTATGGCCGGTCATCTAACATTGCTTTGAAAACTACCCAAACAATCGTTGAAATTCAAGCACCAGACAAAAATCTACCCATAATTCGTCCTGTATGTTCGGAATCTTGGTTTCGATACCCCTCATAAGAAGGTTAATTCCCTCTTACGCATTGCCAAAACAACTAATTTCGGATGTGATGGATCTCCAGATGAACCAGTCAGATTCCAACAGAAGAAGACCCCCATCCATCGATTCGCTGTTAAGAAAAACCGATTCGTATCCTATTCCGCGTTTACTCCGAAAAAGACTGATTCAGGACCTTCTCCGTGTTTGGCAACAAGAACATTCTTTGCCCGATACCGACTTTATCGAAGCTGCCATAGGTTCTCATCTTGAAAGTATCGAAAAAGGCCATCTGCAACCGGTCATCAACGCAACGGGAGTGGTGCTGCATACAAATATGGGAAGAGCCCCATTCCACATGGACCTCTGCGTGCATGTGAATCAAAGTCTGATCGGCTACAACAGTCTGGAACTGGACCTCAACACTGGCAAACGCGGCAAGCGTGGCGCTCTAGTCGAAAAAGCGCTGGCGGTCCTGACCGGTTCTGAATCGGCAACTGTAGTCAACAATTGTGCGTCGGCATTGATCCTCATTCTAAGTGCCTGTAAATTAACGGATCGTCGCGAAGTGCTGGTTTCCAGAAGTGAGCTTGTCCAGATCGGTGGTGGATTCCGCATTCCGGAGATCCTTGAATCAGCTGGGCTTCAATTGAAAGAGATCGGAACAACCAACCGCACTCATATCAATGATTACAAGAAATCAATCACTGACGAGACGGCACTCATACTGAAAGTCCATCAAAGCAACTTTTACATGGATGGATTTGTCGAATCAGCTTCGATCAAGGACTTGGCAGAATTAGCCAAAAGCCAGCAAATACCATTTGCAGTCGATTTGGGCAGCGGCGCTTTGATCCACACAGCATCTCATTTTGGGATAGAAGAAGAACCCACTCCGGAATCCATCGTTCAAAAGGGAGCGGACATGGTTTGCTTCAGCGGAGATAAGTTGATGGCAGGCCCTCAAGCAGGGATCATTGTAGGGAAAGAAACATGGATTGAACGCTTGAAATCCAATCCTTTTTTCCGTGCCTTGAGACCAGATAAGATGGCCTTGAGTGCTTTGGAATTCACTGTGCAGAAACATCTCGAATCCAAAAACGACCCCGAGTCGCCCAAGCTTCCAGACTTGCCTGCCTATGAATTGCTGAGCCAATCCAGACAAAACCTTAAAGACCGCGCAGACGCCATATTGAAAGCATCCAACTGCAGGACCGTCGACTTGAACATCATTGAAACAGATTCTGAGGTAGGTGGAGGCACCATGCCTCGAACACGCATGGCTTCGATTGCGATTGAGGTGAATATCCAGAGTATCAAACCGGACACCATTGCCAGATCATTCCGCGAATGCCACCCACCGGTAATCGGCTGTGTGCAACAAGGATCGTTTCGATTGAATCTTCGCACGATCTTTTCTGATCAGGACGAAACCATCTCCGCATGCATCCAACAAATTGAAGAGAAACTCGTCCATCCTTCATCAAAAGAAGCATGAACGAAGCCAAACGATCCATTCCATTCATTGTCGCCACGGCCGGACATGTCGATCATGGCAAGAGCGCCCTGGTCAAAACATTGACGCAGGAGGATCCCGACCGCTTACCCGAGGAAAAACGAAGGGGTATCACGATCGATCTCGGATTTGCTCAATGGTTGCTGCGGGATCCAGAAAACCCGTCCACCCAGTATGACCTGGGAATCGTGGATGTGCCCGGTCACGAAGATTTCGTGAAAAATATGATTTCCGGGGTCGGGGCGGTAGATCTTGGTCTTTTGGTCGTCGCAGCAGATGATGGCTGGATGCCACAGACGGAAGAACATTTTCAAATCCTGGAATACCTGGCTGTACCCAACCTGATCGTGGTCATGACAAAATCGGACCTTGCGGAAGGTGAGGCGGATTTTGTCATGGAAATGATCCGTGAAGAACTGAAGGCAACACGTTTTGAGGAAGCACCCATCATTGCCACTTCTACCAAAACGCATGAAGGATTCGATGCACTGGGAAATGCTGTGTCGGACATACTGAAGAGACAACCCGCTCATCTTGATCTTGGCAAACCACGCCTGCCTGTCGATCGCTGTTTTTCAGTCAAGGGCATGGGCACCGTGGTTACCGGCACGCTGATCGGGGCTCCCTTCACCACCGACCAATCCGTTTGCGTTCAACCAGGAAATCTGCAAACGAAAATCAGATCGATTCAGCACCATCATGCACAGCAGGAGGCAGCCGCACCCGGCATGCGCACAGCTCTCAATTTACCCGGAACCACGCTGCGAAAAGAACACGCGTTTACAAACACATCCGTGGGGCGTGGACAAGTTGTCACCATTGACGGTTTGGGAGAGAACACGACTTGTCTGGATGCCATCATGGAGCGCACCTCACGTTTCGACAAACCCGGTAATCCAATAAACGGTTGCATCAAGAGCGGCACTCGCATCCGAGTGCATATCGGATCAGACAACATTCCAGGCAGGATTCATTTTTCAAATCATGAACCCATGCCTCCTGGAAGCCGAGCAGCTGCCCGCATCCGGCTTGAGCGCCCCATGTTTGCGGTAGAGGGAGATCGATTTGTACTTCGCGATTGGTCACAGCAAGGAACCCTGGGGGGAGGCCGTATTTGGGACGCGGACAGCTCCCACCGAAAACTGAGTCACCTGGAGCAGCAAACATACCTGAACCACTTGTCCGCAAGCTCAGGAGATGCTCACGACTACCTGAGAGCACGACTCGCAAGAGATCATGGCATTCAACTGGACACATTCGCTGCAAAGGGACAGTGGACGGCCAAGCAATTGGCCAGAGAAGCGGCCAAGCTAGTGAAAGCAAAACAGGCCATCAAGCGAAGTGACTGGCTGCTGGATACCAAATGGTGGAACACAAACCTCACCGTCATGGCCGACCATGTGATCCTTTTTCATCAAACACATCCCGACAAGCCGGGAATTCCATTGGAAACACTGCGCAGGGAGTTTGGTACATTGCTTCCTTCACTGGATCTGTTACCCATGGTGCTGCGTGAACTTGGAAAAGAACACGCGATTGAACAAGCTGGAGAATGCCTCTGCCATCAGAGCCACAGTGTGACTCTGCCCGATCGACTGGCACCTCTCGCTGATCAGATCCTGAAGGAACTCTCCCAGACTCCCAACGAACCTCCAGCCCGAAAACACTACGATACATCTCAAGATGCAGGAGACGCCATTCGATGCCTCATCAGAATGAACAAAGTCGTTGAAATCGGGACGGACCTTCTCGTCCTTCAATCGGTGCACGAGGACTATCTTCACAAAATTAAAAACCACCTGACCACTCAGGGCCCTTCCACCGTGAGTTCACTGCGCCAGGTTCTGGAAATCCCTCGACGCATCGCAATCCCTCTCCTGGAAAAGCTTGATAAAGAAGGTCAAACCATACGCGAAGGCGATCTGAGAAAGTGGAAAGCAATTTAAATCCCACGTCTCGAGCGCAATGAGGTTACTTAAAAAGATGCATGCGGAAATCTTTTGTTCATTGCCCGTAGAAAGGATACGTCTCCTCGAGTCTGGCAGGGACAAGACGGATGGCTTGCCCCCCTTGAGCCGTCATTGACGTCTCAAAGACGGTTCTCGAATCCACACGGTAACGATCGATTCTCACGTGTGTTCTCGTTTTGACCGATGGATCATCGGAATAAATATGAGCAACATAGATTTTGCCCTCGGGTAGAAAATGAAACGGCACGGACAAGGTCCGAGGCTCTCCGCTGTTCATGCAACCGACAAACCAATCTTTACCACTCCTTCGAGCCAACACCGCATAGTCACCAATCGCGCCATGCATGACCTTGGTATCATCCCAAACAGTCGGTACATGATCATAAAATTCCAGTTCCGGCTCATTACCAACCACCCCCTTCTGCCCCCCGGCGCCGCCTTTGCGTCGAGGCGACCCCGGAGGCCTGTCATACCAGTAAAGAAACTGCCAGGGACTATAGAAGCAAACGGCCTTGGCCAGCTGATAGGCATGCGAAGCGTTTCGAATCACTCGATCGTCATAATAGCAAAGGGTGTTGTCCCCTGCTCCGGCCAGCATCCGTGTAAACAGTATGGTCAAGGTTTGCTCATTGGAGGGCGCGGTTTCATCGCCACCAATGCCTTCCTGAGTCATGAAATTCGGATAGGTGCGGCTGTATCCGGTGGGTCGATATTCGTCAT
>ERZ1048686.1787-NODE-1787-length-15814-cov-13.478013_pt1 | contig 15814 bp, 17 predicted proteins | sample MGYA00383099_ERZ1048686 | MGnify/ENA primary metagenome ERZ1048686 (study PRJEB29581, sample SAMEA5548369) | metagenome | biome: marine; feature: coastal; material: water | depth 25 m | study: Short-term variability in the microbial, nano- and picoplankton... | reverse complement strand
CTAGAGTAAAGGTAGTTAAAAATAAAGTGGCTCCCCCATTTAGGAAGGCTGAATTCGATATGCTGTATGGCGAAGGAATCTCCTTAGAAGGAGAGATTATAGACCAAGCTGTTAAATTGAATATTATAGAAAAGTCTGGTTCATGGTACAGCTACAATAGCGAAAAAATTGGTCAAGGAAAGGACAATGTAAGAGAATTTCTTAAAGATAACCCTGAAATATCAAAAGATATAGAAAACCAAGTAAGAGATAAATCAAGCATTTCAGCTGAAATTGAAATAGAGGATACAGTTCCTGAGGATGATGCAGAATCTGAAAAATAGTACTGAAAAAAATATTATTTTATTGAAGAAAAGAGCTCTATATTATTTAGGTAAAAGAGAATACTCACGCCTAGAATTACAAAAAAAAATAAATACCTTCGCTCAAGAGCTTGAGATTGATACACATAATATAAAAAACATACTAAATGACCTCGAAGGTAATGATTGGTTATCGGATCAAAGATTTACGGAACAATTCATTTTTTCAAAAAAGAATAAATATGGAGTAAACAAAATTAGATATGAACTAAAAATGCGAGGGGTAGATGAAGCAATTATCAATAGTGAGCTTATCAAAATTAAATCAGAAGATTATTCGCTTGCAAAAAAAATCTGGTCCAAGAAATTTGATGATACTCCTCATTCACAAGAGGAAAGAAATAAACAAATAAGGTTTCTCCAGGGAAGAGGTATTAACCTAGAGCTTATACATAAGATTCTATCTGGGAAGAATTTTGAATAGCAATGAATAAAAAAAATAATTTGACTGAAAAAGAAATCAGGAAACAGTTTTTAGATTTCTTTGCTGCTAAGGGACATGAAGTTGTTTCTTCATCAAGCTTGGTCCCTCAAGATGATCCAACACTGCTTTTTACAAATGCAGGGATGAATCAATTTAAAGAAATTTTTTTAGGTGTTGAGAAAAAAAGTTATCAAAGAGCAACCTCAAGTCAGCGCTGTGTTCGCGCAGGGGGAAAGCATAATGATTTAGAAAATGTTGGATATACAGCAAGGCATTTAACTTTTTTTGAAATGCTTGGTAACTTCAGCTTTGGAGATTACTTTAAAAAAGAAGCTATCTCTTACGCATGGGAGCTTTTGACAGAGATCTACAAAATTCCGAAGGAAAAATTATTAGTCACTGTTTATGAAGAAGATAAAGAGGCACTAGAAATCTGGTCAAAGAAAATAGGCTTACCTAAAGAAAAAATTATTCTTATTGGAGATAATAAAGGAACTAAGTATGCCTCAGATAATTTTTGGATGATGGGAGATACTGGTCCTTGTGGTCCATGTAGTGAAATTTTTTATGATCATGGGAAAGATTATTTTGGAGGTCCCCCAGGCACAAAAGATGAAGATGGAGATCGCTTCATTGAGATTTGGAATTTAGTTTTTATGCAGTACAATCGAGATGAGCAAGGTAAAATGCATCTTCTCCCAAAGCCATCAGTTGATACAGGTATGGGATTAGAGAGAATTTCTGCAATACTTCAAAATGTCCACTCAAACTATGAAATTGATTTATTTAAAACTTTAATTGCTGAAATTGGCAAAATTACAAATACAAAAAATCTTGAGCATAACTCACTTAAAGTAATTGCAGATCATATAAGAACATCTACCTATCTTATTAAAGACGGTGTGCTGCCTGCAAATGAAGGTAGAGGTTACGTTTTAAGAAGAATTATTCGAAGAGCCATAAGGCATGGTTATAAGCTTGGCTGTAATAAGCCATTCTTTAATAAACTCGTACCATTTGTCTTAAAGCTAATGGATGATGATAAAGATATATCTCTCGAAAAAAGAAAATTAATTTCAAATGAAATCTTATTAGAGGAAGAGCGTTTCTTCATCACAATCGAAAATGGAATGTCTATTCTTGATCAGGCAATAAATGATATTAAGAATAAAGATGTATCAATACTCGATGGGGGGGTTGCTTTTAAGTTGCATGATACCTATGGATTTCCTCTTGATCTTACTGCCGATATTTGTAGAGAAAATAAAATTGAAATTGATACTGAGGCTTTTGAGGTATCCATGAAATCTCAAAAAACAATGGCACGTGAATCAGGTAAGTTTAATACAACTAAAACGTTACCTTACGAAGGCACAGATACAGAATTTTTAGGTTATATCGATACTTATTCTTCTTCAAAAATTTTAGCAATGTTTAAAGACGGTAACGAAGTTAAGGAGCTAAAAGTAGGTGATGAAGCAATCCTTATTTTAGATAAATCTCCCTTTTATGCGGAATCAGGAGGGCAGGTTGGTGATAGTGGCTACATTAAAACTAACAGAGGAAAATTTTACGTCCAAGATACGATAAAAATTAAAAAAACCATATTTGGACATATTGGGGTTCTTGAGACTGGCTCCTTGAAATGTAACGAACAAGTTGAGGCATCAATAGATGAACATAGGAGGGATGATATAAAACGTAATCACTCTGTCACCCATCTGCTTCATAAAGCATTGAAAATTGTTTTGGGTGACCATGTTGAACAAAAAGGTTCTCTCGTAGACAACCTTAAAACACGCTTTGATTTTTCTCATACAAAACCTATTTCAAACGATGAAATTCATCAAATAGAATCTATTGTTAATAATGAAATTTTAACGAATAAAGTGACCACTACAGAAATGATGTCAATTGATAAGGCAAAAGAATCAGGCGCATTAATGCTTTTTGGGGAAAAATATGATTCAGAAGTTCGCGTATTAAATATTGGAAACAGTATCGAACTATGTGGGGGGACTCACGTAAGCAACACAGGTGATATTGGCCTTTTTAAAATCTATGCTGAGACTGGTGTTGCTTCCGGCGTTAGAAGAATTGAGGGAGTTACTGGGCTTAATCTCATTAAATTTTTAAATGATCAAGAAGAAATATTAACTAGAGTCTCCAAAGACCTAAACACTAAGCCATCAGAGATACCATCAAAGGTATCTTCATTGCTTTCACAACTTAAAGAGAATGAAAAAAAACAAAACCAACTAAAATCAGAATTAGCATTGAATCAAACTGATGAGATGCTTTCAAAAACATCAAAAATAAATAATTTTGAATACTTAAGCCAAGTAATTGATAATCAAGGGCCTAATGAATTGAGAGATATGATTGATAAATTGAAGCTAAAACTTAAAACAGCAGTTATAATATTAGCTTCAGTGAAAGATTCTAATGTAACTTTTGCTGTGGGCGTTACGGATAACCTAACAGATAAAATTGATGCAGGATCCATTGCTAAAACACTTGGTGAAAAAGTGGGAGGCAAAGGCGGGGGTAGAAAAAATATGGCAATGGCAGGTGGAACAAATACAAAACTAGTCCAAGAAGCGTTCAAACTCGTTCAAACAAACCTTAGCAGTTAAAGAGTCTATATAAATGAGCATCATCGTACAAAAATTTGGTGGTACATCAGTTGCTAACCCTGAAAGGATTCAGGCGGCAGCTAATATTGCAATTAAAACTTTCAACCAAGGCCATCAAGTAGTCATTGTTGTTTCTGCAATGTCGGGAGAAACAAATAAATTAATAAAACTGTGTGAGGAAATGATGCCAAGTCCTGAGTTGAGGGAATATGACTCTATTGTTTCAACTGGTGAACAAGTAACGAGTGGTCTCATGTCTTTATCATTGATTAATTTGGGATTTAAAGCAAAAAGTTACTCTGGCCACCAAGTAAAAATTGAAACAGATGGTGCACATAGTAAGGCAAGGATTATAAATATTGAAGATACAAATCTTAAGAGAGATTTGAAAAATGGTTTTATTGCGGTGGTTGCAGGCTTCCAAGGTGTAGATAAAGAAGGCAATATCACCACTTTAGGTCGTGGTGGATCTGATACGACTGCAGTCGCACTTGCGGCAGCTTTAAAAGCTGAAGAATGCCAAATATATACGGATGTAGATGGTATTTATACCACTGACCCAAGAGTAGTTCCTGAAGCAAAAAAAATTAAATCAATAAACTTCGAAGAAATGTTAGAGATGGCTAGCCTAGGCTCAAAAGTACTTCAAACAAGGTCAGTTGAATTTGCAGGTAAATATAAAGTTAAGTTGAGAGTTTTATCAAGCTTTTCACCAAACAATGAAGGTACAGAAATTAATTTTGAGGAAAAAAAGAATATGGAAGATCCAATTATTTCAGGTATTGCTTTTAATAGAGATGAGGCTGAAGTTAATATTCTCGGCGTACCAGATATGCCAGGTATCGCATATCAAATACTAGGTCCAATTGCAGAGGCAAAAATTGATGTGGATGTAATTATTCAAAATTTAGGTCAAGATGGTCTTACTGACTTTACATTCACTGTTCAAAAAAATGATTTAAAGAGAACCTTAAAAATCTTAAATGAAAAAGTAAAAGATCATATAAAAGCACGAGAGGTTAAGGGAGACGATAAAATTGCTAAACTCTCAATAATTGGAGTTGGTATGAGATCTCATGTGGGTGTAGCAAGTAAAATGTTTAGAACACTTGCTGAAGAAGGTGTAAATATTAGTACTATCTCGACAAGTGAAATAAAGATATCAGTTATCCTTGAAGAAAAATCATTGGATAAGGCTGTAAATGCTCTTCATAAAGCTTTTGATTTAGATAAAATATAAGAGTATTGTTACGAAAAATAGGAGAGCTGGCTGAGTGGTCGAAAGCACTTCCCTGCTAAGGAAGCATACGGGGTAAACCTGTATCGAGGGTTCGAATCCCTCGCTCTCCGCCAATAAATATATTGCAAATAAAAGAAATAAATTATCACTCAGAAGAATACCAAAGGCTTTTGAATTTTAGATTTAATAATCTTAGAAAACCCCTTAATTTAGAATGGTCAAAAGAGGATTTATTGAATGAAAATAAACAAATCCACTTTGGTCTCAAAAACCAAAGTGAAATAGTTGGTTCGTTTTGTCTTAAAAAGATTGGTTGCTCAACAATCAGACTCAGACAAATGGCAATTGAAAAAAAATTTCAAAAACAAGGATATGGCTCAAGTATTCTTAAATTCACAGAAAAATTTGCAATTAAGAATAATTACAAAAAAATTATTATTATCGCAAGACTCAGTGCATTGGATTTTTATAAAAAAAATTTATTTAAAACTTCGGGTAAAATATTTACTGATGTTACAGTAAGCTCAATTAATATGTATAAAAAAATCTAATTTACATGGTAATTAAGAATGAGTAAAAAAACAGCAGAAGATTACTTTAATGATGGAATTAATTTTAAACAAAACAGAAAATTTAATGAAGCCATAGAATCATTTAATAATGTACTTGTTACGAATCCAGATGTTTATCAGGTTTTTTTTAACTTGGGCAACATCTATTATGAGCAGAAAAATTTTGACTTAGCCATCGAAAATTTTCAAAAAGCATCTGCGATTAATACAAATGATTTTGAAATATTTAATAATATGGGGAATTCTTATTTAAAAAAAGGAGATTTTACAAAAGCATTAGAGAGCTTTAAGGTCGCCTTCTCTTTATCGCCAAAGAATACAATCATTTCTAATAGCGTTGGATTTCTTCATTATAAAATGGGAAATCTTTCAGCTTCTAAGGAAGCATTTGGATACTCATTAAGTATTGATAAAAATAACGGTGTTGCTAAAGATAAAATAAGTGAAATTTTATGTATTAATGGAGACTATCATAATGGATTGAAAATGTATTATGAGGTTAATGGAAAAATCACTTTCACAGACAAGGTCGAAATAAAATGACAATAAAAAAAATTAGTTTAACTGAGGCAAAAGTACCAAACTTTATAGGTGCATGGGATATAGATCATTCTGTATGCATTGATTTAATTGGCCACTTTAATTCCAACCCTCTAATTCATCATGAAGGTCAAACTGCTGGAGGTGTTGTTAAGAATGAGAAAGACTCAGTTGACTTAACTATTTTCCCGAAAGATCTCGCTAAAAATGATACTCCTTGTATCAATATATATCTTGAAAATCTCTTAGAATGTTACAAGTCCTATCAACAAAGTTGGCCTTTTTTAAATGATCATTTTAAGACACTTGATGTAGGACCATTCAATATACAAAAGTATAACAAGGGCGGACATTTTGCAAAAATTCATTCAGAACGCACCTCATTACAACATCTTCACAGGCTTTTTGCATTTATGACTTATTTAAATGATGACTTTGAAGGAGGTAAGACAACTTTTAATCATTATGATTTAGACATTAAACCGGTAACTGGAAGAACAATGATTTGGCCGGCTGAATGGACACATGCCCATCAAGGTCAAATTATCACTAAAGGCTCAAAATATATTATTACAGGTTGGCTCAACATCCCCTTATAAAAATTATGCGTACTATTTATCTTATTTTTTTTATCATCTACCCAAACTCAATTATGGCAACTGACGAACCTGAATTTAAAACATTCTTAAAGGACGGTAGAATTGAAATTAGAGAATATGCCCCAAAAATTATTGCTCAAGTTGAAGTTTTCGGTGATTTTGATCAAGCATCATCAAAAGGCTTTAAGGTTCTAGCCGACTATATATTTGGCAATAATATAAGTAAAGATGGTAACTCAAGAATAGAAATGACTGCTCCTGCTGAGATGAAGCCATTACCTCAAAAAATTAATATGACTAAACCTGTATCGAGGGTTCGAATCCCTCGCTCTCCGCCAATTACATTTTTATGACTTAATTTTCTTTAGAGTTTCTATTTTAAATTCACTTAACTCATGCATATCTTCACTCAAAAAGTTTTCTCTAAATTTAAAATTTTCTTGCCAGAAAAAATATAGGGAGCTTTCATCTGCTGTCATTTTTCTTCCTAACTCTGATCTTCTGATAAACCTTTGACTATCCATATAAATTCTTCCATCTTTTGCTGTAAAAATTAACTCATTATTTATTAATTCTACAAACCATCGATGATGATAATAACCAATCTGAGGAATCTTTCCAAAAAAACTCTTTATTCTAAAAAAACGAGCCTTAGAAAAAACCTCTCTCTGTCTTGAGGGTGTCTCAATATATCCTGCTTTTGAAACTCTTATTAGTTCCTTACAAGCTTTAATTGGATCTCGGATGTCTTCTAATAAATGTGAGCAAAAACAAAAATCAAAAAAATTATCCTCAAATGGTAATTTATCTTCACAGACATCATGTATAAACCATGTATTATCGGAAAATCTTGGCTTAAAATTAGGGTCTAAACTTTCTTGTCGATGAGATGGTAATTTTTGATTGAGGTTATATTGACTGTATGGAGATAAATCAACAACATGGGTTGCATAAGGTAGTGGATGCCTACCTCCCCCTAAGTCTAAAACTCTTTCCATACCAAGAGTTATATCTTTTATTCTATTTAAATTTTTTAATGCAATCATAATTTTCTAGATTTTAGGATAGTTTATTAATTAAATCTAAGCTGACATAACTATAGCAGTTGGTAAACTAAATTTTTAACAAAAAAATCTACAATTAAGAAGATTACATATAAATGTAGAAACGATAAATTTTTTTTACTGCAATAGTAAGTATATAATTTCTAATTTTGATGGGTATAAAAATGCGTACTATATACTTCTTATTTTTCTTTATTATTTTCCCAAATTCTCTTATGGCAACTGATGAACCAGAATTTAGATTAATCTTAAAAGAAGATAAATTTGAGATTCGAGAATATATTCCAAAAATTATTGCACAAATTGAAGTTTTTGGTGATTTTGATGATGCATCATCAAAAGGCTTTAAAATTCTAGCCGACTATATATTTGGTAACAATACTAGTAACGATGGAAACTCAAGAATAGAAATGACCGCACCTGTTGAGATGGAACCGATATCTCAAAAAATTAATATGGCTAAGCCTCTACTAACTCAAGGTAAAGACAATGATTGGATCATATCTTTCATTATGCCTAATGAATTTACTTTGGAAACACTTCCTAAGCCAAACAATAAAAGCATTAAAATTCTTAGCTTACCAAAAGAAAAATATGCTGTGATTGTTTTTTCTGGTCTTGTTAGGGAATCTAGTTATCTAGAAAAAGAAAAGTTACTTAATCAATTTATCAAAGAAAAAAAACTTAAAACTTCAGGTGAAATAAAAATTGCTAGATATAACCCTCCATGGACATTACCTTTTTTCAGAAGAAATGAATTAATGATTAAAATTAATTGAGAGCCATCTGGTTTATGAAAAAAATTATTAGCTTTCCACCGCTAATAATGGGATTTACTATTGCCCTCACAATAGCTTTGTTGTCCTACATTCACCTAAATATAAACTATGATATTAGTAATGATAAATGGTTACTGGCGCCCTTCGGTGGATCCATTATGCTAGTTACATTGTGCCATTCTGCGCCAATAGCCCAACCAAAAAATATTGTTTTAGGTCATTTTATTGCCGTTATGGTGGGATTAATTATTAACTATTTCTTAGGTTCCTCATATATTTCTCTTGGGATTGCAGTTGGACTAACTGCAGCACTCATGATGATAACAAATTCAATTCATCCTCCTGCTGGAGCAAGCCCGATAATAATTATTTTAAATAATATAACATTTGAAACAGCGTTGATATCCTCAATGTCTAGCTCAATTTTTTTGGTAATTTTTGCAATAATTTTTAATAGATATTGCTTAAAAAGACAGTATCCAGTCTAACTTCTTTAGTTCTGACTTTCATTTCTTAGAAAACAATTTTTTTTGGTTAATTAAATATGTTAGATTGGCACGTTTATTTAACCTAATTTAATAAAGTAGAAATTTATATGCATAATCTTCCTGAAGTAAAAACAAATTTATTGAGTGGCCTTACTGTTGCTCTAGCTATGGTTCCTGAAGCAATTGCATTTGCTCTGATTGCTCAAGTTTCACCGCTTACTGGCTTATATGCAGCTATCTTAGTTTGTTTTATTACATCAGTTTTTGGTGGAAGGCCTGGAATGGTTTCAGGTGCAACAGGAGCCTTAGCAGTTGTAATGGTTTCATTAGTAGTTCAGCATGGGCCTGAGTATCTTTTTCTTACAGTAATTTTAATGGGTTTATTACAGATTATATTTGCGTTATTTAAATTGGGTAAATTTATTCGTATGGTGCCTTACCCCGTTATGCTTGGTTTTGTAAACGGACTAGCAATTGTAATTTTTCTTGCACAATTTAATCATTTTAAAATTCTTAATAGCGAAGGTTTATCTGTATGGATGAGTGGAGCTCCACTCTACGCCATGGCTGGCCTTATTTTTTTAACCGTTGCAATAATTTATTTTTTTCCAAAGCTCACTAAGATCATCCCATCAACTCTTGCTGCAATAATTTTTACTACAGGTATTGTTTATTTCTTTTCTATAGATACTAGAACAGTTGGCGACTTAGGTTCAATTGCAGGTGGAATTCCAGAATTTAATTTTCCAATAGTTCCTTTAACATTTGAAACTATAATCATTACATTGCCATATGCCCTCCTTTTAGCTGCAATAGGTTTAATTGAAACACTTCTGACGCTTAATTTAATTGACGATATGACAGATACGAGAGGTAGACCAAATAAGGAATCTTTAGCCCAAGGATTTGCTAACATTGTGACTGGTTTTTTTGGTGGAATGGGTGGTTGTGCAATGATTGGTCAGAGTATGATTAATATTAATAACGGTGCAGTAAGGCGCTTATCTGGAATTGCTACTGCAATATTTTTAGCTTCCTTTGTTTTATTTCTTTCTCAGTGGATTGAGATGATTCCTCTTGCAGCACTGATAGGGGTTATGTTCGTTGTTGCAGAGAAAACTTTTGAATGGGGAAGTTTTCGCCTATTTGGAAAAGTACCTAAAAAAGATATTTTTGTTGGTCTTCTTGTTGGGGCGGTCACTATTATTGCAGATCTGGCTATAGCTGTAATTTTAGGTGTCATCGTCTCGGCTTTAGTTTTTGCTTGGGAGCACGCAAAAGTAATTGAGGTAACTACATCTAAAAATAAAGAAGGATGGAAAATATATGAATTGAAAGGCACCTTATTTTTTGCATCAGTTAAAAGCTTTAACGAATTATTTAAAATCAAAGATGATCCAAATGAGGTGATTATTGATTTTAAACAATCAAAGGTAGCTGACCACAGCGCAATAATGGCTATTGATGCCTTGGCAAACAAATATAAATCTATGGGAAAAAAACTACATCTTGTTCACCTAAGCCCAGACTGTTTGGAAGTTCTTGATAGTGCAAAAAGCATGGTAGAGCTTAACTTACTTGAGGATCCTAAATATCATATTGCTGATGACAAACTAAGTTAACTTATTAATTGGTTACTTTTATTAGACTTGCTTTCCTCCTAATTGGAAGCTTACCTAATATGTTTATATAGGCTAAAATAAAATTATGAAATTTGCCAATCATTATCTTTTAGCATCAATTCTTTTAGTATTTTTTTTAGGACCCATTGGCTTCGATTATGGGCTTCTTTCAATAATAAATCTTGAAATACTTTTTCTAACTATTCTTATTTTTAGTATTTTTTTTCATGAACATAACTCAAAATTATTTAAGCTAACTGTAGTTTCGCTACTAGTTATTTTGATAAATATTTTATTTTTTGATATCTACCAGAGTATATTTCAATATTTTTTAAAACTCTTTATTATTGGCATAACAATAATTGAATTATTTAAAGAGATTATTAGGACAAAAAAAATAGATTCACACATTGTTAGTTCAGCCATATCTATTTACATTTTAATTGGAGTTTTTTGGTATTTACTCTTTATGTTCCTATTAATGATTGATCCTGACTCATTTTATTTTAGAAATTTTAATAAAGAACACTTACCCATCGATATGATTTATTTTAGCTTTACAACATTAACTACATTAGGCTATGGAGATATTACTCCAGTATCTTACACTGCAAAAATGTGGTCAATCACTGAGGCAATGATAGGAGTTATGTTTCTCGCAGTAATGATAAGTCGAGTAGTGTCACTTTTTGGATTAAAGAACAAGAATTAATTATTCCCTTTTACAAAAAAATACAGCCCTATAATTATCAAAAATATCTGCTCACTCATAAATAGCTTAGGTGTAATAAACCAATCACTATGAGCTAATGTGAATGCAAAAGTCATGACAATGACAATTACGCCAGCAGCAAACCGAGTCACTAAATTTCCTACATATCCTTTTAAAAAACCACCGAGAATTAACAAAATACCTGCTCCTAATTCTGAAATAGCTACAAATGAGGCAAGCTCAGCTGAAAAACCAAAATAATCAATCAGCTTTTGTGGAGGTAATGGAAATTTATTTAGACCATGAAATATAAAAGAAATCCCCAAACCTAGTCTGAGAAGCCATGGCGTAAGGTGATAAAAATTACCCATAATTGCATTCAAAATATTATCGATTGATTTCATTTTTTATTCCTTTATTAAAATTTTATATAATCTCTTTTCCCAAGATTAACACCATTTGATCTTAAAATATCGTAGGCGGTCGTCACATGAAAAAAAAAGTGAGGAATCATCCATTTCGTTAAGTATTCTTTACCTGATTTAAATTTAAACTCATTACTTCTGATTGAAAACTTAATCTCCATGTTTTCAGAATCTTCCATTTTTTTTGGATTCATTTTTTTTAAAAAAGTAATAGTTTTACTTATTCTTTTTTGAAGGTCACTAAATGTTTTTTCATTATCTTTATAAGATGGAGCTTTTACATTAGCCAATCTCCCAATACCCAACCTAATCATATCTGTTCCAATTTGTATTTGACTTGTTAAAGGCCTCATATCAGCAATCAAGCGAGCATTAATAAAAATATCTTTATCTATTTTTCTTTTTTCGGCATGTCGCTCGGCTTTTTTTAAAATTGTTGATAAATTTTCAAGCATATTAATAAACATTGGGACTGATATTTCATACATAGATACAGACATTCTTTTATTCCTTTTTTTAAAATTATTTATTTAATATTACAATATAAAGTAAATTAATTTAATACAAGTTTGTCTGTTAGTTTTATATTGAGGTAAATAAAGTGAATCTAGAAACAACATATATTGCAGGGGGTTGCTATTGGGGACTTGAGAACTTAATTATTCAAATTAAAGGCATACAAGAAACAGTTGTAGGATTTTCTGGAGGTCATATTCATGATGTTTCTTATAATGATGTATCTTCCGGTAATACAGGGCATGCAGAGACTATCATGATTAAGTTTGATCAAGATCAACTCTCTTTCGAAAACTTACTGTTAGAGTTTTTCAAACTTCATAATCCGACAACACTTAACCAACAAGGGAACGATATTGGAACACAATATCGATCTTCCATTTTTTATACTTCAAATAGCCAAAAAACAATAGCTGAAAATGTTATTCAAAGAGTTGATGTATCAAAGCATTGGAATCAAAAAGTCGTTACTGAAATAATCGCTTTTGATAAATTTTATCCTGCTGAGGAATCTCATCAAAAATATCTCATCAAAAATCCTAATGGGTATTCATGCCACTTCAAAAGAAACTTCAATTATTAACAAAAATAATTTATCATGATGTTCTTTTAAAATAAAATTTCTTTAAGTGCATAAAAAATTATTTCAAATTCTACCGTTAATTTTAACTCTCCTTTTAGGTGGTTGTTCTGTTTTTGATGAGTTCATTCAAATCGGGCCAGACAGTGTTCAAGATTCCCGTGGAGAGTTTAACCAAGTTATTTCTGATACTAATGACTCACAATCATTGCTCAACCTAGTTAAGAGAAGATATGGTGATTCAATATCTGTTTTAGAAGTAAGTAGCGTATCAACATCAATTGAGTGGCAACGAGGCGGTAGCTTGGCTTTAACAATTTTCGATGGGGGGCCTGATGCAAACAACGCAGGTTTTGGAGGCTCAGCAAGATATACAGAAAAACCAACCATTACCTATCTACCTTTAAAAGGTGGGGACTTTATTAAAAAAGTCCTTAGCCCTGTAGATGTCGATATGTTAATGCTTCTATCTAGGTCAGGATGGAGAATGGATCGTATATTAAACTTAACTGTTAATAATATAAATGGTATTGATAATGCCCACACTGCTTCAGGCCCGACACCTGAACTGGCGCCTAATTTTAAAAAGTTTGACAAATTTTTAGCGGCAATGGTAGCTATAGAAAGGGCTGACTTGCAGTTTGGATATATTATGCACGAGAACAAGGATAAGCAACTAGCCCTATACTTTAAAAAAGAATCTTTAATAAACCCTAATGTTCAGAATTTGATTAAGCTAATGAATCTTGACGGGAAATCGAACATTTATCCTATCTATGCAGAATTAGAAACTGAAGAAGATCGCTCTGAAATCCAGATTGACTTTAGGTCTCTTGCCGGAATTCAATTTTTCTTAAGTCATGGCATTATTGTTCCAGAAGAACATTTAGAGGAAGGGTTGGTTCAAATAACCAAAAATCCTGATGGTACTGAATTTAATTGGTCTGAAATTACAGGTGAATTAATAACAATATACTCATCAAAAAATGAACCTAATCAGAATTCTGCAAAAGTATTCTATCGCGATTATTGGTTCTATATCAAAGATTCTGACATCACATCAAAATATACGTTTATGCTCTTAAACCAGATTGAATCACTACAATCTGGTGAAATTAAAGAATCAGGTCCTACATTAACGCTACCTGTTAATTAACTTCCGGTTATTTTATTTAAGATATAATGATACGAGTGCGCCCGTAGCTCAGCTGGATAGAGTACTTGGCTACGAACCAAGGGGTCAGGAGTTCGAATCTTCTCGGGCGCGCCAATTATTTTAAGAATTTCAATTATCAAATGCGCCCGTAGCTCAGCTGGATAGAGTACTTGGCTTCGAACCAAGGGGTCAGGAGTTCGAATCTTCTCGGGCGCGCCAATTACTTTAAGATTTTTTTACTATGTAATCCGCTCTCTCTGGATTTATTGCTTTTATTTGCTCTAATATTCTCTGTGATTCGTTTATATCTGATTGGATTACAGATATATCGTATAACTCAACAAGCGATTCTAAATGTCGGTCATTCAGTTTGTAGGCTTGTTTTAGAAATAGTTTTGCATAATCTAAACTGCCCATTTTTGCTTTTGCATACCCTAGATAGTACCAAGCATCTGCACTATCCTCATCAGCTTGTGTCCATCTTTTGGCAATATCTAACATTTTTTCCCATTTCTTCTTTTCCATAGGCATTATAATCTGCATAAAGAATGGTTTTTCTTCGTCAGGTAAGCTCCAGAATGGTCTATCTGTGCTAACTAAGTCTATTTGTGGCTCTTCCAATAGCAGTCTTTCGATCCATTCTGCTGGGATACAATAAAAATTTCCAAATCTTCTGCCAGGGCTTTTGAAGGTTGTAATACCGATTAGATTGAAGTCTAAATCAAATAAACCACCTCCGCTTGAACCAAGCGTAAATGAGGCAGATGTTCGAATAACATTCCCTCCTTTAAAAGGATAGAGTGCTTTAACATGGCCATAAGATGGTAATGGAACCGGATTATCATTTGGAAAAGTTAAAGCAAAGACTTTATCTTCATAATTGAGATTATCAGATTTTCCGACGTTGATCGGAGGTAAAGGCAAGTCATCAAATTTTAAAATACATAAATCATTTTCCCAATCTGCATATATCGCAATCGGTACATATGTTTTAAAATACTTCACTGCATTAACACCTCTAGAATCTGCTAATACATGACAATTTGTTGCAACATGATTCTTCTTTACAACAATGCCTGAGCCTGTTCCGGTAACGCCATCTTTAAAAGTGACCCAAATATGAGTCATCGACTCACTCAACCCAAATAATTCAGATTGTGCTGGATAAGCAAATAAATATGACGGGAACAATAAAAGAAGAGTAAGAATTAATTTATATAAACTATCCATTTTGATAGGATGAAATAAAGCTTACTTAATTCAATATATATTTGAAATAAATATCCATTACAAAGTAATAGAATTATTATTTTGATTCAAAAGAAATTGGTAGGGAGTACGCGGATCGAACGCGTGACCAACGGATTAAAAGTCCGGTGCTCTACCAGCTGAGCTAACTCCCCAAAACGAAGACATGAATTATCCAACATTAACAATGTTGGGTCAATAAAATTAAACAGATAATTAATTTACTAACTCAATGACAGGACATTAAAAAGAAAATTCAGTATTGATAGCAAAAGAGGCTTATTAATTCATTCCTGGAATTTTACCTGCAAGGCCTCTCATCATTTTACCGATTCCACCTTTTGAGAACATTTTCATCATTTTTTGCATTTCTTCAAATTGCTTAAGGAGGCGATTAACATCTTGGACCTTAACTCCAGAACCGTTTGCAATCCTTATCTTTCTTTTTGCTTTGATGATTTCAGGCTTTGTTTTCTCTAATTTCGTCATGGAATTAATAATTGCTTCAATTTGCATCATCGACTTATCTCCTTGTTCTGGATCTATTTTTGATGCATTACCTGCTAACTGAGATGGGAGCTTATCCATCATTGCCCCAACGCCTCCCATCTTTTTCATCTGTCCAATTTGATTTTTAAAATCATCTAAATCAAAATTTTTGCCAGACTTGACTTTGTCTGCTATTTTTTCAGCTTCTTTAATGTCTACATTTTTCTGAGCCTCTTCAACTAGACCTACAATATCTCCCATCCCAAGAATTCGAGAAGATATACGATCTGGGTAAAAAACCTCCAGGCCTGACACTTTTTCACTCACACCAATATATTTAATTGGCTTTCCAGTCACATGTC